>JAABUO010003176.1_pt1 | contig 19684 bp, 18 predicted proteins | sample 5559291 | NCBI WGS metagenome assembly JAABUO01 (sample SAMN10711878, study PRJNA513372) | rock metagenome | isolation source: Antarctica rocks | place: Antarctica: Victoria Land, Finger Mt sud
CCCGCTTCCCGGCGGCCGCCAGCTCGGCGCGCGCCGCGTCCGCTTCGCCGCGCGCGCCCGCGAGCGCCTCGGCCGCCGCCGCCGCCGCGCGCCCGTCCGCCGCCTCCGCCTCGCGCCGCAGCGCGTGTGCGTCGGCGCGCCCGGCGGCCTCGCGCTCCGCGGCGGCCCCCAGCTGGCCGCGCAGCGCGTCAGCCTCGGCGCGCGCGTCGGCCGCGCCCGCCTCCGCGGCCGCCAGCCGCTCCCGCAGCGCGGCCGCATCGCGCTCGGCGGCCGCCGCGCGCGCGGCCGCCGCCGCCGCCTCGTCCCGCGCCGCGCGGGCGGCGTACTCGGCTTCCGCGCCTCGCGCGCTCTCGGCATCCAGCCGCGCGCGCAGGGCGTCGGCGTCCCGCCTCGAGCCCGCGGCGCGACCCGCGGCGGCCTCCAGTTCGGCGCGCAGCGCATCAGCGTCAGCCCGCGCGCGCTCTGCCGCCGCCGCCGCCGCTTCGTCCCTGTCGGCCAGCGCGGCGGCCAGCTCGACCACGCGCGCGCGCACGGCGTCCCGCTCCTGCGCCGCGCTCGCGGCCGCGGCGGCGCCGTCGGCCGCCTCCCGCCGGATGGTGGCCAGCTCGGCGTCGCGCTCCCGCGCGGCCTCCTGCGCTGCAGCCCGCGCCGCCGCCGCCGCCTCGTCCCTGCCGGCCAGCGCGGCGGCCAGCTCGGCCGCGTGCGCGCGCTCACGGGCAAGGTCGTCGTCGCGCTCCCGCGCGGCTTTCTGCGCCGCCGCCCGCGCCTCCGCGGCCTCCTCCTCCCTGCTGGCCAGTGCGGCGGCCAGCTCGCCCGCGCGCGCGCTCTCTTCCGCGAGCGCCGCCTCCGCCGCGGCCGCCGCACGGCCGGTGTCAGCCGCGAGCTCGTCGGCGCGCGCGCGCGCCTCCTCGAGCGCCGCCTCGGCCGCCTCCGCCGCCCGCGCGGCGGCCTCCGCGCGCACGCGCTCCTCCGCGAGCGCCGCCTCTCGGCCCCCGGCCGCGCGCTCGGCCGCCGCCGCCGCCTCGGCGGCGCGCGCGCGCTCGTCGGCGCGCGCGGCGTCGGCCGCCTGCGCGCCGCGCGCGGCCGCGGCGGCCTCGGCGCGCGCGTCGGTCAGCTGCGCCTCACGCTCCGCGAGCGCGGCGGCCAGCGCATGCGCGCGGATGCACTCCTTGGCGAGCGTCTTGTCGGCGGCCTCTGCGCCGCGCGCCGCCGCGGCCGCCTCTGCGCGCGCGGCCGCCAGCTGCCGCTCGCGCTCCGCGAGCGCGGCGGCCAGCTCGTGCGCGGGCCGCTCCGCCGCCTGCGCCGGCCGCGCGAGCGCCGCCATCAGGGCGGCGACCCGGTGATCTCCGGTGTGGGTGCCTGCTTGCAGGGTCCGTGGCGCCGCCTGCTGCCGCGGGAGTACAGACCGGCGCGGCAGCAGGGGCTGCGCCTCCGGCATCCTTGGCGGCCGAGTCTGCCCATCTCAGCCCTGACTTTGAAACGCTGCCTACATGCTCGGGCATGCGTTGTGTGAGGGTCCGTGCATGCCACAGTGGCCAACGCCTGCGGCGCGCCCTGCAGCCCGCAGCTGGTGCCCTCGCTGCGAGCGCAGCGCCGGCACGTCCGCCCCGCTACCCCGCGCGAACCCGTTTAGCAACAAAGAGGCGGCTGCTTGCAGCGCAGGCGCCTGCACTCGCTCGCGCACACCCCTGTGCCAGGGCCTGCAGCGCACACCTCGGCGGGCTGGTGCGGGACGCGCTCCGCCGCGCGCGCCGGCCGCGGGTCGCGGCTGGCGGCCGCACGCGCGATGGCGCTCCCGCGCCGCTCCTCCGCTGGGTGCCCCTGCAGCGATGCGGACAAATTACAGGGCCTCGCCGAGCGCCGCAACACTGACACAACAGCGCGGGTGAGGAGGCGATGCCCAGGCATTCCAGCTTGGAACCTAACAATTGGTAACACGCGCCTGCTGCCTGCATGCGCGGCTCAGGCGCTGCAAGCAGACATGTGTACTTGAGTGGGGCTGGCAGACACGCCCATCGCCGCACCGGCGCCCGAGTGGCGTTAGGACGCCGGCGCACGCACTCCGATGCACATGCCAAGTTATACCCAGCGATGGCTGGCAGGGGTCTCACCACTGCAAGCGTCCTGGCGTCTGCGTGCGGGCGCTGGCGGCCGGCAGGCGGCGCGCTCCGCTGCGCGCGCGCGACGGGCGGCGCGGGCGCGGGCGGCGCGGGCGCCGAGGCAAAACCCATGGCCAGCCGCTCGGCGCGCTGCCAGCCGAGCTCCAGCGCCTGCTCGGCGGTGGCCTCGGGGCTGTCGGGCTCCTCCGGAATGTCGCCGCCCTCCGTCGGCACCCTGCGCGCCCAGCCAGGCCCGTCGTCCTGGAAGCCAACTCTCAAGCGGCGCTCGGCCCAGAGGGCGCCCCTGCAGTCAGCGTTATGGTGGGCCGCAGGGCGGGCGCATCCGCATGGCAAGGCCCCAGGGAGGCGGCCATCGAGCCCAACACCGGCGCGCACCAGCCGCAGGCAGCCCATGCACCGGGCCAGCGGCACGGACTGTCAAGCACGGGGCGGCCCGCACCAGATGGACGTGGCGGCGACGGAGCCGGCGTACGAGGTGCCCGCGTACGAGCCGGCGAGCGAGAGCGCGTGCGCGCGCACGTCGCCGGGCGCGTCGGCGCCAGGCAGCGCCGGCCCCGCGCCGCTCGCGGTGCGCTCCGCGCGCGTGCGCGCGGCCTCGCGGTCGGCCGCCTGCAGCACCGCGCGCGTGAGGACCGGCGCGGGCGGCGCCGGCGGCCCGCTGCCGGGGCGGAGGATGGCTATATATGATGGGCTGTCTGCGCGTGCAGCGCCCGCAGTCAAGCAGGCAGGCTCGGCGACTGGTGATGTGGCTGCTCCTGCATTGGCACTGGCGAGGCGCTTGCTGAGGGACTCTTACACAGAAAGTGGCAAAAATGGCAGTTATTTACCGCAGCCATGCCGCACTCCTGCTTTAAGCAAGACCGCGAGAGGGCAAACTGGCACAAGCGTACTTGCAACACGAGTTGCTTCAAAGTGCAAGCATAGGGCGTCCTATACACGCACGTCAGCACATACAGCCACATACACGCAACACGTGCTGCATTCGCTTGCTAATTAACCAAGTCCATGCCGGTGCGTAATTTAGCCTGTGAAGCACACCAGCCCCCTAACCACAGCGCCGCCGTGATGTCATTTCGATGCGCTTTGGGCCGGCTCATATGGCCTTCAGACTGAGAGCCTGACCTGATCGCAACGCTGCTGAGGGGATCGCAACGCTGCTGAGGGGTGCAGGCAACCCGGCGCCTGCTCCACCCCGGTGTTTTAGCTACGTTCCGCTCCATAAAGAAGTCAGGCCAGCGTCTCCAGTGCGTTACATTCAATAGCAACGGTGTGTGCATCAGCCCTGCACCCGTGCGAAACCAGGCAATGGACGATGCTCAAGTCAAGCGGGTGAGCCGCTTGCACGCGTGCACGGCTGTCATGCTCGCACGGCTATCACGCTCTTGTTGTCTTGGTTAAGTGGCAGTTCTCGCCGAGCTGACGAGAGTTGTCTGTACGAGCGCAGTTCTTTGATGTGGTCGACGCGGACCACAGCGGCGAGATTGACGTGCACGAGCTGCAGCGCGCCCTGGCGCTCGGCGACCTGAACTTTAGCCTGTCCATAGTAGCGCACATGATCAGGTGGGGGTGCCTGGCACAGTATGTGCCGTGCGTGCTTGATGCGTATGCACGCTCTTCACTTTAAGCAAAGCGCCTTGCGAGGACTCCTCCTTTTCCTGGCAGCAAACAGCTGCGCCCGGAGGCACCCCGCCCTCTGTGGCACAGTGTTGCCAGCCCGTCCCGTGCCTCACGGCGCCCCGCCTGACGCCGCAGCAGCGCGCAGGCTGCACGACAGCGAGGGCAAGCACAAGCTGTCGCTGCCGGAGTTCCGCGACCTCAACACCTTCCTGACGTCCACGCAGGCCGCGTTCCGGCGCGCCGACTCGCCCGACGCGCGCACGCTGGGCACCGCGGAGGTAGGCCAGGCGCTCTCGCAGGGAGGCGCGCTCCTGTGCCCGCCGCCCCTGCTGCCCTGCCAGCAACAGCAACATAGGAAGGTTCACGTGTCACTTTCTTCCCGTTTTGGTGCTCGGCTTTGGCAGCACATTGCCACCTGCAGCTCAGCATAAGAGGCTTGAACCTTCCGATTCGCTGCCTGCACAGCCAGGTCATGCATGTGGCGGGATGTAGTAAAGATTTGCACAAATGGTCCGCCTCGTGGCAAAGGGCAACTGCATCACTGCACCACAACAAATTGTGACTGACGACAAAGGGGTCAGGACATGTATGCGGGGAGAAGCATTTGTGCAGTTATTACAGACGCTGCAGTGGAGCAAGTACTTCTGCTAAGGACTGTTTGTCTCTAGTTCATGTGCTCAACCCCGTGCCTGCACCGCAGGGTACAGCATAGACCCGCCAGCATTTCAGGCGCTCTACCGCTCCTTCGACTCTGACTCGGACGGGCGGCTGGGGCTTCCCGAGTTCATTGCGCTGCACCTCTTCATGCGCAGGTAGCTCATGCGCACGCTTCATCAAATTAAATCACAGACGGTTGTCACACACCTGCAACGGCTCTGGTGTAATGATTTTCTTTGGCACGCTGTGCTGTCTGGCATGTCTGCATGTCGTCGGACACCCAAGCGTGCTGCATGGGAGCAGACGCAGACATGCACTTACCGCGCGCGAGCCTGGGCGCCGCGCCTGCCGGGAGCGCCAAGGGAGTGGGCGCTGCATGCCGTACAGCACCTGTAGTGGTGCCGTGTGTGCAAGTAGCGCGAGTCCTGGTTTTTGTCCCCGCTCCTATACTGTGCTCATCGCGCGCTCAGTTGGTGGGCAGGATGAGGGCCAGGTCACGCGCAGCTAATCAGGGACTCGTGTTGCGCAGCATGGCTGCGACGTTCCGGGCGTTTGACCCGCAGCAGTCCGGCCGCGTCAGCATGGACTTCAACCAGATGATCTACGCATTCTCAAACTGCCGCTCGTAGCCGCGCCTGCGTGCCTTCTGTGGGGCAACGTGGCTCGCACATTGCGGTGGCGCGCGCCTTGCGGCGGCTTGGTTTTGGTCCCTGTGTCAATGGTGGTTGGTGGCGCGGACGTGGCGGCAAAATAGTGCTTGCCATGGAACAGCCCTGCCTGCAACCGAACTGCCTACCCAGCACTCTCTGATGAAACACACTTTTGTGCATGTGTGCCCGTCGCGCCGGACCTTATATTGTCGCACGCTGTGCCGTGCACCTGTGTGGGGTATGCCTTAGGGAGTCGTGAGTCTGCAAAGGCGATGCTCTGCCTGTCTGTCGCGTTGCATATAAGCAGCCTCTGCACAGTGGATAAGCAACAGCCACTTGAGGCATGCTGCGGCGTGTGTGGTGCATGCACATCCTGCATTGGGAAATCATAATTCAATGAGCATGCATGATCACATGCGAGCCTGCGTATTGCACCCTCTGCGATACTGTCCATTATGAGCGCAAATCCTGCGCTGCAAAAGGCATTCAAAACCAAGCCTCCCTCACACACTGCGGATAGAACACAGATCATCGCACGCATCAAGCAGGCACAACCGACAGATCACACAGATCACACGAAGGCACAAACCTGACAGCATGCATGAACAGAGGCACAGCTGACAGTGCGGAATACCAACACCAGCATCAAAACTCTCATGGCAGCTGCAGCCTCAACAGCTCACCAGTGCTGATTGTACACGCATTCTCCCGAGCTTTCTTCTCAGCAGCTACTGTTGCGCACGCAGCCAAGAGGCCGTCGTGCCTTAACAATTCCCTTCCCAAAACATGGGCCCTGTGCCGCGCTGGCAGCAGGCCATCATGACCGGGCTGCTGCACCGCTGCGCCAGGAGCTGAGCTCGGGTGCAAAGCGGGGCTCCTGGTGCAGGCAGCTGGGGCGGGCCGGCGCAAGGCAACAGGCAAGCTTAGTGCTGCCCGGGCCAGAGGCAGGTCAGCGGGATGCTGAGGCCCTGCACGTCCACCGAGCTGGGGATCTTGCACGTGCCGATGTTGGTCGCGATGTTGTTCGAGAACGGCGACAACAGGTGGTCCGCCAGGTCCGCCAGTGGGCCCTTGCCTGTCGCCTGCGCCTGCGCGTGCGCGGGCGGGGGGGTCAGTGACCCTATAGAGACCCTGCAACCTGCACAGACCCTCCCGCCACCTGCAGGCTGTCGTAACGTACACATGCAGTCCAAAAGAGCTCGGCGGCCACCAGTAGAGCATTCTCTTGCAGGACGCATGGCTCTTTGTGTCCAGGGAGCGGTGGGCGAGGAAGCGGCGCAAACCTGCAGGGTGAAACCTGCAAAGGCGACCATGGCAAGCCTGCAGGAGCGCGGCACAGAGAAGTAAGTCCCAGCAAGGTATGAGCCAAGCGCGAGCTCCACGCTATATGTATTGTGCGATGAACAGCCTACTGGAAGGGGACAAGGGCGGGGCCTTCAGCGTGACCGCCCATCTCAGCGACTCAACTTTATCAGTCACGGCTACTGATATTGCAGTGCGACTCGCTGCAGGGCCAATGTTTACGGCAGGGCTTTCAAGTGGGCGTGCCTGCCATTCTTGATCTCCTTGGTCTGCATCTCCTTCAGGTCACCCTTGGCGAAGCCGAAGGGGTCGAAGATGCCTGCGGGGTCCACTTGTTAGCTCGCCTAGGGGTGATCACCAGGCTTGTTCACAACACAACAGCGGAGCCCTGTAGCCTTGAGCAAGCGCAGCCCTCAATACCACCCAGGCGTGAAGGCTTGTGCCGCGCGCACAACCACAAGGGCAACACCTACAAAGCGTCCCCAGTTATTTTGCAGGAAGGCAATGTCCTGTGGTGGTGGGCAGGGTCCAGGAGCGCACCGCCGGGGTAGCCCATCTCCGGGTTGGGCACCTTGTTGCCCTTGAAGATCGGGTCCTGCAGTTTACACCCATCCGTGAGACACTCCCCAACCTGCACAGCATGCATGTCTGCACTGGCAAACAGCGGGGGAGTATGAGCATGCGCCCGCGCAACCGGCACCAAGTGCCACCACCCTGCAGCATAGCAAGGCAGCCGTGCGGGGATGCTCTCCGCTGCCAGCCATGATGGCTTAGAAATGCGGTGCGGTGCGGCCGGGCGCTCTGGACAGGGGGCGAGGCGGGCGCACCTCGTTGACCGACCCAAAGTTCTTGTAGTCCTGCCATCTGCGGACCTCCACCCAGTGCATGAGCAGGAACTCCCAGGCCAGCAGCCCGCCCAGGTTCACCTGCCGCGCGCCGCGCTGTGTTCAATTAGCCAAGGTCGAGAGACATGCACTGCATGATTATTTTTTGGAAGAGATCTGGTGCAATCTGGTGCCCCTTTGGCTGAGCTCACACAGAGACAAGGCTTTGCAGACGGTCCGCAAGCTGCCTCGAGTGCGGACAAAACGAGTTATCTACAGGGGCGCGCGAACGGCGCCTCACCTTGCCGTCAGGGCCGCCAAAGTTGATGCCGGGCAGGTTCTCGGGCAGGCCCGCGTTGTACCAGAACACGTCCGGCTTCAGGATCTCCTGCACCAGGATGCCTGCAGCCACCGCACAACAGCGCTTGCTCCCGCCAGGCTTCACCGTCGGCGAGCTGTGCCGCTCTCTGACGCTGCTGACAAGGTGCTGAGGCGCCCCAGCTGCGCACAGGCGGCGCGGGAGGGGCGTCGGCCGCACCTGCGACCCCGAGCATGGCCCAGCGCGCGTGCACGAGCTCGCTCTGGCGGAACCTGCAGGCCAGGGCTTTCCCGTGAGCGCAGTGGCCCTACAGGATCAGCCTGCACACAGAGTAGCAGCTTGGGACGCGGCCCGCGCCCCGGCTGCACAGCGCGTGCCGGGCTCACCACCGGCGCGCCGTCTCGTTGGCGCCGAAGCCGAGCGGGTCCCAGCCATAGTCGCCGGCGAGGCTGCCGTCCAGGTAGGCGGGCGCCTCCACGCCTGCGGACGCGGGCGCAGGTCAAGCGCAAGCGCCCCGGTCATGGGGTGCACTGCTTGGCTGTGCCCCGTTGCAACATACGTATTTGCTCTCATTCAGCTCGAAGGCTGGGCGCGGCCCCTCGCACAGGCTTTCCCAGCTGCTAGCGACAAAGCTGGGCTGCCCCGAGTGAATCGCCAATGCTGGCCTGGTCACTGAGCTGCAGGTCCTGTCGAGCGGGCAGAGTCGAGGTAAGGCCACCCGCCTGGTGCCCACAGGTTGCGGCCCGCCGAGGTGGCCGCAGCCCGCACAACGACTGAAGTGCGGGGAGCGGCTGGCCGCCGACTGGCAACCGCCGCCTGCAGAGCCGTGCCGGTCAGGCTCGAAGTGAAGCAGGCGGCCATGGTGAAAACGAGCGCTGGCAACCGGATTGATCGACTCGCTATCTTGGGCTGCCCAGATCTAATCTCGAGTAGTACTAGGGTACTAGGGTAGGTGCTAGAATATAACCGTTGGTACACACACGCACAGCTCGCTCACTATGAGCTTGAAGCAGACCTGGTACCTTGCCCTGCGACAGTGGGATGCAGGCCCTGCACCGCAATGTTTGTACTGCAAATTTTGTAGTGAGTTGGTGAACCGCGCATGCTCTGGACAGCGCTGATAAGTGACTGGCAGCATGCCGCACGGGTCGACTCCGTCCTCAGGCAGCCCGCTGGCGCACCTCCCTGCTGAGCTGGCAGCGCACAGCGTCTTTAACGACAGCGCAGACGGCAATAATGAGAACCTGCTCGTACTACTGCACGGCCTGGGCGACACAGCAGGTGCGCTAGTTGCTGCCAGCGCTCTTGGCTGCACACCGCCGCCCTCCTTACAGCCCGTGCTGCGAAGTTGACAAATCCTCAAGCACCGCGGACACAGGGCGTTGCTGCGCACAGGCCCGTTCGCAAGGCTGGCCAAGCAGATGGCGCTGCCGCGGACGGCGTGCCTGGCGCTGGTAGGCCCTCTGGCAGTGCCCTTTGCCGGGCGTGCCTGGTTCACTGCCTTTGATGACGAGGGCGAGCTCATCCAGGTGCGCTCTTTGTCAGGGACCCCCTGCTGCGAAGTCTTGGACCCCTTGCTTGGACCTACCGCTCCCTTTTGAAGCGTGCCTCATGCGGCGGACGCTCCAGCAGCTATGCTGGCCCACCCCGGGCTTGCAGCTGGCTAAATTTTAAGTTATTTACTTAGCGGCTGGCACTCACCCACACCGCCGCTTCGCTGGCTGCCTGCGACGGGCACTGGGGCCGTGCGCGTGCTCCGCCGCTTGGGCGGGAGGCACGCGGCCGGCTGCGCCGCCGCGCGCAGCGCCTCCCGCGCACCCGCCTCGCCTGCGAACCAAGGAAGGGCGCCGGGGGTGAGCCGCGCCGCGCCGCCGCAGGCGCGCCCGGGCGAGCGCCGGCGCGTGGACGGCCTGGAGCGCGCGCGCCGCCTGCTGCGCGCCGCGCTGCGCGGCCTGGGTGAGGCCGGCTGGCCGCGCCCCCGCGTGCACCTGTTCGGCTTTGCGCAGGGCGGCACGGTCGCGCTGGACGCCGCGCTGCATGCCGGGTGCGGCCCTTGCGCGGGCAGGGTAGGATCTGGGCCTGCCGCTGAAACCTCTGGACGGGGCGGCATGGCCGCCCTGGACACCGCGCTGCATGCAGGACAGGGCACAGACTGACCGCATGCACTCTTCTGTAACATGATACCTGGTGCATGCCCTGGCCCGCCGCAGCGGGCAGGGCGTGCACTGTTTGGAATGTGTGTGTCGCCCGCCAATAACATGCCAGCTGGCTCGCGGCAAGGCAGCTGTGGGGCCTAACCGACACCATATCATCAAGCATCCCTGACTCACATACTCTGTTGCCTCGCTGGAGCCCAGATGCGCCGGCGCACTGCGCAGGTGGACCCGTGCTCTTTTCCGCGTGTGGCTGCGCAGGGCGCCTCGCTGGCTGCGTCGCTACACATGCAACGCGCTTTGCACGAGGAGCACTTGTGGGCGCACCACCCCTGATAGCAAGCCCTCACGCGCAGCGGCGCAGGGCGCCTCGGCGGCTGCATCGCCGTGTCCGCCGCGCTGCTGGAGGAGACCCTGCCGCAGACCCTGGCGCAGCCTGCGGGCGAGCGCGAGCGCGGGGCGCGCGCCCCTGCGGCGGCCGCGCCGGAGGCGCGGAGCGCGTCTGGCAGTCCGGCCGCGCGAGCAGCGCAGGGCGCGGCTGCGGCAGGCCGCGCCGCGGCGGGCGCGGCGGGCGTGGCGGCAGGCGTTGCGGCCCCGGCGCCGCAGGGCGCCGGCACGCCCGTGCTGTTGACGCATGGGGCGCTCGACGAAGCGCTGGCGCCGGCGGTGGCCGCCAGCGCGAGCGCCCTGCGCCGAGCAGGCGCGCTGCCCGCAGCCCAAGATGCCGGACGAGCAGCCGCGCCCTGTCACAATATGTACGGGGGTTGTGTTCGCGGCCGACAGCCGTGCTGTACAGCGTGCAGTAAAGTGATCGCACGGCTGCCGGGAGCTGGCGCCATGCCGCCGGCCTGCGCACACGCCGCCACGCAGCCCTGGCCAGGGAGCAGGTGCAGTCATGTGCATACAGCCGTATGCATGTGACCAGAGTGTGCAGCTCATGGGCGCATGGCAGCTCGCTCACCGTCCCTGTGCGCACCGCGGCCGCGCCGAGCGCGCGGCCCGCCGAGCCCTTGCCGCCGCAGGCTGCGCGGTGGAGGTGCACGCTGTGCCGGGCAAGGCGGGCGGCATGGTGGCCGGCGCGGGCGAGATGCGCACGCTCATGGCGTTCTGGGCGCGCACGCTGAGCGCGGCGCCCGCGGCGGCCGACGCGCCGGGCGGCGCGGGGAGCGTTGTGGAAGTCACGGACCCCGCCGCCGTGCAGGCGGTCGTCCGCGACGCGCCCCCGTCCTGAGCGTGGCTGTGCCCCCTGTCCTGGGCGTGGCTGCGCCCTGTGGGTTCTGCCTGCGTTCCGTGCGACTGCTGAACAGGCGTCGACGCACAATTTGGTGGCTTCACGCAGCTGACGCGCCGGCCGGCCTGCAGCATCAGGCATGCCGTTCTGGCACATGGCTTGTGAAGGCTCCTGCTGCTGCACAGCTGCTGTTACATGCTGCCTCAGCCGTGCGCCCCGACTGTGCGCTAGGGTATTGCATGGACCCAAAGTCCCTGAACCAGCCACCAGACAGTGACAGCGGACATATGGAAGCATTCAGATGCGCAGACAGCAGCACAACAGCGACCCATCGCAAAGTCATGCGCAGCAGACAATCCTGCCCTAACCCTGCAACACAGCCAGGTCATCACGAGCCGTAGCGATGCCGGTGCAGCGGCGGCGGGAAGCCGTCCACCACCTCCTCCCATGGCTTCTCCACCTGCGCACGCGCGCGCGGCAGCAGTTTTAGGCTGGCGCAACCAGCAGTAGCATGTGCAGTCGGCGGTATGGCCTAGCTGTGAGCTGATGCAAAGCTTGACCGATTGCAGGACGCTCAAGTCCGCAGCTCTGCGAGCCATCCCCCAGCCAGGCGCCCGCAGCACCCACACGGAAAATGGGCTGCGCCGAAGCACGCGATTCTGAGACCCCTGCACCCACGCCCCACGCCCGGCGCGCCGGGCGCGCGCCAGCAGCGCGGCCGCCGGCGCCAGGTAGCCCGCGTGCAGGCACGGGTGCTCCAGCGGCAGCACGCGGAAATTGTCGCCGGGCCGGTGGCCGAGGCCCTCGTCGCGCGGGCGGCGCGCGCGGCGGTCTGCGCGGCGCTGCGCGCCTGTGCGCGCCGCGGGCGGCGGCGGCGCCGGCGCCGCAAAGTCCACCAGGCACAGTGCTGTGGGCGTGTGCAGCACGGCCGCCAGGGCCTGCGGCGCGCGCCCTCGCCGTGAGCGGGCCGGGCGAGGCGGGCACGGCTCGGGGCTCGCGCACGGCCTGATCGCGCTCCGGATGAGCGGCGGAGCGAGCGCATTGGCTGGTGAGCAATGGCTCCCGTCCCTGCCCGCCCGAGCGCACCACAGCCTGCACGGCGAGGGGCGACAGATGCGGGGCGACTGTGCCGGCTGTGGGCACGCGCGAGGCAGCTCGGTGCCGCTGCAAGCTTCGGGCTCGAACTCCGCCACCCCGCAGCCGCGGAGTGCCCAGGGGTCCTGCACGACTTCAGGCGTGTGGCGCGCGCCTGGGGGTGCGGGTTGAACGAGACGCCAGCGATGTGGCCGGGCATGGCCGCCAGGCGCGCCGGCAGCGCGGCGCCCGCGCCCCCCGGCGCCGACCAGGGCGCGTGCGCCGCAGCCGCTGCGTTGAACAGTTGCAGGTCGCTGCCCGCATCCGCCACCGCCAGCGCGCCGTCCGGCCCGAACGCGAGCGCAGTGATCGGCAGCCCCGCCTGCCGCCAAGGCCGCCCAACCCTAACTGTCTGGAGTCGCAGACGAGTGCTAGCACCTGCAGCTTGCGGTACATGGCCAGCGCGCCCGCTGAGAGCTCGGGCGCGCACGGGCTCCGGCGTGCGTGCGCCGCAAAATACGGCCGCCCAGCGCGACCGGGCCGCCACAGGGCGGGGCGCGCCGCGCGGCGCCGACGACACCCGGAGTCGCGTGCGCTCGCGCGCGCACTCACGTCGGAGCTGTGCGGCTTTCTGACATTCAGCGCTCAGCTCTGCACGCCGGGTCACGATGGAGGGGGTAGATACGCGTTTAGGTCGCCGTTCAGGACCTAGCTCGCGGACGGCGCGCCTGCAGCGGCGGCAGCACCGCGTGGTGGCGCAGGCCGACCAGGTCCACGACGTGCACGGTGCGCCGGCAGGTCACGGCCGCCCAGCGCCCGTCGGCGCTGGCCGCCAGCAGTGCCGCCGCGTCGGCCGCCTGGTCGGCCGCAGAGCGCGGCGCCGCCAGATCGGGCGCCAAGTCCAGCGCGCCCGCGGCGGCGCCGCCGGCGAGCGGCAGCCGCGCCACGACCGCAGCCTCCTCCTGCACGGGGCAGAGCGCACTTATCAAGTGCTGGCAGATGAGCGACGCTGGGGTTGACCTGATGAGTCAGCTCCTCACGCCTTGTCGAGCGCACTGCAAGCCCAGGAGCGCACTCCTTGGAGCTGAGGACACACGGCGGCGCCCTCGCCGGGCGACCTGCTGACCCTGACCTATTATGCAAGCCCCTACAGATACCCTGTCTAGGGCCCTAGGAATAGACCAGCTACAGACGCGCCTGGGGGTCCAACACGTCCAGCACCATCAGCTCCGGCCCAGTTCCCTACTGCGTCCCAGTCTAGCCCTACTGAGGCCCTGTTTAGGGCCCTAGACAGAAAGACCAGCTGCAGGCGCGCCTGGGGGTCCGACACGTCCAGCACCACGAGCTCCGGCCCGGGCGCAACCAACAGCAGCCGGCGGCCCAGCTGCGCGCCGGAGCCCTCGACCGGCTCTGGCTCCTCGGCGGCGTCAGCGCCGCCGCCGCCGCCGCCGCCCATGAGCGCCATCGCGATCGCCACCGGCAGCTTGCCCGGCAGGCGCCGGCGCGCCACGGCCGCGGCCGGCGGCTGCGCCTTGGCGGGCGCGGCCGCCCGGGCCTCCATGCTGACCTGCACGCCGGGCCGGCATGTCGGGCGCTCGCTTCCCTGTCGGCACGCGCATGCCCGCCAGGCAGCCACTGCGCGGGCCTGTTTTGGCCAGTCGCGCGGCCGCCGTGCCGATGCCCCGCCCGTACACCCACGCGCTGCTGCCGAGCGCTTTGCTGCCCGACCAGGCTCAGCCCACAGCCACCAGGCCGAGGATCGCCGGCCGCAGGAATGCCCGCATGCCTCCGCGCACGCGCAGCGAGAGGCACAGCACGGCAACCGCAGTCATCAGCGAGGGCGTCCCAACGCTTGCGCGCGCGCCTGGTACAGCCGCACGGACGCCGCGTCGGATACGGCGAGCAGGGCGCCGTCGGGCGACGTGGCGACGGCGAGCACATGGTGCGGCCCCTTGAGCTCGATGCGCGCCAGGTGGCGCGGCCCGTCGCGCACGTCTACCGGCGCGCCCTCCTCGTGCGCCCAGCCGCTGACGCTGGCCGCCTGGCCGCCAGCCTTGCGGTCAGGGCGGCGCGGAGCCTACACTAACCCTACGCTGCCAACCACAACCCTACGCTGACAGCGCACGCCGTTGTTGCGCGCCGCTCCCACCAGTGGCAGCGGAGGGGCCCTGCGGCGAGCTCTGCGGGAGGCGTCCGCGGAGGCCCCCCACGGCTACCGGGTGCTGCGCTGCGTCCACGCACGCGAGCTGCGGGCTTGCTTGCGCGAGGCACCCGCCACCGCACCCTGGTTTCACAGAAGCCTAGGCCGCCGCGCCGATACCCGGCGGGTGCAGCACTACACAGCCCGAACGTGCAGCCCAACTGGTACATAAGCACTAAGGTGGCTTGTTGTGCAGCAGCGCGAGAGCACCTCGCACATATTGAGCTCTCACAACCTGTTCCAGGACTCAGGGTAATTAAACCCTGGGACCCCGGGACGCCGCACCTGCTCCGCGCGCGACAGCGCGGCGCCCAGCTGCCAGAGGTCCACGCGGCGCCGCTGCGCGACCGCGAGGCGCGCGAGCGCCGCAGCGGGCGCCGCCGCCAGCAGCGGCGGCTGCGGGCAGCGACCCACGCGCACCGGATGCTCCTGCGCGCCGCGCCGTCCCGCTCCCAGTGCCAACGGGGTTGCAGTAACGATGCAGCGTGTTGCCACGGCCAGCGGCAGCGGCGGGAGCGAGCTGTGCTCGCTCAGGGCTCCCCCAGGGTGCGGCAATGCGCCGTCTGGCGCGGTGCGCGCCTGCCCGCCAGCGTGGCGCGCAGCGCGCGAGCAGCGCCCGGCCGTGGTGGCCACCCACACCCAGCGGCCGGGGTCAGGAGGGAAGCTGCGGGGGCTGGCTCATGCGCTGCGGGGGTTAATAAAATGCTGCAGGGGCTGCCGGAGGCGCTGCGGGGGCTGGCCGAGGCTAGGGTAGGGTAGCGCGCGCGCCTGCTGGAAGCGCGGCACGCTGTGCACGAGCAGCACGCAGTTGTGGCCCACGGCTAGGGTAGGGTAGGGTTAGGGTAGCGCGCCTGCTGGAAGCGCGGCACGCTGTGCACGAGCAGCACGCAGTCGTGGCCGGCGGTGACCAGCAGCGGGTCGGCGCCCAGCGGCGTGACCACTACGGCCGCGCGCACGTCGTGCGTGTGCGGCCGGCGCGCCTCCAGGAACGCCCAGCGCTGCGCGCCGGCCGACACGCGCTGGAAGAGCGCGACCTGCCGCGCGCGCCCGGCGCCTGATCAGGCGGCCCTCGGCCCGAGGTTGGGCACGCTTTATGACCTAGCCCGTGGTCAGGCACGTATTCAGACCTGCGCGCCCAGACGCCACAGGCGGGGGCCAGCGCTGGGAGCTGCAGGTCTGCACGCAGCAGCGGCGCCCACCCTGCATGGTGGGCGCTCGGGACCGAGCGGCAACACATCCATCGGCTGCCCGTACCCGACTGTGTCAGCTTCCCACTCGCGCTGCCAGGAGGCCAGTGCTTGTCTGACGCGTGCGTGCTGTTGGACCGGCGCCGGAAGAAGGCACGGCCGCCTGCGCTAGGCCACGGGCTAGGGCTGGGGCTAGGGCTAGGGCTGGGGCTCTCGCCGCCGCCACGGAGCCCGCCTGGGCCGTCACGGCCAGGCCATACGGCTGCCGCCCGCAGCGGACACCCGTCCTCGGTCCCGAGAACGACGGGAGGGCGCAGGGCGTCGCGCGGGCGCGCCTGCGGGTCCACGCCGGCGGCGAACAGCGCGGCGCCGTCCGGCGACGCGGCCAGCGCCAGCACGTCGGCCGCGTGCCGCGAGAAGGCGGCCAGGCGCGTGCCGAGCGCCGCGTCCCAGAGCGCCACGCCGCCGCCCGCGTCGCCGGTCGCCATCGTGCCGTCCGCCAGCACGGCCGCCGCCCAGACGCAGTGCTCGCGGCCGCCGCCATCGCCTGCGCGCGCGCGGCGGGGCCCGGCGTGCGCGCCGAGACCTGCAGAGGACCACGAAGCCGCCAGGAGCCGCGTACAGTACTGTGCAGTACAAATACAGAGGCACACTGAAAGGACGCTTCACCATGCACAGGACGCAGGAGTTCTCCAAGACAGATGTGCTGGATTTGGAGCGCTACATGCAATCAGAGCTTTACCACGCGCGGGAGCTCTGCAACAGAGAAATGTGCCTGGCTGGCAGCGCCACACGCCATCAGAGCGCCGGCCGCGTCCTGCCCTGTGGGACGCCAGGCCTGTGTGGCTGGGTGGCCCCAAGCCTAGCGCGGCGCAAACTACCCTACCCTACCCTACCTGTAAGCCTGGCGCGCACCCACGGTGATGCGCAGCACCTCGCGCGCGGCGGGCACGTCCCAGGCGTGCAGCGTGCCCTGGCTGGTGCCGGCCACCAGGCCGCCGCCGGCCGGGTGCCACGCCACGCTGACCACGCGGCCCGCCACGGCCGGCATCGCGCGCGCGTACGCGAGGCCCGGCCGACCGGGCTCCGCCGCAAACACGCGCGCGCAGCCGTCGTCGCACGCGGCCGCCAGGCGCGGCGGGCCGCCGGGCTCGCGGCCGGCCGCCGGCTCAACCGCCAGCGCCCACACGGCGCCGCCGAGCGAGTCTGTGACCGCCGACGGCCGCCGCGCCGCTAGGTCCCACTCCACCAGCTCGCCTGAAGCGGAGGCGCCCAGGGTCAGAAACCCCACCACTCCGGGAGCGCTCGTGCGAAGGGCGCCAGGCGCTCCCCGGCGCCACGCTCAGTGGCGCCCACACCCGGCAGCAATAGCGCAAAGGACAGTCGCGCAAGGAGCGTGCCGCCTGAATTGTACACAAGGAGTGCAATGCCTAGCCTGGGCTCCGGCGCACCATCCAGCCCGCCGGAGAAAAGCCGCCACGCGCCGCTCGGACCGGCGTCTTGCAGCCATGCGAGGCTCGTGAGCGACGCGTTGTCCCGTCCAGGCAGCCTCTGCGCTCCCAGGCAGCATAATTTGCAGAGTTGCACAGCGCAAGGTATGCAGATGTTGCGACGGCGCGCAAGCCAAGCAGCATCCGGCTCACTGCAGCGGCAGCAGTCGTGCGCACCAGCGTGCAGGTCCAGGTGTCGGTTTCCCAGAGCTCGATCTCGCCGCTGTCGCGCGCTGCGGCGAGCAGGGACCCGTCGCCGCTCGCTGCAAGCGCAACGACCGCCGACGGCTCCCACGCTGCAAACCGCGCGCGGTGCAGCCACGTGAGGTCTGCATGAGGCTGGCCCGGCGGCGGCTTGTGCGCCGGCTGGGCCTGCTTTGTCTGCGGCGCTGGCCGCGGCTGCTTCGCAGGCCGCGCCGGCCGCGGCGCCGCGCCAGCCTCAGCCGCCGGACGGCTGCGCTTCCTCACCATAGCCCACAGTCTCAGGCCGGCCTGGTGTGGACAGCCTGCTTGCTCTTAATTTGGGTGTCGTACAACTCGCCCTTCAAAGCCCAAGTGAAGGGCTTGGCATGCGCATACCGAGGCCAGGACGGCTCCCTCAAGTACTTGAGCAGGCTTGGCAGCGTGTGCACAGGCCGCCCCACCTGACCAGGATGAACGCGTTGCGGCATGCGGCGAGCCAGCACTTGCGCGCTCTGGGGGCGCGCGCCTATGCCAGCGGCTCCGGCGTGCCTGACCGCAAGGTCGCCGTGCTGGGCGCCGGCGGCGGCATTGGCCAGCCCCTGAGCCTGCTGATGAAGGTGCGGCCATACTGCAGCCGCAGCAAGCGGCGCATTGTAATGCGGCAGCGGCTTCACTGCGTAGACAGCGGTGGGGCAGGGGCGCTCAGCTGCTTGAACCTCTGACTATGGCACGGCGCGCAGCGGTGCTGGCAGCCTCAGTGAGGTGCAGGGGGATGTGCAGCGGTCGTGCACGCATGGTTGCTGGCAAGGCGGGGGGTGGTCAGTTGTGAGGACTTGGCGGCGCAGATGAACCCGTACGTGTCGCACCTGTCGCTGTACGACGTGGTGGGGACGCCGGGCGTGGCCGCGGACATCAGCCACATCAACTCGAAGGCGCAGGTTAAGGTGAGTTAGCCGCCATGGTTGCATGCACTGTAACGGCCGCTGCACCACTCTGCTCTATGCCGACACAACAGACGAAGCAGGTTGTCCCCGAGATGTTACAAGGGTGCTGCCACCATGCGTAGCTTGTATGCGCGGTGAGGCGGGCTGCGCACGCCAGGCCCGCGCTCGCCCCGCCAGCGCTCGAGCCGGCGTGTGTGCAGCGCAGGGCTACACCGGCGACGCGGAGCTCGCTGAGGCGCTCAAGGGCTGCGACCTCGTGATCATCCCGGCTGGCGTGCCGCGCAAGCCGGGCATGACGCGCGACGACCTGTTCAACATCAACGCGGGCATCGTGCGCACGCTGATCACTGCCGCGGCAGAGCACTGCCCAAAGGTGTGCCACGTCTCCATGCAACGCCGTGCAGAGGCTGTGCACGGCAGCGCTCCAGCTGTGCCACGCGCCCTTGCTACCTCTCCTTTTACACTTTCGCTCTGCACTCCTGTACGTACACTCTTGTATACATATACTGCTTGCTCATCACAGCGCTTGCTCTAAATACAGCCCATGTGCTGGTGCCTGATGCGTATCTCTGCATGCGGCATGACCTGGCGAGCTGCCCCGCCTGACATGGTCATCAAGCCACGTTCACACCACGCTGGCGCACCCCGCTTCGCGATGCTGGGGCTGCACGCCCCTCCTCCTGGGCCATGCAGCCCGCGAACGGCCAGGCTGCCGCCAGCACTGACCGTGTGCGCTCGCAGACCGGCCAGGCTGCGGCCAGAGCTGACCGTGCGTGCTCACAGACCGGCCAGGCTGCCGCCAGGGCTGACACCGCGCGCGCGCAGGCGCTGCTCAACATCATCTCCAACCCGGTCAACTCCACGGTGCCAATCGCGGCGTCGGTGCTGAAGGCCGCGGGCGTGTACGACCCCAAGCGCCTGTTCGGCGTGACCACGCTGGACGTGGTGCGCTCCGCATGGGAGAGCGCCAGTGCATGCCAGGGCGCGGTACCCCAAGAGCACCCCACCCAGCCTGTGTGGAGCAGAAACTGAGTGCTCCCTTGCCACAGCATACTGCGAGCAAGCGCTCCTATGGCACAGCACTGTGTAGCAAGGAGTGCCATCTATTGGAGCACATCAAGGGCAGGGCCCAGCTGCCTCCGGGTCATGCCCCATCACTTGGCGCGTGGCACCGATGCTGCCACAGCCGACGGTGTGTGGTGGTGCGGCTCCCCTGTTGGCGGAGCGGTGACGGTCCTCGCTGGCTGGAAGTGCACGAAGCGTCCCAGAACATGTCAAGGGTATGCAGCGCGAGGCCGCGCGCAGGTGCGCGCCGCTGGCGCGGGCGCGCAATGTGCATGCCAGACCCTTATTATGCTCTGGGACGCTTGGTGCGCTTCCATCCAGCGAGGGCCATCGCTGCTCCGCTCAAGAGGGGAGGTCATGCCGAGGGGCAGGCTCGCTGGACCCCGCGCTCCAGTGCTGGTGGTAGTATAGGGTAGCGCGGCTCACCGGCGGCGACGCCGCGCGCGACGCAGGTGCGCGCGCGCACGTTCTTCGCCGAGTCGCAGGGCGAGGACGTGGCGGAGGTGGAGGTGCCCGTGGTGGGCGGCCACGCGGGCGTGACCATCCTGCCGCTGTTCAGCCAGGCGTCGCCGTTCAAGGAGCTGCCGCACGAGACGGCCGAGGCGCTCACGCGGCGCACGCAGGACGGCGGCACCGAGGTCGTGCAGGCCAAGGCCGGCAAGGCGCGC
>JAABUO010003179.1_pt1 | contig 19681 bp, 18 predicted proteins | sample 5559291 | NCBI WGS metagenome assembly JAABUO01 (sample SAMN10711878, study PRJNA513372) | rock metagenome | isolation source: Antarctica rocks | place: Antarctica: Victoria Land, Finger Mt sud
ACAGAATGAATATATATTATGATAGAGTTAATTATTGAGAAGTTCTCAATAACTTAAGAAAATCGATTAACTATAGAAAGTTTGTCAAGCATTGTCAAGTCAAACATGACATAACTTATGATATATTTTTTTATTTTTTTATTTCTTCATTAAGTGCATGCAGTCTATGACTATGACACTGTCTAGGCGCTGTGTGTGTGCTACGTTACATGTAATCTGGTCAAAGTCGCTGCTTTATATCTTTTCATTGATCAATCACATCGATAGTTTGCACATACAAGCGCTCTCGCTCAAACTCTCGCAATCGTACTTTCGTTTTTCTTCGTTCTCTCGCTCTCTTCGCGTTCTACTCTTTCGTTTCTAATAGTTATTTTCTCGTCGCAATTCGAGTATTTTTCAAATACTTTAGTGTTGCGATTCTTCTAATCTTGATGATGAACAGTGTCAATATGATGTCTGTGTTTTTGAGCTGAGCTTTTTCCTTAAGCTTTCTCTGCTCTGCTCTATAATGTCTGCAGTTCAGCAGTAAATGCTTCAACGTTTGTCTTGCATTGCATATTTCATAGCATTTGTTCGAATTATTCTCTGATAATCGATGCAAATAACTCTTGAAATAGTCATGTTTCATTTTCAGCTGAATAAAGGTTGAAAACGTTAGTTTATTGATTTTTCTCAGCTCTTTTAGTGATTTATGACTTAGATTCACATTTGATATGATCTTTCAATACTGATTTCCCTTTTTGATACTGCTTTTCAGATCTCTAACCATTGTAATTTCGTCTCTTTGCAAATTTGCTTTTTGACGAAGCTTATGATGATTGCTTTCATGTTGTCGATAACTGATACTTCTTGAGCAGCAATTTTGGTCAATTGATCTGCTTTTTCGTTCCCAATAATGCTCTTGCGACTCGATATTCACTGTATGCGAATTTGACACTGATTCTGACGTAAATTGGTCAAATTTTGTCGTATGTCATTGAATAATCTCGCATTGACGTTGCTCTTTGCGTTTAGTCTTTGCAAAGTCATTTGACTGTTCATGTACACTCAAATTTCGCTGTTTTTGAGTGCTTTTTCGCTGCACATTGCGATTGCATCGCTAATAGCTTGCAGTTTCGCTTTCGTTATGATGATTTTGCCTGAAACGCTTGTCGCTTTGCTGCATCTAACGAGTTCATGCGTAAATATCACTGTCGTTTCGATTTCTGTTTCGACTTCTGCTGTCTTTTTCCGAATTTGCGATGCGTCTGTGTACATCACTATGTTTTTCGAGCAATTGCGTCAAGCATTTTCTATCAAAAAGAGTAATCGAGACCCTTGCAGACTAGATTTATACCATTTTCGTCTGACACAAGCCGGTAATAGAAGACGATCTATTGCAGGTTTCGGAATAGAAATTGGGAAACCTTTATACTAGAGTTACTGTCTACGTGAAACGCTCTGAGTAAGAGGTTAAAGAAATATTTAAGTGATGCCAAGTGAATTTTCTAGAAGCCCGAAGCTCGAAACTCGGAAAAACCCTCTATGAAAAGAAATATAAAGAGTCGCTTTATGCGCTCTTTCTCGCCTCGTTTCGCGAATGGTAACGCGAAACTCAGCAGAAGCAATAGCTCAGCATCAGAACTCAAAACATCGACGATAGAAATCAAAAAGTCAACGTTAGAGGTTGAAACAGATCTATGAGACGAACTTAGCATGAGTTCGTCAACAAGCAAACAACTGCAAAACGACATTGTTGATTTATTTTGCAGTCAACAAAAATCGCTCACATCAGCAAATAGAAAAACGTAATACATGTTTAGTTCACTCGATGCATTGATGCTAAATTCACATGCAAATGCGCACAATGACAAGAATACAATCAATCTGCGAAATGCAAATTCGCAGCAAAAAGAGCAAACATGAGCGATTGTGAAATTCAAAGAAATGAAAAAGCGAAAAGCGATGAAAAGTTCGCAAAAAGAAGCTAGCATCGAAGTTAGTACTAACAAGTGCTACGATGTCATCTCTAAAGAGATGCAGATAAAGAGACTGCGCGAAAGAATTGAATTCGCAGTCAATCAGCTAAGACAAGCAATATCAGAACAGAAAGAGACTATAAGTCATAGCTTAATCTACATTCGAAGAGCATGCGACGAAAGCATAGAAAACTCGATTCAGAAGCAAATTGATCGACTTCAAAGTTAAACAAACAACAAACTGAAGATCATTCTACAATTGATGCAACAGAATGCTGAAAACATCAAAAAGAGAATCAACGCAAAGCAAATGACAGAGAATTCGCAAACCTTGCAGAAGGCGCAGGTTTCGCAAACGTCGCAAGTCATGCAAAATTCGCAAAAACCAACGCAGAAGCTCACATATGTGCAAAAAGCAGCTCAAGTCACAAGCGCAAATGCAAATGCAAACACAAATGCAAATGCAAACACAAATGCAAATGCAAATGCAAATGCGAATGCAAATGCAGGCGAATGAAATCTGATTATCAAGAAATTCTCGCCAAAATCACAAGAAATATCGTATCGTGAAAGAAGACTCATTGTCAATCTCAAAAATGAGAACTAAACTTTAAAGACGATGAAAATGCGAGATTCGATGAATAACGCATTGAAAAAGGCGAAAATCGATCTAATAGTCGTCACGATAGTCAAAACGCAAAAGAGAAACAACATTGTTCTGACAGTCTCGAAAAAATACATTGCAGATGCCTTACTAGCGTAAAGAGCAATATGAGAGCATGTTTTTGATGTTAAAAGCATTAAGAAAGACGAGAAATGACACAAAATAGTCATACACAGTCTGAAAACCGAAATCTTCAACACGAAAACTGAAATGAAAAATCTAAAAACTGAGTTAAAGTCGTACAATCTCAAATTGAAACTAATAATCAACTCTATATGATTATCGAAGAGCGAAAACCGATCACGAAACAGACATGCATTGACGATCTTAGCATTTAGAATTGAAGTAGAAGCGCAAAGACATCTGAAAAAATGACTCTTAGCTGCGAGATCGACATATCAAACAGTTGAATATCGAGATTATCAATCAAATGATCAATGTCAAAAATGTCAAATCTTCGAGCATTTACAGAACAAATGTAACAGATCATCAAGATGCTTGTACTGCGAGTGAAATCATCAGATCTGAGAGCATAAATGTTAATTACCTACATGCGAAGATAAACAATCATGCAATCACACGATTTCTAGATGCTGCAACTGTCAAAATGCGCACTTCGCAAACAGCGTAATGTGCAAAACATATCACACAGCTCAGTCTATTAGCTCACAAAAAGATCATCTAGTCACGAAATTGTAATGAGTATTGCATTCGAAATGTCACAAAACAATGCAAATGACAAAAGCTTTGCAAACACGTTGAATATTCGAATTCTACAGCACAATTGCGCACATGAAATTTGCGAAAAACAAGACAGATATTATTATACTACAAGAATCGTGAATGAAAGACGAAAATATAACAATTTCGCATTCGTCGTTTATCTGCATCAAATCAAATGTTCAGAATACTCGTGTCAAAGTACTGATATTTGTTGCGAAAAACGCAAAGAAATTTACATGCACATCAAGATCAGACATAGTCAATAGCAAAGATATGCAAGCGATATCAATAGCGAACAATAAAATTCAGAAAGAAATTTTATTGTTCAATATTTACAACGAAAAGTCAAAAAATGCAGATGACGAGCAATTATACACGATTGAGTGAGAATTAGCAAAAGTGATGTTAAATTCTGAGCAAAAAGTTATTATCGTCGAAGACTTTAATGCACATCATAGCTGATGAAACGCAAAAATTTCAAACTCTATTAGAACGAAAGCGTTAATAAATTGAGTAAATTTACATAAGTGCAATCTGATTAACACTTCTGATATAGACACATATCACAGCTATTCAAGTCAGTTAAGCTCAATACTTCATTTAGCATTTGCATCAAAGAATATGCGTAATCACATCAAGAATTGACATATAGACGAGAATGTAAACACAGAATTCAATCATGAAGTAATTCTATTTACAATAGTTATGAAAAAAGTGAAGTTGATCGAAAATTCGTTGAACGCGTCATACAATCTGCAAAAAGCTGACTGAAAAGACTTTGATGAGCATTTGCAAAAGACGAAAGATAAAATGATTGTCAAGATGCAAAAAATCACGAGCTTAGAAGCAAAAGTCATTTATTTGACTGAATGCATCAAGAATACAGTGATATTATTCGTATTTAAACAGCGAATATGCGCAAAATCAAAACTCTGATGAAACAATGAGCTCATCGAAATGCGAAAGACGTTGTCGTCAAAAAAGCGAATCTGAAAAAGATGCAGAAATGACGACGCATGAGCAGAGATAGTGCAAATGCGAAATTCGTATCATGATGCAATAAAGCTGATCTAAAATCAATTCTGAACCAATTTTTTGAACAACGTCGAAGAGAAAGAAGTGTTTCAGACATACAAGTTTACTAAATCACGTCTAATCGAAAAGCTACTCTCGATACAAAACTCGCAAAAAGAATTGAAGATTGAATTCAATGAAAAGTGCGAGACATTTCTGAAAGCAATGTACTCATCATTTTCGAAAATTTAAATTAATGAAGAATTACTATCGAACGAAAGCATACAGTGATCAAGAGTTATCGAAGAGAAAATCAAGCACGCTATTAACTTCTCAGCACTCAGAAAAGCATTCAAATCAGATGATATGTCATTTGCAATCATACAGCGAGCGTACAAAACTATATTGAAAATCTTCAATTTAGTGTATTCAGATTTGATCGAAAACGACTATCATTCGAAGATATGACGCGAAGGCACGAGAATTATTCTAAAAAAATCAGACAAGTTGAATTATTCAATTTCGAAGACATACAGAATTATTACGCTGCTAAACTGTTTAGACAAAATAGCAGAAAAAATAATAGCAGTGCAACTGTCTTACACAGCTGAAATTAACAACAAGCTGCTAGATTTTGATCAAATGAGAGACAGAAAACAAAGATCAACTATAAACACAGTACTAAATCTAGTACATGATGCATAAATGATAAAAAGTCGCGAAAACACGCTTATTTGTTTACTTCTAGATGTCAAAGAAGCTTTTGATCATGTTGCGTTGAAACAGCTGATCAAAATATTGATTAAATTGAAAATATTGATCAATTTAATTAATTAAGTAAAATGCTTCTTACAAAATCGAGTTATTGACTTAGCATTTGATGACGAACGTCAGAAATCAAAGAAAATAATCACAGAAATATCGCAAGATTCATCTATTTCGCTCATTTTATTTCTAATTTATATTCGATACTTATTTTTGAAGATTCACGCAAAGATTGAAAATCTATTGTCACTCAGCTACATTGACGATGTAGCACTATACATGAAGAAAAAGAATATTAATAAGAATGTAAAAACGCTGAAAAATGCAGCAAAAATCGCTTTTACATGAGCAAAGAAAAATGCAATGCAATTCAATGACTCAAAATCTGAATTGATACACTTCAAAAGTCATAAGACAATACTTAATCAAATGATTATTTTACTCAATAACATGATCATAAAATCAAAGACATGCGTACAATGATTAGAAGTCTGAAATCAACAACGAGATTTATCTGTATGAGATGCTGACTACGAATCTTCTGCAAGCTATGCTTGTCAGAAGAGCTGAACAATCTCATCAACATTGACAGAGCAGTAACAGCGCTTTACTCACACGTTGAGCTCGCACACAGTCGAAAAGCGAAGCGATAACAACGTAATCATTGACGCGTTAAAGTTCATACATACACAGAATGACAGCAACATCTTTGCATACATGTTGCAACTCATATACAACATATACATATATACTGCAAAGGCACAACTCAGCTTTTGCACACATACAGACAGATGTGATGCAGTAAATTGATCGATTTTTCGCATTTTCAGATCGATTTACACGCAGCGCAATCACACATAAAGCAGTAACAGCGCTTTATTCACATGTTGAGCTCATATATGATATATACACATATACTGCGAAGACACGATTCAGCTTTTGCGCATTTACACGTCTGCATGATGCAGTAAATCGATTGATTTTTTGCTTTATCAGATTGATTTACATGCATCGCAATCACATACACTGCAAAGACACAATACAGTCTTTGCTCATATACACAGAATGACAGCAACGTCTTTGCGCACATGTTGCAACTCATATACGTCACACACACATACATTGCGAAGGCACGACTCAGCTTTTGCGCATCTACACGCTCGTGTGATGCAGTAAATCAATCGATTTTTCGCATTATCAGATCAATTTACATGCATCGCAATCACATACATTGCAAAGACATGACACAATCTTTGCTCATATACACAGAACAACAGCAACGTCTTTGCGCATGTGCTGCAACTAATATACGACATTCACACAATCACTGCGAAGACACGACTCAGCTTTTGCGCATTTACACATCTGTGCGATGAAGTAAATCAATCGATTTTTCGGTTTTCTGATTGATCTACATACGTTGCAAATACATAAATCAAAGCTCATCTATGATCAGCTTTCATTTACATAGATCAAAGCTTATTTAGCTCGCTTAGCTTGATGATCATACAGACAAGTCAAAAGCTTACGTCGAAGTGATCAGCTTTCACAACTTTGAGTTGTTTATGTGATCACTTTATCATATAAACAGTTCACACGCTCGTATGCGCACTCTATCAATGTGACTGTTTAATGAAAAGATATACAGCAGCGATTATGACTAGATTACATGTAATTTAGCATACACACAGCATCTAGATAGTGTCATAGTCATAGACTGCATGCACTTAATGAAGAAAAGAAAAAAAAAACTAGAAGTCTGACTGAATCGAAAGCTCAACTTCAAAGTTTATGTGCAAACAAAAATCGCAACAGTCACAAGAACGCTACACTTGTTGTTTAAATTAATGAATAGCGAGTGAGAACTAAATGTCAAATCAGAAAAGCAGTTATATCTGACATGCATCACATCTATTAGCAATTATGACGTCGAAATATGATGAAATAATCAAAAAAGCTACTTAGTTAAATTTCGCAAACTGCAAAACGCTGCATTACGAAAAATTCTGAGTGCATTTCAAACATCATTGATAGATGCTATGCAAATAAAAGTCAAAATTTCGTTGATGAAAATATGATTAAATCAAAAGTGCAAGAACTATGCAACTTGAATAGTTAAGTTATCAAAAAAACACTCTATCAGAAAAAAAACATATATTACATACTCATCTTAATACTTTATCGAATTGAATCTAGATCTGAATGCATTGAAATATCGGAACTGAAATAAGATGAAGACGAATGTATCTTGAAAAGTTAAGAAGTGCAAAGACAGACTCATGCAGATATATTGAATATTGAACAAAGTGCAAAAAACATTGAATTCAATAAAAGAAATTGAAATTTCTCACTTCAAGAAATCGTGAGAACAAGAAATCAAGCATTTAGCAAAACTTCAAACCGAATTTGCAAAAGGCGAAACTTGTGATATGATCAATACACACTATAGAGAATTAGAAAGAATTATCAAAAAGACGAAAAACATAGTGATGTATATTAATACATTGCAAATTCGAAAAAAGAAAGCAGAAGATGAAACAGAAATCGAAACAACAGTGATATTTATGCATGAACTCGTTAGATGCAGCAAAGCGACAAGCGTTTCAGACAAAATTATCATAACGAAAGCAGAATTGTAAGCTATTAGCGATGCAATCGCAATGTGCAGCGAAAAAGCACTCAAAAACAGCGAAATTTGAGTGTACATGAACAGTCAAATGACTTTGCAAAGACTAAACACAAAGAGCAACGTCAAGATGAAGTTATTCGATGACATATGACAAAACTTGATCAATTTACGTCAGAATCAGTGTCAAATTTGCATACAGTGAATATCAAGTCACAAAAGCATTATTGAGAACGAAAAAGCAAATCAATTGATCAAAAGCGCTGCTCAAGAATTATCAGTTATCAACAACATGAAAGCAATCATCATAAGCTTCGTCAAAAAGCAAATTTGCAAAGAGATGAAATTACAATGATTAAATGTTTGAAAAAGCAGCATCAAGAAGGAAAATCAGTATCGAAAGCACATATCGAACGTGAATCTAAGTCAGAAATCACTAAAAGAGCTTAGAAAAATTGATAGATTAACGTTTTCAATCTTTATTCAGTTGAAAATGAGACACGACTATTTCAAAAGTTATTTGCATTGATTATCAGAGAATAATTTGAACAAATGCTATGAAATATGCAATGCAAGTCAAACATCAGAGCATTTACTACTAAATTGCAAGCATTATAGATCAGAGCAGATAAAGCTTAAGAAAAAAACTCAGCTCAAAAACACAAACATCATATTGATGCTGTTCATCATCAAAATCGAAAGAATTGCAACACTAAAGTATTTGAAAAATACTCGAATTACGACGAGAAAATGACTACTAGAAACGAAAGAGTAGAACGCAAAGAGTGCAAAGAAACGAAGAAAAATGAAAGTACAATTACGAGAGTTTGAGCGAGAGCGTTTGTATGTGCAAACTATCGATGTGATTGATCAATGAGAAGATATAAAGCAGCGACTTTGATCAGATTACATGTAACTTAGCATACATACAGCGTCTAGACAATGTCATAGTCATAGACTGCATGCACTTAATGAAGAAAAAAAAGAAAAAAACATTGAATCAATGAATACTCAATTTACATCAGATTCTTTTGATTTATTCTTAATCTTTTCATTTTTATAATTAATGATGTAATAATCTTTTTAATTACAAATTCAATACATTATTTTTGATAAATCTTTACTATAATGCATCAAAGTGTTAAAGCTTAATTTAAATGACATGTCATATTTGATTAATTTATGAAACTTCTTTCATCTTAAATGAGTCTTCTTATTGATTTTAGTTTAATCATACAAGTTTTTGTCTTGAAATCATTTTGATAACAAGATGTGTTTTTTTTGCAAATTAATTTTCAATTAAGTGACAAGATTAATTAATACATTTCATGTAGTAGAAATTAACTGCATATTGATGATAATCATGTGCAATTCAAATCTTAACTTGATGAATAAATGAATTCACTTATACTCATTATTATACAATGAAAGTTAATGTTTCAGAATGTTTAAATAAATTGCAAACATTTATATCATTTAATTCAAATGTTGCAATGCATTTGCATATTACTGAGTCATGTTTATGCTTTAATTCATCAAGTTTTCAATAAAATTAAATTATATTTGCTGAGTTGCAGACATAGTCTCTTTATGATTGAATCAAAGCTTCTTTGATTCATTCTTGAGATAAATCATATAATATAAAATCTTTTTCTTATTTTTTTCAAAATGTTAAGAAGTATTTTGAAATGAGATTTCAACATCATGAATTCACTTTCTATGTTTTCTTATAATTTTATCATGATACTTTTTAAGAACACTGAAAGTCTTTGCTTCTGCAAAATAATTTCAGAATGACTTTGTTTCATTTTCATTTTCATTATGAAGATAATATGTAAATCATTTAAATTCTTAATGAAGAAACTTTGAAATTTATTCTTTTTTTAATTACTTGTTAATTAAGTTCTTTATCATTATTGTTTCTTGTTTATTCATCTCTTTTAACTTCAAGTTATGATGATTATTAATCATCTCAGATGCTTTATGCAATTCTTGTGTGATTTGAAACTAATGAAAATTTATTAGCGAACTTCAATTTCATAAAGAACAGAAATAATTACTTCTTTATTCAAAGAATGATGAGTTGATGAAGCATTATCTTCTTTAACTCTTCATCTTTTAAGCTTTTATGATGCGTTCTTTTCATTCTCATCAATGTTATTTTTCTCACTCTTTATCAAAGATACAAATTCATTTCAATGATTTTTATTATAACTAAACTCATCAATATTCAATGATTTACATTGCATCTTTAATTCTTTGTTTTGTGTAATTAAACGAGCTTTCTTAACTGACTTTTTGAACTTACTGTTTTTTTATATATATACTGCATATCTTTGATTAACAGTGAAAGCTTTTTAAGATGAATGTTGTTAATTATCAAACATTGTATCAGATAAATAACAAGATAAAGAAGATTATAAACTACAGAAATATGAATTTAAAGTACAGAATAACTAAATGTAAAAATAAATAATATAATGAAATAATGAAAATTTCATGAGCTTAAAGATTGAATCTCACTATTCAAGCTCACTATCTCGCTCTTTAAATTTTCAAAATTCATTGAATTTTATTTTACTACAGTCATGACAGCTGAAGTTCAATGTATATAAAAGTTAAGCATATATAATAATGTTCATGAAGCATGAATAATGATACATTGAGATCTGACTTTCATTGCATTGCATTCATTAACACTTCAGTAATTTTATTGCTTGCAAACATGATATATAATATCATAATTGCATCTCAAGATTTTAACATGCTTGAATCATTTTTCTAGAAATTTTCTACAATTTTCTGAAAATTTTCATTATCTTCAGTCATTTTCATCTTATATTAATGTCTTTAAGTCTTTTCAATTCTTTCATTATTCTTGATTATTTTTGAATTCTTGATCATTCTCAAATTTCTTTGCTTTCTTTAAATTTCTTCATTATTTTCAATTCTCTTTTGTCATTCTTGAGATTTTTTTCTCAATGTTATGAAACATGCATGCTTTTGCTCTTGTTTATTATAATCATGAAGTTCAGACATCTTCAACAAACTTATGACAAAATCATGATTTAAAGTTTCAAGCTTTGAAAAACATAAATTACAAAAGAATTCAATTAACAGAATCAGAATCAAGTATTCAAAGTTAACAATGTACACTTTCAATAATCTTTACATCAACAAATTCTTGAGTGTTAATTAATCAATCATATATAACTAATCATCATGTTAACATTGTTAATATCATTGACAGTTGATTGACAACAAGATTCATCTGTATGTGATGTTGATTATGAATCTTTTGATTCTATTCTGTGTTCAAATAAAAGTCAGAAGAATTAAGAGATTTCAATTCAATGCAGTTTAAATGATGTTAAAACATTGCGTGATCAAAAAAGTTGTCATGCAAAGTTTTCACTCACACGACAACACTTCTTCTAACAGTCACAATCAATCTACGAAGAAGATTAATGACATATCAATGTCAGTAAGAGATGAAAAGATACGATTAGTGAAAAAAACAACTCAGATGAAGAGTTTGCAAGTTGTGATTACAAGTGATTGAAGAATTTACGACTCGTCGACTGCGTCGATATCAAAACGTCTTCATCACATTGACAATGTCATCAAGTAATTGATGAAAAGATATCAGATAAAATAATCATCTCAAGTATTGAAAGTCGTGATTACAATGCTTGAAGAAGTAGTGACTTGTTGATCATGCTAATATATTGAGAGAGCTTGAGTTCATCTTCTTTACTTGACGTCAAGTCATTCATCTATTCATGTGAAAAATTGAGAGCTTAAGAGAATGATCAGAACGCATTCTTTTTCATTAATCAGAGTCAAACATTGAATGATTGTGATTGCATGTTTATATTAACAATTCATTCAACTAACTTGAAGATTAGAAAACAATCACAACGCACGCAAAGCAAATTTTTGAAAAGAGCAATACAATCAAAGCAAAATGAATCTAGAAGATGAATAAACAATGATGAATTGCATGAACTGCAGCAATGCTGATTCAGAGACGATTGTGAACAATGTTGATTCATCATGAAGAAACAGCAACGTAAGATCGAAAAGCTCATGCAATGATGAAAAGTATGTTGCTAACATTATTGATCTTTTAATACAGACATCAATGTTAAAGAAAGAAAAGAGCAAAGATCATTCATGAAAAGAAGTAGCAGTGAAGCTGATGCAACATCTTTGAAAGAATTCAGAAGAAAAAAACAACGAGAATCAGAACATGTTCATTGCGAAGAATGTACAGAAACTAAAAACATTCATACAACTGCTTAGCAAGCAGCTACAAACACAAGATAGCATGCAAACATAAGATAGCATATGCTTCTCATCAAGAATCATGTCATGAGTGAATGTGACAAGAGAAGAAGTAACAATGAAAGAGCAATGTTTCAGAGACGAATTATCATCGCTTTGCAAGAGATGAGAAGTCATGATGAAGATAGCAGAAAGAAAAGAAATAGAAAAGATACAAAAGAAATTTATTGAACAGATTCTTTAAGAAATCACAAATGTGTCAACAGCTCAAAGAAATCTAATCATGTCTCTTCGCAAGCTTGAAAGCGAAGACATCATACTTTACGCAGTAAGTTCAGAGACTCAAGCAAATCTGAAAAGATCTCAAACATGAGCAAAAGAAATCATGAACTTGATGCATATAATACATTGAATCTTTGCTGTGCTAGCACATGAGATACACATCACAATAGACACAAGCAATCAAGAAGTGATCATTAAAAGACTGATAAAAGATAACGTAAGACTTCATGAGAATTTAAAGATTCTAAGAATAATTTAATTCAAGAAAGTAGTCAAAAGTGAGAAGATTCACTCATCGCTCATCATAAAGATCACAATCAAAGCGATGATGAATCAACTAATAAACGAAAGCATGCTAAATTCATATCAAGAATGCTTATGCAAGCTGTTTGAAAAAAACTGTTGCATCATTCAATGCTACAGATGCTTTGAATTCAATCATATGATCAGATTCTGCAAGAAGAAACAACGCTGCGCTAAATGCGCAGACAAACATCACATCAAAAAGTGCGTGACGTCTTCAAATAAAAGACATTACATTAACTGCAATGAAGATCATGAACTTTGAAGACACATCTGTCTCAAATAATGATAACAGATGAAACATACATCAGAAATCTACAGAAACAGATTGATCAAATATTTAAAAGCATTGAAATACAATCATGCATCTTTTTCGCTGTTTCTAAACTCTTTAAGCTCAATGAATTCGCTGAGTTCAACAGACTTTGTAGATTCAACGAACTCTTTAAGCTCAACAAGCATCATGTTGAAAACACGTAATTGAGACGTTGAATCAACATGACAGATGATAGAAGTCAAGAAGAAATGAGTCAATCTCTTCTCATGCGTGACTAATGACTCAGATGAGATAACATCTGAGCAGATTCAGAAATGCTTAATCAGAAAGTGCGAAAGATTCTCAGTGATCGAAAGCATACAAAGAGTCTTCTCAACGCAGAGTCAACAACAGCTACAAATAATTCTATGATAAAACAATTCTTTCTACAAATTCTACAGTATAACATCAGAAAGTCATTGAAGATTCAAGAATCATTCTTGATCGACAGAAAAGTTTACAAATTTGACATAATAGTCATACAAAAGCAAGAATGCAACATCAATGACTTGCAATCATTTAACTCAGCTCACAACTTCTTTCATTTAGTGAAAAACTCGTCATTTCAGTCAAGAACATGCATATATGTTAATAAATACTTAATACTCAATCAATGAACAGTAAAGACAGCTGAGTCAGACATTTGCTCAATCAGAATATTAATTTGTAACATAAATGATAAAACGCAGATGTTAAGACTTTTAAACGTCTACAATTTGAGCTCACTATTCATCACATTTACAGAGAGACTCTTAACTATTTCTCGCTTGAATGAACTACTTAAGAATGACTGTGAATAAATAGTTGTAGAAGACTTCAATCTACATTATTTACATTGAGAGAAGCAAAGATGCTTCGCTCGACATATGATGATTAATATTCTACTAAACGACATTACAAATGCAAGATTGAGACTACTGTTGAAATCAGACATAATCACTCGTGAAACTTACAATCAGTTTATGATGATAAACTTAGTCTTTAGCAGCGAGAAAATACAGTCTATGACACGTAAGTGCGAAGTATGAATTGATTTACATCAGAAATCAGATCATCTTTTAATTATCATAGAGTTAAATCTATAAACAATCTCAGTGCAGTTTTCAATTCGTCGACTCTGAAAAAAAAATGAACACAGAAGCACTGAGTGCTTATTTGCAAATACATCTTTCATCAGATCACTCTTTGAACAGCAGAGCTGAAATGAATGACAGAGCGACAAAGATCATCAAAGTATTACAAGAAATCATTGAGAAGTTTACTTTCTGAGCAAAATCATTAAATTAAGTAAGAGACTTCTGAAATCAGAGCTGTTTCAAAGTAGTGATAAAATCAAGATGACTGCAAATCATATGAAAAACACAAGACATATTAAAGACATGAAATGAATATCTGAAACATAATGATCATAAAAACAAGATTATCAGACAAACAAAATGTGCACACTTCAGATCACAAATGCATGAGCTAAGCGACGCATTGAAATCAATATGATGCTTTGCAAAATGAGCTAGAATTGAAAGTCAGTTATTTAAAAAGCTTTCTCAGTTTTCATCACTGAAACGAGATGATATTGATCACATGATAACAACGTTTGAAGAAAAAATTGAGATGCTACAAGAAAAATTCTTTCCTTCATTCTTACAAGCAGATGTCAATGACATTTCAGATTCATTCATATCTTTGACAGTATCATCAAATTCACGCATCTCAGAGAATGAGATGAAGTGAGTAATCAGATGAGTAAAAGTGAACAAAGCATCAGACATCTTTGAAATTTCAAACAAAGCACTTCAAGCAAATCTCACAGAATTGATCTCAGTGCTGATGAGTTTATTCAATGCATGCATGATACACAAATATTATTTGAAGCAGTTCAAAAAGACTCAAACAATAGTATTATGCAAATCAAAGAAAAGTGATTACATTGACTTGAAAACATATTGATTCATTGCTTTGCTTGATATCATGAGCAAAGCTTTAAAGTCAATTATAATCAAAAGACTGAGTGACATAACTGAAACTCATCACATGCTTTTGAATGCTCAAATGAGAGTGAGATGCAAGCAATTCATGATCTCAACGTTAGATTTACTAGTAGATTAAGTTCACATCATATGAGACTGCAAGATTAAGTACGTGATTTTCATGCTAAGTTTAAACATCATCAAAGTGTTTGATTGAGTCTTGCACATCAGACTGCTGCACACGCTGAAAATGAGAAGAATGTCAAGCTATATAGTCAAATGAGCATGCAGCTTTCTAAAGAACAGAGAGACATTATTGATATTCAATGAGCAAATGATCATTATGTGCAAGATAAATGCAGACATATCTCAAGAATCTTTCATTTCATCGATTCTCTTTCTATTTTTCAACGCAAGTTTAATTGAAAAATGCAAAGTATTGAAAATTAAAATTGAAGTGCTTAACTTTGTAAATGACATCAACATTCTAGCATATGACAGATTCATTGAAGAAATTTGCAAAACATTGAGCAAGACACATGATGTTTACGCGAAGTGAGTTTGAACTCATGATGCAACGTTTGCATCAGAAAAATATAAGCTCACACATTTCACTAAAAAATTGAGAAAATTCAACATGATGACTAGCATACAAATAAAAAGCTCAATGATTAAGTTAAAGTCAGATGTGCAAGTTCTAAAGATTCAACTAAACATGAAACTGCAATAAAGCGCGCATCTTCAACAGATAGAAGCGAGTCACATCACAAAAATGCTTACGCTTAGTTGTTTAGAAGTCTTCACATGAGAAACAATCTTCACAAAAGTGAGACAAGTGTATTCAGCTGTAATGAGATCAGAAATTGCATTCAAAGCATTAATCTGACATCAGCATGACAAAGAGAAAGAATTGTCAGACAAGAAATGCAGATTAAAAACTCTGCAGAATCAAATTCTACATCATGTTGTAAAAGTATTCAAAAGAGTAAGCATCAAAACACTAAAGATTGAAATGTACATAAGTTTGCTGCATGTTCATTTGAACATACTGCAGAATAAAGTCACATTATGCAGTTAAGTCAATGACAAAACGTAAGAGACTAAATGAGCATGCAAACTCATACACGCTCAACTGATGAGAATTAATCATCTCATTTCTCATTTTTCTGTCATTAAGAAAATAATGCTTCTGAATACATTTATTCAAGAAGATGCAAGAATGCAGTTTAAATGCAAATGATTTGATATTTTTATGATGATTTCAACAAGCGATAACATTGCAATAGCACTATATCACAAAGATCAATGAAAGCAATGATGAAAAAAATACAAGAAACACATTGCAGACATCAATGTAATTTCAGCACAAAGATTTCATTTATTCAATAAGATGATAAAGATGCATGATGATTTTCAGAAGATGAAAAGCATTCTTGCAATGTACATTAAAATCAAATGCATAAATCTGAATGTTTATCTGCACTTTAGAAACATTTCAGACATAAATAGTTCATGATGCAACTGCGAATGAAATCATCAGACAGCGAAGCATGTACTCATGCACTGCTTAAACTGAACGCATTTGCGATCAAGAATGCTACGCGACATCGACTTCTTGAACTATCAAATAATCATCATGATCACGAAAGATCTCAAAGCAGCAGCAAGAATGATGATGAAAATGAAGCTTCTGAAGCAATTTAAAATAACTAGAATATTCATTTTTTAACATGCAATCAACGTGAACAAATTTGATACATAGTCTTAATCTTGTCATTTCAACTGCGTGAAGCAGTTGTATAGATAGTGAGTGATTTTCTATCTCAGAGAGTTTTGTTCACTCAACACACATAGCATAGAGTTTCTCATGAGTCAATCTAATCAATGTCACAAAAGTGTATGAATTTATTATTATTATTATTAACAATTCATTCAACGTCTACGTGATATAAATCAAATCAAGAGAAGAAAAAAGTTATTCAATACAATCATACTTTATCTTCTCATCATGTGCATCTTTCTTTCATCACATATTTCTCTGCTCAATGAATGATAATTATTGAGTAAGAGAACACAGCTCTATGTATGTTATAATCATGAACATCATGAATGCAAAGAAAACGTCTTTCATCTTTGAATCAAGAATCAAATCAAAACATCATTGTATAAAATATCATTAATGAAGAGCAGAGCAAAGACGATGTGTCATAATCAAACAGCATAAACACTTTCATCAAGAGTTTACTCAAGCATCACATGTTGAATAGAAGCTATAAATTTATTACTTAATAGTACAGTGTCAATCTTATTGTTTTGACTGCGTGAAGCAGTTGTATAAACGACGAGTGATTTTCTTTCTCAGAGAGTTTTGTTCACTCGATATAAATAGCATAAAGTCTTTCATGAGTTGAGTCTAAATCAATGTCACAAGAATGTATGAATTACAATCACAATCACAATCATTGACAGCTGATTAAATCAAAAATTTAATTAAACATTCTTTAATTACGTCATTAATTTTATAATTAAATTTAATAGTTAATGAATTGTATCATTTATCATTGTTCATAAATAATTAAATGATTAACAGTCAGATTGACAAAATCTTCATTCTTTGCATTTTATATGCTCATCATTCTACTCATTATTTTATATGCTCATTACTGTACTCATTACTTTACATGCTCATTATTTTACTCATTATTCTACATGCTCATTATTCTACTCATTACTTTACATGCTCATCATTCTACTTATCACTTTACATGCTTATCACTTTACTCATCACTTTACATGCTCATTATTCTACTCATCACTTTACATGCTCATCACTTTACTCATTACTTTACATGCTCATCATTCTACTTATCATTCTATCTACTCATTAGTTTACTCGTTAGCTTACTCATCAGCTTGCTCACTTCAAAACACGCTTGATGCAACATGTTTAAACATATGTTATTTACTTTATGATTTACTTTATGATTTACTTCATAGTATGCTTCATACATGCTTCATAACACATACTAATTAACTCAATAAAACACGTTCTTCATGACTTAATATTGAACTTTCTATTAAACTTTCTATCAAATTTTCTATCAAGCTTTCTATCAAGCTTTTCATTAAGTTTTCTATCAAGCTTTCTACGAAGTCTTCTATTAAATGCTTTATTAAATTTTCTATCAAATTTTCTACATGCTTTAAATTATAAATGCATAACATGAATTAAACAATGCTTCAAACAATGCTTTTTACAAAACTTAAGAAGATTAACAATGAGATTCATCTATACATAATGTTGACTATGAATCTTTTGATTCTATTCTGTGTTTGAATAGAAGTCAGAAAAGTCAAAAGATTTCAATTCAATGCAGTTCAAATGATGTTAAAACGTTACGTGATCATGAAGACTATCATGCAGAGTTTTCATTTACGTGACAACATTTCTTCTAACAATCACAATTAATTTATGAAGAAGATTAATGACATGTTAATGTCAGTAAGAGATGAAAAGATACTATTAGTAAAATAGTTGATTCAGATGAAGAGTCTAAAAGTCATGATTACAAGTGATCAAAGAATTTGCAATTCATTGACTGCATTGATATTGAAACATCTTCATTAAATCAACAGTATCATTGAATAATTGATGAAAAGATATCAGATAAAATAAATGAATCAAATGATGAATCTTGAGTTTGTGACTACATGTGCTTAAAGAAGTAGTGACTCGTCAATCACGCTGATATATTGAGAAGACTTGAACTCATCTTCTTTACTTGACATCAAGTCATACATTTATCTACGTGAAAAATCAAGAGTGCATGAGAATGATCAAAATACATCTCTACTATCAATCAGCTAAGCATCAAATGATTATAATTGCACATTTATACTAACAATCTATTCAACATCTACGTGACATAAGTTAAATCAAAAGAAGAAAAGAATTATTTAATACAATTACACTTTATCTTCTCATTGTGCATGTCTCTCTTTCATCACACATTTCTCTGCTCAATGAATGATAATCATTAAGCAAAAGAACACAGTTTCTGCATTACAATCACAAGCATCACAAGTGCAAAGAAACATCTTTTATCTTTGAATCAAGAATTGAATTGAAACATCATTGTATAAAATATCATCAATGAAGAGCAGAGCAAAAATAATGTGTTACAATAAACAGCACAGACATTCATAAGAGTTTACTTAAGCATCACACGCTGAATAGAAGTTATAAATTCATTATTTGATACATAGTCTTAAAACTCACTGTTTCAACAACGTGAAGTTATCATGTAATCAATGAGTAATTTTCTCTCTCAGAGAGTTTTATTCATTCAATATATATAGCATAGTTTTTCTCATAAGTTGAATTTAAATCAATGTTACAAGAGCGTATGAATTACAATCACAATCACATGACTTAAGAACAGTACTGTTATTTCTGTAATTAATAATTTTCGCTTTCAGTCAAAGATTGATGTTAAAAAATTCAGAAAATTCAAAGTATTTACTTCTTTTCACTTTTTTCTTTCTTTATAGTTTTACTTTCTAAAATAACACTCAGTATCTACTTTTAGGTGTTTGGACGTCCCAATCCGGGGGCCTTTGAAGCCGCTTTACGGTGCCAGAACACCGCGGGCAAAACTATTGAGCCGAACTCGATTGAGGAACAAGGATCTGCTAGTCTCAGGTGCCCTCTGCCCTCGCAGGGATTGCGCTCCCTCGTGGATTGCACTCCATTTCTGGCTTACAACCACAAAGATA
>JAABUO010003180.1_pt1 | contig 19681 bp, 35 predicted proteins | sample 5559291 | NCBI WGS metagenome assembly JAABUO01 (sample SAMN10711878, study PRJNA513372) | rock metagenome | isolation source: Antarctica rocks | place: Antarctica: Victoria Land, Finger Mt sud
GCGCGGCAGGGCGCAAAGGCGCTTGCGGGCGAGCTCGGAGCGCCGGCCGGCTGCCTATTTGCCGGCGACGTCGTTGCCGGCGGCAGCGCCGCGCTCGCGCAGGCGTGTGAGGGCGCCGCGGCGCTCGTGATCGCGACGAGCGCGGTGCCAGTCGTCACAGGGCCGCCTGGGCCCGACGGGCGCCCGGCCTTCGGCTTCAAGGCCGGCCAGATGCCGGAGCAGGCTGACTGGCAGGGACAGAAGGCTCAGATTGATGTCGCGCTCGAGCGCGGCGTGCAGCAGGCGCGCCCTGCGCTCCTCGAGCGTCCGGCCATTGATCATGCAGCAGAGCCGCAGAGCAAGCAGGCCGCATGCAGATGCACAGGGTGCTGCTCAACATTGAGTAAGAGATACCCATTATATTGAATGACCGAGTGAGCATGCAAACACGTGTATGGTGTGTATCAGCGCCGACTCATGCATAGCGCAGGTGCCAAGCTCCGTGCATGCACCTTGCACTCGAAGCCATTCTGATGCTGCCTGCACCTGCTTCATTCACGCCGGGACCACCGGCGATGGCAGTGCACTTTTGAAAACACGGCCTGCTGTGTGACGGACTGGCGGCATGGCCTGCGCCGCCCCAGGTGGTGCTGGTCTCCTCGATGGGCATCTGCGACGCAGAGAACCGGCTGAACAAGATCGGCGGCGGCAACATCCTGATCTGGAAGCGGCGCGCCGAGAAGTACCTCATCAGCCGCGGCTTCCCGTCCTACACCATCATCCATCCCGGCGGCCTGCTGGATGCGCCAGTGCGCCATGCTAAGCACCAGGGGGAAAGCGAGGCAATGGACGGCCACACTCACACCCTCCCGAGTGTGTGCGCATTGACATGCAAATCACCGACAGAGCACTGACTGAGGCGGTGAGGGCAGATGCAGACATGCGAGAGTGCCGGCTCAGCTCTCCCGAGCGCCGTGGGCTCGGCAGGGCGGGGAGCGGGAGCTGGTGCTGGGCGTGGATGACGAGCTGCTGAAGGAGACGCCGCGCAGCATCCCGCGTGCCGACGTCGCCGAGCTCTGCGTGCAGGCCCTGCTGCAGCCGGAGGCGCGCAACAGGTGCGCGCCGGCTGCTGACTGTTTCGCATGGACCACAGCATGTGGGGAGCTGGTGGCTGCTGGGAGGCTGCAAACGTTTGTGCATGCATGCTGGCAAGGAAGTGGACGCGTTTGGTAGGCAAGGCATCTTTGGTGCAGGCCCTGCGCGCCTTTCTCGAGTCACCTCAGTCCTGGCATGCATGTGACCTTGCGTATAGATTGACGCCATGGCTGAATTAGCCGGTGGCCATACGCCCGGACTATAAATAACTGCAGAGGAGGACGCAACGCATCCGATGCGCGGTGCCGCGCGTTGCTGCTTGGCTGTCTGCCCACAGTGCGCTGACTGCCAAGGCATGCATTGACGCTGCGGGCCTGGCAGGTCCATCGACGTCATCTCCAGGGAGCCCGGCAACAGGGAGCCCACCAGGAACTTTGCTGCACTGCTGCGCGGCATGGACCGGAATGCGTCATACATGCCGGCAATGCCTGTAGCAGACGACCCTTTCTAGGGTTTGTAACAGCGGAGCCGTGGTGCATGGCTTTTCGGTCCAGTTGTAGCTTCCCGGGCTGGTAATATAAGCAAGAAATGCGCCGCACCTTGCATATGCGCTTTCTCTAGGGCAGTCTCTCAAAGGCTAGCCAGTCTTGTCAGAAACTCAAGAACTTGCTTGAACTAGCAGAATCAGGCCAGCAGAGCAGAGCTCACTGAAAGAGGTTCAAGGTAGCAGCTTCAGGGAGGAGAGCCTGGTGCCAGAGGTGCGTGCATCAGCAAGTTGTGGCTGCTCAGGTCTGGCGTCCTTGTTGCTTGTCTTGTCGTGTTCATATGCAGTACCTCCTCCGTGTAGCAAGGTAACACAGCCCGGCACCAGAGTGTGCAGCATTGTATATAGCTAGATGTATTGACTCCGCTCCCACTGTGCAGGAAGAGCCGGCAAGATGCGGCACAACCTGGCCCTTGTGGCCGCTGTGCTGGCTCTCGCGGTATGCGTGAGCGGCCAGGTCCCCCAGGCGTCCAAGCCGTTCCTGGACACGCAGATCGCGATGAACGTGCGTGCCCCATCCTACTTTCTCTTGTAGTCGTGCCGAGCAAGCTCGTTGTCTGTCGCTTGCCGTGTCACCGGGCGTGGTGTGTTGAACGCGCGGTACGGCATATGCTAGCAGACACTGCAATCAGCGATCGGCAGAGTCGGGGCCAGCCTGCGCACGTGAGCTTAGGGCTGGTGCAGCGCAGTGGCATTGCGCGCCTGGTACAGGGACAGTGCAGGTAGTGCAGACCTGCCAGCCGGGACTACTTTGCATGGCGCTTAACAAGTTTGTGCAGTTTCTGTACTGTGTTGTGCCTGGCTTATGCGTGACTGCGTGCGCGCAGACGTCGACCACCAACGGCCTGACGACCGTGCCCTATGACACCACCCTGCGGCCCAACACAACGTGCGTGCCTGCTGCCTGCGCACCAGCTTATGTTGCCCGCAGACTGCGACCTGCCTCCTGTCCTGCGCTCTGCCGCAGCAGGGCAGCACCTACCAGAGGTCCAGCCAACCTGCGCAAGCTGCTGTAGTGTCCGTGTTGGTCACGGAGTAGGCAGGCAAGCAGACCTAGCTAGCTTGCACTGCTATGGCGTGGTGGAACACGGCTTTGTGGCCTTAGTGCCCACCCGCTGCTGTGCCCAGCAATTTCCTAATTTCCTGTGTGAGGCGCTCTGCTGTGCATTTAATGCATCTGAAAGCTCGCACACCAGCCGGGGCGCGTACCACAAAAGCTCGTGCCCACTGACGTGAGCCCTGGTGCGCCAGGTTCCTGCTGTTCGAGGGCCCGCTGGCCGGCCAGGACCCCCTGGTCGCCAACACATACTCGCCGACCGACCCGCAGGGGGTGCGCCGCGGGGCTGTGCATGGTGTACCAATGCCTAGCGCATGAGCCGCATGCACGTGGGCCATGACGAGCACTCGCATGGTCAAGCTGCCTAGAACACACGTGCAGCAGCAGCATCATGCACCCCGGCGTTTGCATGGGACTCACTGCTTGACAGTAGCCGCAAAGAGCTGCAAGTTGCGCTGGGCCTGCGCTGTTGCAGACTCGCCACATGCCACACTTTGCTATTCTGGAGTCGTATCGCTCTGTGTTGGCTGGAAGCTGGGCGCACCTCGTGTCTACCAGGTCGTGACCTAGGAGGCTTGGCCATGCCGCAGGTTCACCTGGGCATTGCGGGCCCCAACGCCTACTACGTCATGTGGATGACCGGCTACAACGTGGTACGCCTCATGCAGAGCTGCCGTCGTCTGTCACCACAGTGATTTTCTATATATAAAAAAATGGCAGCTCATGGGTCGCGCTCTTCAGCACAGTGCAGCAGCATGTGTGCATGGCCACGCATGCACCGCTCAGGACAGGCTGACCTTGGAGGTCAGAACACTGTTATTGGACCATATGGGCATTGCCTTGGACTGTACTTTCAAAGCCAGGATGCCCCTGCATGTAGAAAGCGCAATCTGGGGCGCGCTTGATACGAGGCCCCGCATGCTCGCATGCGACCTGGTACCGTCACAGCCCTGCTGGGAGACATGCACCCATGCGCCTGCTGCCATGCGTCAGTGCAATGTGTATGGCCTCAAACCCTGCTTGCCTGCGGGGCGGCAGACGTCGACCGGCACCCCGGGCGTCGACTTTGCCACCAACAACCCCGCGAAGGTCAAGACCCAGGTCTGCTACGGCACGAGCGCGACCACGCTGACTAGCTTTGTCGCGGCCGAGACGGAGGTGCGGTACCCAGAGCGTTTCATGGGTTCCTTCTTGGTGAACCAACAGTCGCCAAGGCACCCTGTCACACCGCATGCTCTCTCAATTGCACGGCAGCCTTAAGCAGCTGCCCGGAACCGTGACTCCATCGTCTGGCAAGCCTGGTTCATGAGCATGTAGGTTAGCTGCCCTTGGAGTCACCATGGAGTGTTCTGAGACGACCTGCATGATGTGCTGTTGCTGCGCAGTGTGCGCCGCGCTCGCGCACTTACCCATCGCGCTCATAAAGGTGGCCGGGCGCGCACTGACGCGCCGCGCGCGCGCCGCCGGCAGATCTACAACCAGATCTACAACACCACCTACTCGGCCTTCCGCCAGGGCACCAACCCGCCGCCGCTGAACTACTCCTCGCCCGTGCTCTCGCACGCGGTCATCCAGGTGTCCTTCTCCACGCGCTACTTCTACCAGGTGTCCGACGCCAACGGCGTCTGCACCGGCCCCGTGTACAACTTTGTCAGCCCGCCCGGTGCGGCCCCGGCGCCGCCCTGCCCTGTAAACATGCTGACGCACGGCCATGCAGGGCATGGCAAACATGCGAGTTGTTGACCGACGACAGTTTTGACGGCTTCGTGCACAGCCAGCGGCTTTGTGACAGAGTCTCTGCAGCACTGCTTATGCTGGACAGCTGAGTATTATGTTAACAGAATTGACGGCCAGTGTTATTGCCTGGCGCTGGCTTCACGGCGCTTGTTATCCGCTCTCTCTCACCAAGTGTGGCACGGCGCTTACTGTGCCAGGTGCAGCCACGAGCCCGCATGCTGTCGCCCTGATCAACAATGACACTGCATGGCCAGCATTTGATGCAGACTGCAGCGCCTGACATGCCTGCCGGCGGCGCGCAGCCCCGAACACCTACCCGCAGCGCGTGCTGGTCATCGCCGACCTGGGCATGTCTTACAACTCGTCGACCACCATGCAGCACGTCTACGTGCGCGCCCGGCCTGGCTGCTTGCGCAGCTGCATGCCACATCCTGTGCCAGGCGGCTCAGGCTGTCCAGGCAAGCCCACTCCTCGTCAGGTGGCAAATAGTGTTAGGTTTAGGGCAGCTGGGGCTGTCGGCTGTGACACGGTAGAGCTAGCGCGCGCGTGCTTGAGCTGGCGTCCTGCAGTGAAACGCTGGTCGTGTGCTGACCTGCGCTCGGGCATCGGCAGGCTGACGCCAACACGAGCACGAGCCCGACGTACCTGCTGAACGTTGGTGACATGGCCTACGCCGGTGCGTGCACGACGTCCGCGTGTGAAGACCTTTGCCGCCTCCTGCATGCTCATGCGCTCATTTGGTGAGCTTGCATACGCGCCTGGATGTACAGCAGGCCATTGCAGCGAGGCGGCCTTAGCTGTGGTCAGGACCCTGTCTGACGGCGCGGCCGCCGCGGCATGTGGCCGCAGACAACATCAACCCGGACGGCTCCTACCCCAACATCCCGCAGAAGTACACCGACGCCACGGGCGGCGGCACATACTACGTGTTCACTGCTGGCGAGGGTCTGAGCTCCGCCACCTACCAGCCGCTTTGGGTGCGCCGCGTCTCCCCGCATGCGGAGCATGCTCCCTGCTGATGCCCGGGCCGCTTGGGAGGCAGTGCTCTCACCTCGCCGGTCGGGGCAGCGTGGCATCTTTTATACTGGGCATACTTCCTTGAGCAGCAGCCATTACCTGCATATCAGCCACCTAGGTGCCCCAGAGCTTCTCAGCAGCATGGAAAATTATGCCATGTCAGTCTCCTGCATGGCGTGCAGATACAAAGGCAGGTGCCCAAGTGTCAGCAAGTGCTGCCACGGTCCTGCAGAGTGTCAAGGTGGCAATCGCCGGGTGTGCAGGACGCGTGGCTGCGCTTCCTGTCCCGCGTCGGACTGCCCTACTTCCCCATGGCGACGTCCCCGGGGTGAGCCCGCGCAAGACCCCGACGTGCACGCCAGCCATGCTGGCCCTCCTGTGCTAAGCAAGACATTGATGCCTGTCAAGGTTGCTCGCGGGTGTGCTGGAATGCATGCCGCATCGCAGTCTCTCTATAGACCCGGGAGACGGCCAGCCTCCATGCTGTGCTCCCGGTAATGTGAACTGTCAGGAGAGCCCTGGCGCTAGCGTCTCCTTTATCCTGGAGGTATGTGAGGTTGCCGTGCTGTGCCCGCGCAGCAACCACGAGATTGAGCAGCAGGCGGACGGGCAGTTCTCCATCTTCCAGTCCTACCAGTCCCGCCTCAAGGCATGCCCGTTCAGCACCACCGCTGTCCTAGCAGCATTTGCGACAGCGACTTTCGCGCGCACTGCCCTACCGTAGCCAGGGAGGCATTGCTCTTCTACAGCAAATGCTCTGAGGTTGCTGCCATGGATTGCCTCAATAAATTGCAGCCAAAGCATATGGTTGGGCACTTTGCGGCCTCTTTCGAGTGCGGTGATCGCACGGACTGGCCGCTGCCACTGCATCATGCAGGAGCATGTGCAGTCAGCCTGTCTTGGCCCGCGCTGGCGCTGGGCTGCCGCAACCCCGGCGTGCGCCGGCCTGGCGCGGGCGGGCGAGGCGGCCCCGCTGTGCATTTCCGCATGCATGGCACGCCTGCTCCAGTGTGAGGAGCCCAGGTAGGGTGTAGGTGCAGTGTTCGGCGCTGCCAGGCCGATGCTGGGGCTGAGCTGGGCGGTGGGGCGCAGGTGCCCAGCGAGTCCAGCGGCTCTCGGACCTTCCACTACTATTCGTTCAACTTTGGGTGTGCAGCTGCTCCCGGACCACTTCTTGCAGTGCATGCCTCACACCAAAGGGCCCCAGTGCATGTGCATGCGTGGACGTGCGCATGCGATGCACCTTCCTTCGCTATCCTTATTTCACTGTATGCCACTAGCAACATGCACCCAACACCTAGAGAAAGAAGCCAAGTCTGTGGGCCGGCTGACGTCAGAGTGCATGTTGGTACTACTACACTTGCGCGCATCCAGCTCGGTGCTGGATACGGGCTGAATGGCAGCTTGTACCGCAGAAACGTGCACAACATCATGCTGTCGCCGTACATCGACTACACCGTTGGCAGCGAGCAGTACACCTGGCTGGTGAACGACCTGCAGGGCATCAACCGTACCACCACGCCCTGGGTGCGCCGCGCGAGCCCCGGCCACCCTAGCGCCAGCGGGAAGCCTGCCATGCGTCCTGCTTCAGCACGGCGCGCGCTCACGCAGCCCATGCATGCCCCAGCCTGCCTGCACGGTGGGTCCAGCTCACCCTGCAGGCGTGCTGCGGGCTACCCTGCCCTACCCTACCCCAAGACCAGGGTCCAGCTCCGCCATGTGAGCGCGCCGCGGGCCAGGTGGTGGCGGGCGTGCACAACCCGTGGGTGACCACCGACACGTCGTTCAAGGAGTTTGAGCAGATGCGTGTCTCCATGGAGCCCATCATGTACCAGTTCGGCGTGGACATCATGTACAACGGTGCGCGGGCGGCTCCTTTGGTAGAGCACTTAGGGCACGCACCGATGTGCAGGCTGGGAGTTCCTCCCATTGCCCGCGTCCCAAGAGCCCCTTGAATGGATACTGATCATGGCCCTGCTGTCACGCATGCAAGGTGCGGGCACTTTGGAGTGCAGCCGCGAAATGGCCAGTGTGCTGCTGTTCGCGCGCCACAGTCGTACAAGCTCGGTGAATACACTGTATGGAGTCGCTGCAGGGCCGCAGCCTAATCAGCTGTCGACTGATCGTCGTGCTGCATGTTGCAGGCCACGTGCACAGCTACGAGCGCTCCAACCCGGTACGCCACCTGCCTGGCCACCGTTATCCCAGACTCACACGCTCTTGCCATGGTTGGCTGTAGCCTTCGTGCGTCTTCCCCCTGGATCCCATGCGCGGCTGCGAGCATCCAACACTTGGGACCTCCAGCACGACTGCTGCTTGGCAAGTGGTGCCTGAATGCCCAACCTCACTGAAGCCTTTGCTGAAGTCGCTGCCGCGCCGCAGGTGTACAACTACGTGCCCAACCCGTGCGGCATGGTGCACATCGTGGTGCGCACAGCGCTCCCTGGACAGTCTGTGTGCAGATGCAGTCATGCTGGCGTCGCGCCGCTGTCCTTGCAGCTGCGTGCGCAGCAGACATGCGCTTTTCTGTATGCAAAGCACACCAACCTGTGCCAAGTGCTCTTGCGGCTCCCGCAGGTTGGCGATGCCGGCAACTCCGAGGGTCTGTCTGGCCTGAACTACTACACGAACACGTTTGACCACCGTGCGCCCCAGCACCACACTGCTATTGAGTGGATCAGCTCCCTGCTGACTGCATGTTGCACGCTGCCTGCAAGGATGCTCGGTGCACGTTTTCTGACTCTGTGCAAATCTGCATGAGCGCCGCCTAGCACTATTGGCTTGCTCTGCCAACTGAACCTGGGGGGTGGCTGCTGGCTGCGACCGCTGTGTGGCGCTTTGTCCATAGTGCACGCACTGACTGCTGCGCAACCGTTGCATGATCCGAAACTGGCTGCAGGCCGCGTCTGCAGCCGCCGACCACTGTCGGGCTTGTCGCTTGCTCGCACAGCGCCCGGCAGGTAGCCTTCTGTAAAGAACCCCTGCAAGCGGCGCGCGCCTGACTCGGCTGACCCCGGCCGCGCGCAGTGTACGAGGACTCCTCGATCCAGTACCCGAGCAACCCGGCGCTCAACACCGGCGGCTGCCCCTACCGCAGCGCCACCTACCGCCCCAGCTACATGAAGTCGCTCAACCCGTCCGTCGAGTGCGCGCCCGCCCGAGCCTGGCACACAGCCTCTGCACGGGGTGTCCACGCCAGACTGCTTGGTGGTGGCATAGAAGCAACCACCTCTATCCGCGCGATCGCTGAGGAGCTGCGCAGCAGAGATATGACTGTCTATCACATGGTGCTGTTCTTAGCTGATAGCTCTGCCCTTCTCTAAGATGCAGAGCGCTGTTTATACAAATCCTAAGCAGAGCGCTATGCGGCCTAGACAAAGCGGTCTGCATGACATGCAATGCGCGAGCACGCAACCTGTTGTGGCCACACAACCTGCTGCTTACCAAGTTTTGAGATCCTTGCTTAGCTGCCTACACATGCAGAGGCGACCTGAAAGGTGGGGCGGCGACGTTAACCTCTCCACATGGGCTGGACCTGATATGACACGCAATGCGCGCGGCGCGCAGCTACTTCCCGTACTACAACGTCACGCTGACGTTCCAGGGCGACGGCAACTCGACCGGCCCCAACGGCGCCAACATCGGCACGACGCTGCCGTGCGGCTACTGCTGGCAGGAGCAGCCGCCCTGGTCGGTGTACCGCGAGTCCAGCTTCGGCCACGGCACGCTCGACATCGTCAACGCCACGACCGCTCTCTGGCGCGTGACGAACCTGCTGCGTTGTCTGTTGCCGCGCGCCGCATGATGTTGCTGAGTACTGTAGCGCTTGGTGTACTCTCCGGCCACGCACATAAGTTTGTGTCACAACTGCCAGGCGCTTTTTAGCTCAGCCCCACTATTGCTTGGCCACGCTGGAAGATGCTAAAGAGGCGATTTTCAAATTGAGCCAACCAAGTGCTGTAGCCCTGCACGAGTACCCCTCGCCTCAGCAGTGTGGTCACCCGGGCATGGCCCCGCAGGACGTGGAACCGCAACCAGGACGCGATCGCGACGCCGAGCGACCAGGTGTACATCGTGCGCAACACCACCCTGTGCCCCAACAAGGCCCAGGGCGGCGCCAACGCAACCTTCGTGGCCGCCGCGCCCAGCCTGACGCCGCGCACAGGTGCGGGCTGCGGCATGGGCAGCGACCTTGCGGCAGCGGTGCCCTAGCACCGCTCCGCATGCTTGCCCGCCAGCTTCCCTAGCTTTCCGCTCATCACTTGTTGTACAGGAGAGCTGCAGCTCCCTGCGCTGCGTGCATGCACGCGCAAAGTCACAAGTGAACGAGCTTCTGCAAAGCTCGAAGCTGGTGCACGTTTTGCAATTTTTGCATACACGCTGACGCTTCCCCGCTCGACATGACGCGTCATTCCAACCATGCTCTTATCATCTGGGCCAGCGCCTTTTACTCCCAAGAGGGACCGAGCCACTTTAGCAGAAGCAAGCTCTCCCGCATGAATGGATGGATGGCCCCATACCACCCACCCCAGCCCAAGCCTAGATCTGTGACGCGCTAAGTGCACCGCGCGCAGGCATCTGCAACCCGCCGTCGGCGACCACCTCGCCGGCGCCCACCACGACGCCGAACGGCTCGCCGGCGCCCACGCCCACGACCGCCAACCTGGGCCCGGGCCCGTCCCCGGAGACGTCCCCGAGCCCCAACCCGTCGGCCACCCCGAGCGTCACGACCACCGCCGCGCCCTCGGGCACCACCACCGCCGCGCCGACCACCACGCCCCGTGCCACCACCACGGCCGGGCCCACGTCCACGCCCTCGGCCACCACCTCGGCCGCGCCCTCGCCCACCACCACGCCCTCCGCCACCACCACCGCCGCGCCCACGTCCACGCCCTCGGCCACGCCCTCGGCCACGACCGCAATCACTCGGCCGCCCTCGGGCTCACCCACGCCCACTGCCACGGTGTCGCCGTCGCCCAGCACGACTGCTTCGCCGACGCCCACCAGCACGGCGTCGCCCAGCACCACGCCTGCGCCCACCACCATGGCCACGACCACCCCGGTGCGCCCTTAGATGACGCAGTGCGTCTGGGAATCCGTCCTGACATGCAGAGGTGCATGCGTGGCATTGTGCTGGCCGCTTATGGTCGTGTCAGGCTGCTCATCCATGCTTGCATCGCATGCACCACATGCCCGTTCGCGCCGCGCGCGCGCGCTCACACCCTCGGCTTGACCACAATGTCGGCGCCATATGGCAGGCGGCGACCCTGAAGCCGCTGCTGCCTGGCCACCCGTACCTGGGCGACATCGCCAACTCCATCGCCAACCACTTCGGCCTGGGCGGCAAGCTGACGGCTGAGGACGCCGACGCGTACGACGCGGCCGTCCGCCAGGCGATCGACGATGGACACCACAAGTGAGGCCCTGGGCAGGGATAGCAGGCGCGCGGGGTTCTGCTCGTGGCGCTGCGAGGGGAGGCGGGCGACTCTTGGAGCACCCCTTGGACTCTGGGCACCATTGGCGTGGTGGGCGCCCAGCCAGGTGCTACACAGCGGGGCCCATATGACCTCCCTCGGCCGGCCTGTGATGCAGTGATGCAGATCAGTCCGCCAGATGCTCCGGGTTGGGCTCTTCTTCTCTTTCCCTCCTCCTGTAACTAGCAATGCTGGTTTCAAGCACGGGCCCTACATGGCCGGCCCATTCTGGGATGGCAGTCGCGCAGCATTGTGAGATTTTGAGACTGGCAGTTTGCCAGCTGTGGAGAGCTCTTAGAGCAGTTGCAGGTCACCCCATGCGGCCATACATAAGGCCACAGGTGAAAGATGCACTGCTTCTTTGAATCCCTGGGCGGGCGCCCATTGATGCCCGCCAGCCCCTTGGTGATTGATTCTAGTTGACTCACTTGGCCCCCTCCGCATATGTCCATGGCCCCCCTGACACCCCGAGCATAGCAGCAGGCGTAGCGAGCGCTGCCCTAGGCTGCCCTGCCTCTTGCAACGCCGCCAGGGATATTGCCTGCGCATGCAAGCGGCAGCACAGCTGCGGGCTGTGCTGACCATTAACGGACTCGCACAAACCTTAACCGCATGTTTGCTTTGCAAGTGCTGTGTCTTATAGTCAGATGCTGGACTGTGCGCACTGCCAGTTTCGGCGGTGCGCACACGCAGTGCTGCGATCACTGTGCCTGGGCCGTGTTGTGCCTGGAACCCTGGAGGCACACATGCGGCTGCAGCATGGTTGCATGTGTGTGGATGGGCTGCATGAAGGGTCACGGCGTAGTGAGCAGGAGGAGTGGCAGCAGTGAGCATGCACGTACTACTGAGAGCTGCACGATAATACTTTGAAGACATTGAACAGACACAGGTTTCGCCTCAAGCAGCAGCACGTACTTGTAAGTCATGATACAAGTGCCATGTATTGCCATGATACTGGCCCTGTGCAGTGGTGAGGTGTCTCAGGTGCAGGCTCAACGCGCTCAGCATCCAGCCATAAAGCTACAGCGACCTGCGACATGCATCTGCGCGCTCCTTTGCAGATTATGAATAATCAAGTGCGTTCCGCGGTGTGTGCAACGCACACTGTGCGTATGTATTGCATGCAGACACCGCGTCTGTATGACACACAGTCTGTGCAGCACACAGGCGCACATGCAAGGACGCATGCTTCTGACCCCACAGGGATGGCACAGGTGACGGAGACCTGTCTGTGTGTCAACAGACACACTCTGGCTGAAGACCATACCCTGCTTTTTAATGAAAGAACCTTGTAAAAGGTTCTTGAATTTAAAAAGCAGGGTAAAATATGCAGTGTGAAGAGCCTTGACAGTCCCAAGGATAGGAATACTCAGTTGAACACGCACAAACAGGCAGGCCGAGGAGAACTGCTTTCAGGGAGGTTCAAGGTACCAGCCTCAGGGAGGAGAGTTGAGGTGCGTGCATCAGCGGCAATGCTTCCGCTTGGACCAAATTTGCTTGATCTGCCGACTGCATATGCCTGGCAAGCACCTGTTCAAGTAAAGTAACGGGAGCCTCTCAGCGTTAAAGGTCAGCACTGCATCTTGCACACGGTATACGTGCTGATGTGGCGCCTCCGCTCCGGCTGTGCAGGAGAAGGCGTCAAAATGCGGCACAACCTGGCCCTCGTGGCCGCTGTGCTGGCTCTCGCGGTATGCGTGAGCGGCCAGGTCCCCCAGGCGTCCAAGCCGTTCCTGGACACGCAGATCGCTATGAACGTGCGAGCCCCGGCCACCGGTGGCCGCTTCAGCCGTGACGAGGAACCGCTGGGCTGCATGCTGCTGTAGCCGTGCCTGGTGCACTGGCTGCTTCTGCCGCATATGCTGGGAGAACTTGCACTTTGCATTCCGCAGAGTCCGGGCCTGCCTGCATATGTGATCTTGGGAAGGACGCGGCGCAGGGGCAGACAGTGCGCCCTGGCTGCGCCCTGTGTGCAAGCATGCTACTTGCAGGGCGCGGGTGTTGCACGTTTTCTGGACCCGACTCTGACTTGTGCAGAACTGCGTGCGCGCAGACGTCATCCACCAACGGCCTGACCACCGTGCCCTATGACACTAACCTGCGGCCCAACACCACGTGCGTGCCCAGTGTCGGCGCGCCTGCACTTGCGGTGTAGGGCTGTGACCGGCCACTGTACTGCTGCGCTGCCATGGCAGGGCAGCACGCACCGCAGGCCCTGCAGACCGGTGTTGGTCCTCATCATGATACTCATCATTACAATTCTCATGATACTGTGGTGGCTGCTTAATCGGTCAATACAAGGAGCTCCCGTTCAGGCGGGTGGCTGAAAGCAGGCACTAGTTATGACTGGGTCGTGCTGCCCCTGCTCTGATGCTTGAGGTACGCCGCTCGAAGCCATAAACAATCTTTGCCCTGTAAGCCTGTGCTCACAATCTCGATAGCTGCTTTGGCAGCTAGGCCGCCTGCTTGGTGACAGAATTGCCCTGCGTTGCCCAGGTTCATGACCTTCGAGGGCCCGCTGTCTGGCCAGGACCCCAACGTGGCCAACAACTACTCGCCGATTGAGCCGCAGGCGGTGCGCAGCGTTGTTGTGCGTGGTGCTCCGCTGAACACTGTGCGATAGCGAAGCGCCATCACCTGCGCACGCTGCCCTCCACCACCCTCCAGGATCCGTCCTCATATGGCCCGGCGTCTCCTGCCTCCGCCCCGCAGCCAGCTGGCGCCGTGATTAAACAGGAGCGCTTGGTTGCACTGGCCAGGCAGTGTGGGTTGCCTCAGACTCGCATCTCCGACTCTTGTTGACCGCCCAACTTGTAGCTGAGTTGCAGGAGGCTTAAAAGTTGTCCCTTAGACTGATTCCAAGCGACATTTGGTGCGTCTTGGTGATGCCGCAGGTACACCTGGGCATCGCCGGCCCCACCGCCTACTACGTCATGTGGATGACCGGGTACAACACGGTGAGCCTCGCGCTGGCAGCACGCTGCCCCACACCACACTCCCGGTGCCCTTGGCCGCTGCTGCTGGCTGCCGGTAAGCCTGCGCGCGCGCTGCCCTGCGCGTGTCCCTGCTACACAGGCTGTGCAGGGCCTTCAGGAATGGCTGCCAATGACTTGCCCTGACCATTGGCTCCGTCCCGCCGCAGACCTCCACCGGCACCCCGGGCATCGACTTCCCCGTCCTGAACCCTCAGACGGTCAAGACCCAGGTCTGCTACGGCCTCAGCGCGGCGGCGATGACGAATGTGGTCGTGGCCCAGCGGGAGGTGCGGCTAGAACCCTGTGCGGGTGCCCTGGGCGTGCGCATGTGCACTGCCAACCCCTGGTGACAGCGTGCTCGCAGCCCGGCCGTCAGTCCGGCCTCAGCAGCTACGACAAAGCGTATGTTGGCGTAGGGCAAGCCCATCATGTTGCATCCGCAGCCTGACCGGCGCCCATCCATTGCTGCGCGCATGCGGCGCGAACGCACCACCACGCCCGCGCGGCGGGCGGCTGTTGACTGGCGCGCCGCACCCGCGCGCAGATCTACAACCAGATCTACAACACCACATACGCCAACTTCCGCAAGGGCACCAACCCGCCGCCGCTGAACTACACCTCGCCCGTCCTCTCCAATGCGGTCATCCAGGTGACGTACTCGACGCGGTACTACTACCAGGTCTCGGATGCCAACGGTGTCTGCACCGGCCCGGTATACAACTTCACGAGCCCTCCTCGTGCGCCCCCGCCTCTGCCCACGGTGTCATTAAGACCATTGATCTGGCGCATGAAGAGGCTGCTTGAGTGCAGAAACGCTGCAATGTCATTCGGTGTTTGGCTGAATATTCAGGCTTGCAAGAGTAACTACCAGCTGCATGACACAGCGTGGCCCATGCACACATGCCGAAGCGCATGATGCCTGATCCTCGCGCCCGCGCCGCAGCCCCGGCTACCTTCCCGCAGCGCGTGCTGGTCATCGCCGACCTGGGCATGTCCTACAACTCGTCGACCACGATGCAGCACGTCTACGTGCGCCCCCGCATGGGTGTTCTTGTGCAGACTGGTGCCGCATCTGCCAGCCTGCTTGCGCTGCGCGGGCATGCGACCCCTCTAGCGGACCAACACATATGACCACAGGTGACATGCGAGCAGGCTAGGATGCATGCCAGCTGCGCTTGGGTGCCATGCCGTTTGATGCAAGACATTGATGACTGGCTTATGATGTCCCCAACACTACTGGGCACATTACTAAGCGGTGCCTAGTCACGCGCCCATGCAATACCGATATGCATGTGTTCAACCTTCTATGCATATGATCACTTGGAAATGCAGCATGAAGACACCACTGTGCGCAATTGTTGTGTTGTCAGGCGTGGGTGTCACTGCGTTACATATGCGGAGTGGTTTTACATGTTGATGCGCGAGCTCCAGCTGCTCGGCCACCCATGTATGCTGATCTGCCTGGGGGCTGTGCTGTGCAGGCGGACGCCAACTCGAGCACGAGCCCGACGTACCTGCTGAACGTTGGTGACATGTGCTACGCCGGTGCGCGCGCATGGCCCCTTTTCCTCGGCTACTGCCCGATACCTCACATCAGAATCGTGAGGTAGCTTCATTTCTGTGGCGCTCCACTGTAAGCTAATTCATGATTGCACCCCAAGTATCTCACTGCATGACATGTTAACAGCACACAAGATGAGCGGTCTCTGGGTGACCCTTCTCTGAGCGCTAAGCGAGGATGCGGCTGCAGACACGGTCAACCCGGACAGCACGTACCCTACCATCCCCGCGAACGGCACGGGCCCCAACACCTACTACGTCTTCACTGCCGGCGAGGGCCTGAACTCTGCCACCTACCAGCCGGTCTGGGTGCGCCCCACTTGCCATGACACGTCCCGCTGCACATCAGCAAGCTTTACATCCGAGCCTACCACAGTGGCTCCCGCAGCGCGTGCATGCGTCTCTCCGCAAGTGCAGCAATCAGCCATGTGGCGCTGAGGTCGCGCTTTGGATCGCAGGACGCATGGCTGCGCTTCCTGTCCCGCAACGGCCTCACCTCCTTCCCCATGGCGGCATCCCCGGGGTGAGTTCTCGCGATGCAAGCTCAGCGTGCATGCTAGCTCTCCTCATGTACCTTTCACTCTTGTTGGGGTGCTGACGGTGCGCTGCAGGCTCGTCTTGTTGGCTTTGTAGCGTATGCACAGCGCATGTGATCAGTGCGTGGTTGAAGCGCGGGCGCCTTTATAGCGCGGGAGCCTGCACCTGAACATGGCATGCTCAAGGGACCAGCAGTGTGCTGATGCCTTTCAAATCATCATCAGTATTGTGATCGGAAGGGCAAGCTCTGGCGTATCGCTCTGTGTCTAGTCAGGCACCCTCTGAAAGGCAGAAACTTCACACGCATGCCATGAGTGCTGCGTGGCTTTAGCGCCATGCTGCCAGAGTGCCCCAATCTTCATGGTCCGTCTTGACGTGACCGCTGGGTGGCTGTGCGCGCGCAGCAACCATGAGATCGAGCAGCAGGCTGACAACGAGTACACCATTTTTGCGGCCTACCAGGCCCGCCTCAAGGTGAGCTCGACGCAGCACCGGCTGTTCCTACAGCACTTATGCCACAGCCCATGCACGCACCCGCGTCGTAGCCCGCACTCTCTAGCACTAGCAACTAGCGGTTGTCCCTGCTCAGACCTGCTGCCGTGCATGCGCGGCGTTGGCTGCCCGGTCCAGGAACAAGGACTTTGTGTTAGTCGCTTGCCTCAGGCATGGTTGAACTGGTTGCCGTTGCAGCAGCGGTCTCCTCTCAAAGGCTGCTGCTATCGCCGCATGCCTGGACACCGCATGCGCCCTGCCTGGCGCACGCCGGCGCTGCGCTGCGGCGCAGCTGCTGCGCGCCCTGCGCATGCTGGCCGAACCGTGCCAGCCGGCCAAGGGGATACACAAATGAAGGTCCATCTGCTCCACGGAGCGGTTATTGGAGGCCCAGGCCGGCGGGTCTGTGTGCGGAGCTGAGCAGGCCTGTCTGCGCGCAGAACCCTGCCGCGTCCAGCGGCTCCCCGAACTTCCAGTACTACTCATTCAACTTTGGGTGCGCGGCAGTCAGCAACTTGCACGGAATTTGCTCCGCGCGTATGCGAACTTTCATGTGTAGTGCGTCACCCTCCATGCAGGAGGGCTGTAATTACTGGTGACATGGTTGCAGCAGCGTTAGGGTTACCCTGCATGCACCATATGGATAGGCTACTAATTATGGCATCTGTATGCTGCACTGTATGGTGAAGCAGGTGTGTGTGCTAGGCGCCCAGTTGCGCACCTGCGGCTGAGTGCACAGAACAGGAACGCTGACGGACTGCTCCGCGCCCGCAACTGCAGGGCCGTGCACAACATCATGCTGTCGCCGTACACCGACTACACCGTCGGCAGCGAGCAGTACACCTGGCTGCTGAACGACCTGCGGGCCCTCAACCGCACCGCCACGCCCTGGGTGCGCCACATGGCAGGGAAAGCTGTTTGTTGACGTGTTGACCAAGTGCTCTCCTCTGTTTGTGGCAAAGAGCAAAGACGACACCAAGTGAGCCAAACAGCCTCTGGAAGTCCAGGGACCTCGTCAAGCGTGCCGGGATGGGCCAGGTGGTGGCAAACATATCCTGTGGATGACCATAATTTATAACAAGGGTCCAGCTCACTGTGTGAGCGCGCACTGGGCCAGGTGGTGGCGGGCGTGCACAACCCGTGGGTGACCACCGACACGTCGTTCAAGGAGTTTGAGCAGATGCGCGTCGAGATGGAGCCCCTCATGTACCAGTTCGGCGTGGACATCATGTTCAACGGTGCGCGCGCGGCTTTCTCTGACGCTGTTTGTGCATCATGCCATGACAGAGCAGGCTGGGTGTCTCTGCCACCTGTGCGCCCGCCTCAGGTTTACCCGGTCATGCAGGTCGTCTGTCCCATGGTGTCCACAGCTGCATATCTTCGCTTTCTGCATGTGCTGTGAGGCGGCTGTCAGCCAGTCTGGCGCCCCAGCAAGAGGCCTGCCACAGCGTTCCCATGCCCGGTCTATCTCAAGAGTACATGGCCTGATCACATGCTGCACCTCCCTGCAGGCCACGTGCACAGCTACGAGCGCTCCAACCCGGTGCGCCGTCCACCCCACCCGTGGGTGCTCCCGCTGTCTGTGGGCCGCTGTGAGTGGCAGCCTTTGAATTTGAGTGCCGCCTGTCTGGCAGCTGCCTGGTCAACGCTGACCTAGCTGCAGCAACGCGTATGCTCTGACGCTCATGCGCTGCCGGCCCGCAGGTGTACAACTACGTGCCCAACCAGTGCGGCATGGTGCACATTGTGGTGCGCACAGCGCTCCCTGGACAGCCCCGGTACAAGTCATGCTGACACTTCCCTGCCACCCCCGCAGCTCCCAGCAATCACCCGCAAGCTCGCCTGTGCCCAAAAGTGCTCTGCAAAAGTCAGCTATCACGGCGTCCTCCTCTTTGGACCTTGTTTGCCCTTCCCCTTATACTCGCTATGTAGCTGCAGGGCTGGCCTTATGGGCATGCAATGCCCTGCAGGTCGGCGACGCGGGCAACAACGAGGGCCCCTCCGGCCTGAACTACTACACCAACACGTTCGACCACCGTGCGCTCCCAGCCCCAGTGCTGACCTCCGGGGCAGGCCCTCTGCTCGCCTGATGCACGCGCGTGTGGCAGCTCTGCTTCAGACAGGGCAGCGCAGCCTGCGCGCCCCGCTGTGCTTGTCGCTGAGCTTGCTGGTGGCTGCGCACAGCGGCGCTGGGTGACGCTATGTCAGCGTCACTGCATGCACCTGCAGTCCAGCCCGCCATTATCTCACCGGCAGACTGGATCCGCCGTTGCTAACTGCGACCGTGCTCGCTGTGTGTGTCACACTCCTCCGCTGCTCTTCTTGCAAGGTCTGCATGCAGCGCGTGCCTGAGCTGACCCCGGGCGCGTGCAGTGTACGAGGACTCCTCGATCGTGTACCCGAACAACCCGGCGCTCAACACCGGCGGCTGCCCCTACCGCGGCCCCACCTACCGCCCCAGCTACATGAAGTCGCTGAACCCGTCCGTCGAGTGCGCCCCTGTGATTGCTCTGACATGCCCTGTCTACGCACACAGGTCGCGAGGCTGATCTGCTGTATGGTTGCCCTGCCAACACCGCGCACGCATGCGACATACAGCAAGCAGCCACATGACAGCCTGACGCGGCATCAACAGGCCACCTGCTCTGAGAACATCAGGTCTCAGCCCCATCGGTCGCTGCTGTGGCTGCATGCACATTGGCCTTGTCCAGAAGTGGCTGAGGCGCAGCTGCTCTGCCCCTATCCTCAACCCTAGCCCTAGACCTACACTATCCTGACGCTGCGGCACCGCGCGCAGCTACTGGCCGTACTTCAACGTCACGCTGACCTTCCAGGGCGATGGCAACTCGACCGGCCCTAACGGCGCCAACATCGGCACGACGCTGCCGTGCGGCTACTGCTGGCAGGAGCAGCCGCCCTGGTCGGTGTACCGCGAGTCCAGCTTCGGCCACGGCACGCTCGACGTCATCAACGCCACGACCGCCCTCTGGCGCGCGCCCAGCGCCGGCGAACTGCCTGTTGCGGCATGCAACCAAGTGCTTGCATAGGCAGTGCTGGTCCTGGATGTTCGCCCGTCCTGTGCTACAGAAAAGTCAGTCCGCCTGCATGGCACTGCACGGCCTGGAGATGTTGTCCATCCCCGCATTTGTGCATTCTCTACCGCTCGCCTGCGCTGTTAACTTGACCATTCACAGGTGCCGAGAGAGGCAAACTC
>JAABUO010003182.1_pt1 | contig 19677 bp, 26 predicted proteins | sample 5559291 | NCBI WGS metagenome assembly JAABUO01 (sample SAMN10711878, study PRJNA513372) | rock metagenome | isolation source: Antarctica rocks | place: Antarctica: Victoria Land, Finger Mt sud
CCTGCTGCATCAGTCAGCTGCTGCCAGGCATTACTTACCTTTCAACACACTGCATGTGTCTGCTGGTATGTGAGGCTGTGCCATGCTGTCTACATGTTAGACACCAACCGAAACACTTTACACTCCCAGCCCATATCCATACATGTGCGGTGGGACCTTTGAGACATCCAGCAAGACTTGCTCTATGCTTAATTCATTTGCAAAGCTGCCATGTGGGGATTCTTATGTTGCAACATGCTTCTCACAGTCAGCTCTCTGCACTGTCAGCGTGCCTCCACTGTTGGGCAATCACTGTCAGAGCACGTTTGTTTTGGAGATCTGCTGACAGGAGCTTGCATGTGCTGCAGAACGGCAATGACGAGACAGAGATTGGTTCCGTCTACGACATTGCCAGCCAGACTTTCACCCCCTTCCATTTTTCCACCAATGCCTTCTGTGCTGGCCACTCTGTTGCCGAAGACGGCACAGTCATCATTGCTGGTAAGCAGCCCCTTGTGTGTTCTCCTTTCCAACTCACTAGATGAGTACATGTCTCAACAGGTTCTGTATGTTTGTGCGTCTGTGTGTCTGCATCTAGTCCTAACACATGTGTCTTGGGGTGCCTTTGTGCATATGTCTGTTTGTGTGAACGTATGCACTATATCCTGACAGTATCATCTCTGCCTTTGGTCACTACCAATTTCTGTTTGCTGAACAGCATGTGAGTGGCTTCTTGCCTGTCATGACGCCTGCCTTTGCAGCCATGCGTGCATGTTTTGACTGTGGTTTCAAAATGCTGCAGTCAGAGTAGCTGCTGTCAGCTGTCCGCCCACCTGCAAATGACTGAGTCTACTGGCGATGGCTCATGTGCCATGAGTTTACCCAAACCAAGGCCAAGTTTCTGCACACAGTGTCATCTGCTGCATATAACTCCCAGCCCAGCTTTTTCAAGTCTGCCATTTTGTCCCCCAATCTGAACACACTTACAGCTGACACAAAATGTATCAACCTGGTCCCAGAGTTCTTGAGAAACAAGCTGTATACCAAGAGGCAGTTCATGCTCACAAACACCCTGAATACAGTCATAGTAGAAATACGTGTCTACAGGCGGAGACAATCTGAACTTGGTTCCTGGTTTCCTTGACAATGGCCTGTACGCCATCAGGCAATTCACATTCCCAGCCACTCTTAACACAGTGGTGGCTGACATGGGGGTGGCCCGGTGGTACCCCACCACCCTCACCCTTCAGGACGGTCTGATCATGATTGCTGGAGGATCAACTGCTGAGGGCGGAGGCTACGGCAGTGACTCAGCCCTGAATGAGCCTACCTACCAGGTGAGGGTTTGTCTAGAATTGTGTGGCTAAATTGCATCAGATTTTGGCCAATTTTGGTTCAATTATATCAGGGTTTCAGATAACGTAAGCTGACCTACCAGGTCAGGGTTGGTGGTGGAGTTGAGTTGCACCAGGGTCGCGGCATTTGTCATCATATAGGTCCTCATGTGGCACTCAAAAACGGCTGTGCATAATGACCTGTAATGTGCACTGGTGTTTGTGCTAACTTCCATGGGTTGGGTTTATGCCAGCACCACATTTTTATGCAGTCTGCTGTGAACAGCCTGCTAGGTTTTGGTGCTGAGCGCATGGCATGATGATGTCAATATTTGTGCTGAACAATTTTCATGTCTCGCATCCTCATCATGCACTCTGCACTTGGATAGTCCCCCTCTCCTCCGACCAGCAAAATTTTTCTGCCACTTTGCACCTTGCTTGGCTTTATTGTGTAGGGTACTTTGGAAATGAGAACATATTCGATGAAAAATAATAAAGTTGGCTGTTTTGCCTTGCGGATGTATGTCATCTTTGTGCTGATGTGTGACTGAGGCGCACATGTTCTGCTGCAGTTATACAACATGGCAGACGGGGTCTACACTGACCCCGTGGACCTACCCATCCTGACCCGTACCTGGCCCATCAACCTGTACCCTTACATGGCTGTACTGCCTGTCACCGGCTCCATTCTGACCATTGCTGGAGCAGAAATCGACATCTATAATGGAGAGAGCAACCCTGCTGACTTCACAGGGCTGGACGCCCGCTACCCCCCCATCCCCAACCTACCGGTGCCTGTCAGCTACCCCCAGACTGCCACCTTTGCCCTTCTCTCCCTGGAGCCTGCCAATGACTATGCTGCTGAGGTAGGCAAACTTCTGCCCCTCTGACATGCGTTGAAAGGCAGGTTGTTGCCTTGATAGTATGGTCATAGGCTGTTGTGAGAGGGATACATTAGTAGGCAACGGTTTGCCTTTTCAGCAGTGTCTAAAGGGTGATGTTTGAGGGAAGCCGTTGGTTGACAATGCACTAAAGTTGTGACCTCTGCTCTAGCTACTACAACTTATCACTGTATTTGTGTCTGTCTTTGACCGTTAGCAGTGTCTTCTTTTTTGTGTTGCTAGCTGCTGCTGTTGATGTGAGACACCCCTTCTGTGACTTGTTTCAAAGCTGTCAATCACCACTTTATGATCTCTGACTACATTCACACGCTCTCTTCTTTATGGTGCAGTCCAAATACCTTGCAACAAAGTCATATGTGAAATGGGTCCAGGACCTCATTTTGAGCAGAGTTTGAAATGAATATTGCCAAGTTTAAGAGTTTACAATTTTGGCCATTTTCATGTCTGGAGCTACGTGTGTCCATGCAGATTGTTGTCTTTGGAGGCACTGAAACAGACATGGCAACAGCCCAGACGCCCTCCTCTTCAAGCTCCTACCGCATCAATCTGGGTGCTGCCACCCCTGCCTGGGAAACTGAGACCATGCCTTACCCCCGTGTCATGGGTGATGCAGTGCTGCTGCCTGACGGCACAGTCTTTGTTGCCAATGGTGGACAAATAGGTGAGATGCTGCACTCACTTCACTTCACTTCACTCACTCACTCACTCACTCACTCACTCACTCACTCACTCACTCATTTGCCATCAGTGCATTTTGATGCTTGGTTGGGTTGAAACAGTGTATCAGCAGTTCGTTCAGCAGACTTGTGTGTGACTTGATGATAATATGTTGGGTCGTTTTGGGCAACAGATGTTGACTTCAGCTGCTCACAAAAACTGGCATGAGCAAAAGTCAGCGAGCTTTTGCTGCAGACTACAATGAGTGTTTTGGGTGGTCACAGACTGATACATAATGGAATGGGAATAGGTTAGTGTGTTCTCCAGCAATTTCAACATTGCAAAACCATTTCAAGACATGCATGTGTCTGAGCTCATTTGCATCAACATGTCCATACATCATGTTCAGCCCACTATCTTCACCATCTGTCTTCAGCATGTCAAGCTAGGTCAGCTGCTGATTGCGTTACTGTGCTTATGCAGGTATTGCTGGTGGAGTGCCCCTGGCTGCTGCTGCCACTGACGGTATCACCACACCTGTTCTGTACAACCCCTACCTGGCAGCTGGCAGCCGATACACTGAGCTGGCTGACTCTGCAATCCAGCGCCTCTACCATTCAAACGCCTTCCTGCTGACTTCAGGACTGGTATGTGACACACTCTCCTTTTTAGTAGTGCAACACATTTGCATGAGCGACAATGTTGCTATTGGTCACAATTTACAAGTCAGCAAAATTTGCACAGCACTCAAAAGTAATAGAATTGAATGCTGTTGTGATCGGTCAACACATGACAAGAATTGTAGTGGTAACAGGTCATGCTGTCTGTATGCTTGTCTGGTCAAGGCATGGCCTGCTGTGCTTGCATCTTTGCTGTCATATTTGGAGACAGTCCTGTGTCTTGAGAGCAGTGCTGCTGCTTTCAATGATTTGCCTGTAAAGTTTTCAAATGAGGCTATCCTGCCTTTGACCTGGTCTGTTGGCTCCTTTTAGGTGCTAGTTGCTGGCAGTGAGGCAACTCTGGATTACCGTGTCCAGATGTACACCCCCGCCTACCTGCAGAGCACTAACCCCCGCCCTGTCATGAGCGGTGCCCCGACCGACGTGGTTTACGGTCAAGCCTTCACCGTGAACTTCAGCGTCACTACCAGCATCGATCGCGTGGTCATGGTTAGGCAGAGCGCTGTGACGCACTCCATCCATATGGACCTACGCATGGTGGCTCTGAACATCACTAGCGCTACTGCTGGCGTCGTGCATCTGACTGCACCACCTGATGCAACAATTGCCCCTCCAGGCTACTACATGCTTTTCATCATGTACCTTGGAGTGCCAGCAGTTGCCTCCTGGGTGCACGTGGGTTGATTGAAACCTTCCTTCTCCCCCTGTCCCTTCTCAGGTGTGCGACTGCAAAGTCGCACATCACATCAGTCAAGTGTCCTGTCTTGTGTGAATGGTCATGCAAGCAGGATGACACTTATTAGCGCAGGATGACACTTGCTTTGGTCGTCTGACCGCAGGGATTGGCATTCTGTTGTTTACCTATCACTGCTGGTATGTCTATGTGTTTTTGCTGCATTGGCACACATGAGACATTCCCCTTCTTGCTTTTGCTGTCATGCCCCGAGACTGTTGTAGGACATGCTGCTTGGTATGCATATGGTCTTCTTTGCTTCTGTGTGATAACATTTTTGCTGCGCTGATGCAAGCAGTGTGGCCACCTTGCCTGGCTAGGTTGGCCTGCTGCTGTGCAAAAAGCTCAGGACAACTAGTAGGGCGTGACATCTTACCATACTTTTGCCTTTAGTTGGGATGCATTGATGCTCTCATGCTGTGTGTTCAAGACACAATTTAGATCTGATGTTTTCAAGAAATGATGCCACAACAGATGGCCTTTCAATGGCAAGTGAATCACATCTAGAATTGGAGAGAGTCTGGGTTGGTGTTCCTATGCTGGGTAGGGCTTGAAGTATCGAAGCTTTGTAAATGACATTGACTTCTTTTGCTTTGAAAGTAAGCTGCTGCTATCAGCTCAAATGCACAATCTGCAGCTGCATGTTCGTGCAAGACTGCATCAAAGTGACAAGGAGTGTGTTTTCCAATCTTGCAATCGACCATGTTCTTAGGCTTTTATCGCACATGCATTCACAACACCGCCCAGTTACTGTGGATGAATCGGGCAAGCCATGCCACATGTGCACTTGCACAAGTCAGCTTACCTCCTGCTATTCAATAATTGGATACATACTATGGCTGCATGGCTGCACGGCTGCAAGGCTACACGGCTGCGAGGCTGCAAGGCTGCAAGGCTGCAAGGCTGCATGGCTGCATGGCTGCATGGCTGTCTGAGCTGTAATAGCTGAGCTGCTGCTGCTGCTGAGCTGTAATAGCTGAGCTGCTGCTGCTGCTGAGCTGTAATAGCTAAGCTGCTGCTGCTGCTGAGCTGCCAGAGCTGCATTGCCGCTCCTGCTATGGCTGCAATGCCGCTGCCGCTACAGCTGAAGAGCTGGAAGGGCTGCATTGCCGCTGCCGCTACAGCTGAAGAGCTGGAAGGGTTGCATTGCCGAGCTGATGGCTCAGTCAAACTTTAGGGTCTCTCTTTTGAAGACAATGAATTTCGGGGCGGGAAACGGAGTATGGGACAGACCATCCTGATGAGTCTACAGTCCACGCTCGGTATAGTATCTGCCCGCTCACCGAGCTTCATTGCTGCTGCACCTACAAACATATGTCGCGGCTGTCATGAAATGTACTCTTGCTCAGGTCGACGTGTTCGTGCAATCTTTGCTTGTGATCTAGCGTATTTAGGCTTGGGGCAATCTGGACGGTACGGCCTGGCCGGGTTGGCATGAGGTCTGGTACAGCAGCACGCGGTTGAATTGTCTGCACTCACCTTGGCCCTCACGCTGGCCACACCTGCTGTCCCGGAACCCATGCTTTGTTGTCTTGCTGTGTGTCCGGGATTTCCACATCCACATCCACGTCCACTGTCGAACCTGTCGTGCAAGAGCGTGAGCGTCGTTTGTTATGGGCAAGCATGCAACTAGAAAGGCATCGAATGTTTGAGAAAGGGTTCTGCTGTGCCAAATGTGCACCTCTGATATGGCACCTCTGTGCACCAGTACTTACTTGTTCTGGCATTCAGTTAAGTCTCATGTCACACCTACCTGTCAGCTTGACATGCATGACATCTTGCTGCAAGACATTCACAGGTGGCAGCACACACTTGTTGTAACTCCTTGACACAACCTGCCTTCATGTCTCTGACAAGGACATGGGTCCTCCTTTTTTGAATGCTGCTGTGCTTCCGTTCAGGACAACTGCCAAGCAGGCAAGGCTGCCGCTACCACAACACCTACCCCAGCACCTTTGTCTCAACATAATGCGTGTTTCAACACTGCCTGACGGGTCAATGTGTCCAGGATCTCTGCTCAAGTGTGCATTACATGAACCAAACCTTGTTCACATTGCCCTACACATCTACTGCATGCAGACATAAAAAACCTAGCCAAAAGAGCTTTCCACAAAGTGAAAGCTGACGGACAGCAAGAACCACAACACTGTTGTCAGCATCGGAGCTGCACTGGTGATTATCCTTGCCTAGACTTGAGGAAGCTGAGCAACCCTTCACATTTTGCAAGCACAGCAGGAAAACCTTGATTGCAATGCTGAATGTCTTGCACAAGCTGGAGCGCCTTGTTGAATGACTGATTTGCTTCATCTTCTCTTCCTAGAGCCTGCAAAATCACATGGACTCATCAGATCATTGCAGCTCCTAAAAGTACATACAGACTTCTATCCAGCACGCGGCTGCTTCAACAACCACCTTCAGCAGTTGTGAATCAGCTCAGACTCGAGTATCATGTTCAGACTCCATGCTTACCTGCTGCTCCCAGCCTGCGCAGGTGGCATGTGTCCACCAGCCTGCAGGGCTGTCTACCAGCCTGCATGGGTGTCCACCAATTTGCACTGGTGTCCACCTACCTGCAAGGGTGTCCACCAACTTGCACGAGTGTCCAAAAGCCTGCCAAAGGATGGGTATCTGGTATATATGGTCAGCTTGACAGACACTGTACTGACAGGCCTCAAACTCGGACAGAGCAGACGTGCAGCCTGTACCTATACACTCATGAAGAAGATGCTGCTGTCATTCTGCAAGGGAGCAAGGCGCCAGCCAAAATCAAGCTAATATGTTGCCCAATCACCAAGGTGACTATTCCTGCCTGCATACTCTTATGTAGACTCCCACATGCAGCACAATTTGGGTTGACTCTGGTACAACCTAGAAGTGGCTCTTCAGGTTCTTTGACAGTTTGTTGACCTGAGACCCCAATGCCGGTTGACGGCTTGTCTCTGCTGTGTGTGCTGTTAATCTCCTGGCAAACCCCTTGCTCTGCATTTACTGTGGCATCCATCACCGGGCAGGCACCAACACATTCCTGATGTCCTGTTGCTGTACAGGTGTTGTTGGTCAAGCCTGTCAATGCAGCTGATGGACACACGTACGAAAAGAGCGGTATGGAGCAATGGCTGAAAGAGCATGTTAGGTCCTCAGTCACAGGCGCTAAAGCTCACGCAGGCCCTCCTGGCATGAAACAGAATTTTTCACAGCACCGTAGCTAACTCTGCTCAGTTGAAACTATGTCTAGCCCTGAAATGTCAACAGCCAACACCTGCTGTGTCTGGCTGCTCAGGCTGGCTGTCATGACACCTTCAGCTCTGCCATACCTAGCCAGGAATAGCTAGCACACTGCCAGCCTGAGCACATCTGCAGCTTCTAGTTTCAGCATGTGTGTCAGACTCTGACACTTCAGCATCATGCAGCTTGGTGAATAAGACAGCTTTCAGACAGTTTCACGTCTTCTTTACAACACTGTCTTCTTTACAGCACTGTCGAAAATCAGCTTCCTAACACTTAGCTCACTAGCAACGCGCCATTCAAAATTACATCACACGCTAAATTTACAAACCAAGCTGTGCATGTAGCAGCATTGCAAAGGCATGCCAATGCAACATAGAGGTCAGTTCTGGAACATATTGCTGTGCTGGGCAGACATGATATGATCTGTTAGACAGCAAAGCCTCTTGCGTTTTGGTGCATAGGCACACATCACGGTTGCCACAACAGAAACTGTGTAATCACCCAGAACGAATGTTGTGCTCTGGAGGCTTAAAGACAGATCGTCAGGAAAGGAGGTGCACTGTAACAGGGTGGAGAACACACCCTGACAAGCTAGCGTTGGGCTTTTTGCTCCCATAACATGTACATGCAAATCCAGTCTTGTCAGGTGAGGAATCAAGAATCACTAAATGGCTGCTATCTGTGTTTACCTTTCCTTGCGGTACACCCCAGCTACTAAAGCGCTGACAGCAAGGCCAGCAAAGAGGCAGCACACAGAAACCCCTGCTGCCAATTTCCAAAGATCAGCTGTATACACAACACCATAATACCTATCACAGGTCTGCGTGTTCACATCATGTTCTGGTGCTGAACAAAATGGCAACTGCTCATACATGATGTTGACAACCCCTTTGTCATGATCAGCAATGAGACCAAAGGCTTTGTATGACAAGTCCAGGTGTGTCATGTCGCCACAGCACCACTTTTTGTTGCTTTTGTTTGCATGTTCACATGGGCATGAGTCTGTGATCATGACGCTGATTGTCTGATTGCTGACACAGCCTGAGTCTGGAAACTCTGCACCTGGTGCCCCCCTGGTTGGACCATCGACGCAGGTCACGTCATAGCATACCCCACACTGACCTATAGGCAGGCAACATGTGGCTGAGTCATGTGATGAACCGTAATCTCCACAGGAGTATTGTGCAAGTTTATTGCAAATTTGCAAGACTATGCTTGTATGTGGTATGTAACACCCTGTACAAGTGTGGCAACAGAGGTTAGACAATGAGGGCTGATACTGCTTCTGTGTTGGACACACGTATGGGTTGTGTGGGCCGAGTACACTGAAGTGTGTGACTCAGCTCATGTGCTAGGGTAGGCATCAACTCATGAATGGTGATCATTAGTCATGCTGCATGTCCTGCCACACTATATTCTTGCTGTTCTTTATCCATGCACATAGATTATGCAGTGAATCAATGTCTGCTACAGATTCGGCATGCAGTTGTTTCAGGCTTTGATACAACACGGATTGAGAAGAGATAGCAGAGGTCCCGAGTTCGATTCCCGGTGCTCCCCCATTTTGTTTCTGGTTACATTGTCCACCTCTAATGTGGGCCCGCCATACTCGCACTTTCTGTTGTCATTTCATGTGTGGAGCCATCTGTGACTCATCAGACATCCTGGCTTGAAAGCACAGGTGTATGTGCGACATTATTGTCCATGGCCAGCTGGCATCAAACCATTTCATTTGTACACACAGGCTCATGATCAAGCTCTTGGTCATGACATACGGTAAGCTATGATGCCACCTCTTTCTTGCGTAACGCTACTTACCTGCCACAGCATTTCACAAACCTGCGTCATCACCGAATGTATGCTGTCACGTGCTGCTGAGTCAAAATGCCATGCCACAGTCGAGTCTCAAGTGCTCACGTGTACAGCAGCATTAAGCTGTGAACATGATAACCTGCCATTAAACTGACGTTTTGAATTTGGATACTACTGCACGCTGGAAGAAGCATGTCAGCATCAGACATGCGAGAAATCGTACAGCACAGCTTTACACAGCTATGTGTAGCGCCGTTGTGTGGTGCTCAACAACACCATCTGCTTGGCTGCCTTCTTCCCCTTGCTCCTGTCTTTGGCAGCATCAACAGCAGCTGCTGCAGCGTTTGTTTCAGCAGCCGCCAGCTGGCTGGCCAGAGTGCTGCCTTTGCCTGCAAAATGGGGAATTCCTCAGCGACAGCAACAATGACACAACAGCAGGGCCTGCTCTTCCAAGCAAAGTTCATGGCTTGGGTGCCTGACAGTGCATTTCTTGCCTAGTGCCTTACAGTGGCTAGAGTATTACATTATCCATGCAGATGCCTGCAAAGTTTTCTCCTGCGACATGCAGAGCAAAGCAACTTACAGGACTGCTACAGGAGTACGTGGATCAATACAAGAATAAAACAAGGCATCAACGGAGTCACAGAATAAAAAACTGATTGTGATGATAGAATCAGTTAAAAATAATAGTAATAAACAGCATACTGACATTAGGCAACCATGGGCACCAGGCATGCAGCTGGGGACCATATAGGTAACAGGACAGAAGCTGAACGTCTATGCTAGCATGCCCACATGCTGAAGCACTGACCAAACTTGTTTACCAAAACCCCACTTGCTTAAAAGTCCAGCAACAAACATGCCGTAGTGACAAGATTCAAACGCTCAACAGCATACGCCACAGTGCCAGCTTGTCAGAGCATGCGTGACCCACAAAATCACACCACAAGACAGCAACGCAAGGGACAAAAATGCAAGGGACAACAGCACAAGCAACAACCAAGAAGGTGACAACCAAGAAGGCGACAACCAAGCAGGCAACTTACTTGAGCCCCAGGCTGAGGCAGAGTTGCCCTGAGATGCCACTGCTGGTTTGCTCCCTGGTAGCTGTGAACCCCAACCAGGGCCAGGGGGGCCACCCACGTCAGCCCCAGGGGAGCCATGCTGTGCATTTGCGCTACCTGCCAAATGAACAGACTTCAAACTGTTAGCAAACGAACAAGCACAGCCTGTTGTGTTGTGCCAGACAAGTCAGTCAGGAATCTCACATGACTATGTAAAAGTTGATACACAGTACCAATGCGTGGTGCACAGCGACAAGGTAGACAGAGACATCAGCAACTTTGGCAAACACTACTATGATGTTTTGCAATGCAGAGTCCTGCACCCTGTTGTGATCATGCAGCACCATGCAAAGCAATGTGCACCGTTCACTTTTCTTGGTCATCAACAGCACTGTCAGACATGTGCTTGTGACTGAGCCAATCAACACCCCAATTGTATGCGTAATCACTCACCCATTTCTGGGGCCCCTGGGGACAGCTTTGGCCCTGTTGCAGCAAAGCCCATCTTGGCAATGTTGGCAAATGACACCCCAGCCTCTGGCGGAAGGGCTGCACCATCTGGCCCTGCCCCATGAAAATCCCCATTCTCATCTGGGGAACCAGAGAGACCCAGGGATTGGGCTATGGCAGCATCGAGGGCATCTTCTTCAGTCATGCCGGCAGCTGCTAGGGCAGCTGCTAGGTTGGATGGCTTGGGCATAGCCTGCAGACATGCTAGGTAAGTTGCGCATACCATATCAGTCATCATGAGGCATACCATATCAGTCATCATGAGGCATACCTTATCAGTCATGAGGCATACCATATCAGTCATCATGAGACAAATCATATCAGTCATCACTGAGCATACCAGAAGTCATGACTGGGCAGACCAGTAGTCACCACTAAGAAAACACCTGGGCGCTTATGTGGGATTGTCTTTATTCTTGAGTGTTGAGCTGCAAAAGACACAAATTGCAGGCAACTACTGACATACCAAAGCAAGCTGCTTTGAAGCCAGACTGCAAGCCAGACTGCAAGGCAGCAAAGCGGTGTGTGCAACACAAGCTGGGCATTGCTTTGACTACACACAACAAGCTGAAATGCATAGAGATGCTACAGAGTAGGTATAGAATGGTGAGACAGCCTGGCATGCCTGTTCAAGCAGCACATGCCACGATTTGAGCCATCCTTATTGACTTTGCACCCCAGCACATTACTCGTCCCCTACCGTGATGCTCAAAACAAGCAAGCCTGGCAAGACAAGACTTGTGATACGCGCACCTAGCATTTGCTGGAACACCTTTTTAATGTTGTTGCATGATGGCTATGAGCCACCAGTGTAATCTCACTGTTCTTGATATTGTTATCGATGATACTATTGTTACTGTTGTTGATATTACTGTTATTCCTATGATTTGCTAATATTATCATCAAAACTGTTTGCACCTCTCACCTTGAGTTCCTGTGCAGTCAGGCCCTTGATGGCAGCAGCTGCCGCAGCATCTGCCGCAGCAGCTGCCTCACGCTGTGCCACCCTGGCTTCCTGCTCTGCTCTCCTGTCCCTCCTCTTCTGCCTGCCGCTTATCTCCTCTGCAAAGGGGGCCAGGGCCTCTGGGGGTAGCAAGGGGGTCAAATCAACCTCTGCCAACTTGAAGGCACCTGCAAAAACAAGGCAGATGTTGCACGCACGCACACACACACACTTACACACACACACAGACGCATGCATATGTGTTCCTACAGGTGCTGCTTGGTTATCAATATGTGAAGGGTTCCCAGTTTGATGATGGCTACACAGTATGTGCAGACAGACACAGGTGCTTTTGCTTGTCTTGATATCCAGGGACATGCGCCAAACAGCAGACCAGGACTATGACAGCAGTATCACATAATATTCAAGACATTGACTGCTTCTATGTTGGCTGTCACTGATCAAGGCCAAGCTTCAGTGTGTGAAATCACCATCAATGGGAGCGGTGCCAGCATGAAATGACAATGCTCAGCCTATGACTGAGCTTTGCCTACAATTGCCACTCAAGGCTCTGTGCAACAGATTTGCAGATACAAAGTTACAGTTAAAAATATACAGTACAAGACATGCAGAAAATGCCGTATCTGCACACAAGACAAAACAGCACAGTACATGTAAGACATTGCTGCCTCAACAGAACTGCAATCTCAGTCAGGACTGTGATCATGATTGGAGTCATGACCACAGCCAAGACTGTACCCAGATTTAAAGCTGTGACCACAAACCAGACCAGGAGTACTGTGCATTGTGACGTCCCTTGTGACACAAGATACATGGTCATCACAAGTCTGATGCTTGCACTGCAACAGACCTGTGCCTACATCAGCAATTGGCACCATCTCCTGTCAGCAACATGGCAAACAGATCTGGTGCTTTGCATGCAGACTGGATTGCACATATTCTGAAAGGAGATATTGCTGGCTGACACTAACAAGCTTTGAGCCTGTGCTGTAAGCACATGCCGATAGTGGAGTCATTGCTGTATGGTTGATTGCAACACAGGGATGCTCATCTCAATGTGGCATGGCAGGCTGCACGACAACATTTTGCATGACTTTGCTTAACACAACACAGCATACTTCCTTGCTGAAGACTGTGTGTTGAGTCATGCACAGGTCATGCAAGCATAGCTTTTGCACACTGCATATCTGGCAGAAGGTTGCTAGCAGTCGTGGTGCTACTGATTTTGCGGATGCGGCTAGTATGCTGGTGCACTCCATGTGCTTCAAGGGCAGCAAGGACACCATCCTAGCTTTAATATGCAGCGCAGCACACAATGTTGTGTAGCTTGTGAGCAGCCCAGAGAATGTCAGCATGTGATCTCTACCCTTCTGCAGCAACAGAGTGTGCACAAACAAACCATACAAAGGTCGACTGATGTTATGATCAGACATTAGCTGCGCTGCTCTCCACCAGTCTGTGATGCATTTTCTGCCCATCACATTGGCCGCATTTTTGTCATTGCAGCAGCTCAGCATGCTGCAGCATTGTGGCATGCATCACAGAACGCAGCACTGCTGCCATGACAACAGGCTGATAGTACGACAAAAATATCTTGCAATCAGAGAGAGCCATCACTTAGAAGGCAGGGCAAGTGCTTGCAAGTCTAGCTTATCGCAGCACTACATGTTAGCTCTGTCACATCTGCTCTATGGCAATTGACCTACCCAGCTGTACATCAAGATCATTGCTTGAATGAGTTCATGCGCTTCAGGTACCAAACGTGGGACAGACTTCATAGCTGAGCTTTGTGCACTCAGTAGTTTGGTCACATTATGTTCAAGTGATTACATTTTGGCGGTGCTTCTTTGATGCAGTTTGGTATATAGTGGTTTATTGAGTGTGGTAAAGTATGAGCATTTCGTAAGATCCAGTCACACAATTCATAAGCAGGGTACCAATCAGGTAGTTAAATACTGGCTGCATAGGCCGCAATCTTTAGCTAGCAATCTGTAAATTTGTACCCATATCTTCCAAGCAGCCTTCAACAACTTGAGTGAAGCACTTGCGAGGGCTGTCATTGCAGCTATGCAGCACACACACTGATTAACACATAATGTTGTTACGCAGGCTTGCTGAATACATACTGCATCTCTACAGTGTGGCAGATGTGCTTTGTGACGCTCGTACAGGCGGTAGTACTTGCTTACTTGAAATACTATCTCAGCAAACCCTCACGCCAGCAAAGCCAGCCATGTTGTAAAATGATAAAGATTTGCTGGTCATAGTGTCTTCACAAAGGCTGATGCTTTACACCTGGCATCAGATTGCTTAGCCCCATGTGATATCGCCAGACCAATATGTGATAGCATAGGCATCTGGGAAGAAGCTCTTGCATTGCGTGGAGTTGAAATGAGGGTTTGGTGCATGACACACTGAGTATACGCTTTGCATGGATTTGTCATCGCGCCACAGCCAGTCAACACCGTAAACCTTATCTGGTGGAAATATAGTCAGATCCTTAGAGATTGCTGACGACTGATAATCTGCAACTGCTTCCTTCAGCATTATTGGTCCGGTTACTCTGTGTGCATCTCCAATGTTGACCTTGCCGCCTTCAAAGTTCTTGAGCACATGCTTGATGACATAGTGCCAGAATTTGTGCCCTGGAACAGATGCTAGAAAAGCATTTGGAAGGCTCAGTTCATGAGGTATGTTCTTGGACATGTACCCCAAAGCCACTTGAACATCTGCTAGCAATGGCTCCAGCGGTTTCAGTGATTCAAAATCAAGGTCAAAGTAGCAGCCTCCATACTGAAGCATGTAGAAGTAACGCGCACAGTCAGCGCGCTGCACTGCATGTGGCAGGCTGTCATAGATGCTGAGGAACCAAGGGAACTTGTCAGCAATGAGGTCCCTGTTGTCCTTGTCAGTCCAGAACATGTAGGTCCAGGTAGGATGATTCTGAAGCCATGTCTTTTGCCATTGCTGTTGAAATGGTTCAAGATTACGCGTCCGCCAGGACTGATGAATAATGTGCGGGATGCTTCTGTTGTGAGGGTCGTCCTCAAGGTCAAAATTCTCACGAAAAGACTGCATAGGGTTGCGTTTTTCCTTCCACCATCTCCTGATGTGCAGTACAGCGTTGACAGGAAACACAGGAGGGAGGGGTTGCGAAGTAGTGTTGTGATTGTGAGAGTAGTGCACAAAGCCAAGAATTCCCTGCAAGGTTTAGGCAGGTTATGTGGCTGCTCTGCATGCGTGGACAGCGCAGGAGCAACTCAGCAGCACCAAACGCCATGGCAAACTCACCACGACCGAGCATAGTATCACACAAAGAATGATTGCGTAGAAGCTGCGCAAGCTGGCTGAGCGCCTTTGCAACTTCATCAGCCACAAGACTGAAATTGGGAAGGATTTTTGAGCGCAGCCTCTCAACAGCTCGTATTGATGTAGATCCAGGATTCACATACGCGGCCAGTCACACACTCGCTCCTGATTACACAGACGGCATAAGGGTTGACAATAGACGTCGGGACGTCTGCGTGATCACGATGCCTCACGGCTCTGGTGCGCCTGTAAAAGTATTGCCACAGGCACCTTGGCGAGAGCGAGAATAGGCGACGTTTCAGGGAGCCGTACAGTCTCGCGTAGGGACGAACATCATTATCTGACGAGCACTGAGCAAGCACACACCTAGACACCTGAATGACTAATAAGCCGGGAGCCAGCCTGCTCAGCAGGCTCTGCTGTACAAAGGCAAAGCATGTAAGTTATACAAAGACACACTGAAACTGAGCGCCTACCTGACAAAGGAAGATGCGCCAAGTGCTTCATGCGCTTCCTTGTAGCTTCCGTCTGAACCATGTCTTCAACCTCCAAGATCTGCCCCGCTACCTGCACCACGTTGAGTCTTGACATCAGCAACAGCAAAAAATGGAATGTATCGCCGGCACTGCATAGTCAAGGTTCTGTACTGGCAGCTGTAGCTCAATGAGTGCTACGGCCTTTATGCACAGAGCAGAGCATATCTGAACGCCCAGTCAACACTGACAGGGTGGTGTTGGTTGCCGCCAATACCAAAGCTTGGCATTGTAAGCAGAGATCTGAGGGCTGAGACCTTTTGCATGCATCAGTCTTGTTCACAAATGACGTAACACATAAGTCTCTACTGCCACCAGCATGCAGAGCACATAGGTAAGCATCAAAATGCACAGCACACTCATGAGCATTGCAGCCATGTGTCAAACACAGCATATGAAGATGCAACCTTGACAGATGTGTCCAACAAATGAAGAATTGTCTGCGAGCATTGCAGCTGACCTCAGGAGGACAGGCAGCGTAAGAACCATAATGCGCTAGGAGGGCGCGGGACACCAAGGGATGCAGAAAGACGCACTGTCCATCTGCTGACTGGTAGAAGTAGAACTCTGTTGACGGTGTCGGAACAGCTCCATTTGTGCCTGCTGGAGATGTGCCTGCAAAGCAGTGATTCAGTGTTGCAGCTGCAACACAATCCATGCAAAATGAGGCCAACAATGGCCAGATGACTGCAAAGTGCATTGTCAGTCCAGTGATCATCTATCAAAGCATCTTTGATCATCACCCAGCATACATCGCGGCTGCAGTGTCTATATTGGTTTTGTACAAGCCCAGAAAGATCTGTGACCCAAACTGCGGATGAAGTGTGCATTGTATCTGCTCACAAGCAGCTGCCAGCACACATATTATAATAGCAGACTTGACGAAGCTCATCAAACCCTTGCCTTTAAATGCCAGTAATAATTCATTCCGCTGCAAAACAATGGGCGCATTTTGAACCCATTGCAGTATAAACATGATCCTTTAGATGATTTGTCCAATGTCAGACATTTGGCCTCTCATGATTGGCATCACAGACGCACAACTGGAGCTTTTTTGAGCCAGTACTGTGTCCTGACAACTGCATGAATCAAGACTGGCCTACCTGAAAAGTCTAGTCAAAGCTGGACTGAAGACATGTGGCACTTGCTATTCAACAGATGTGCGACTTGGGCCTAGGCAGATGAGCCATACAGTGTACTTTGTCTGATTGAGCAGTAGATAGCAGCAAAATCTGCACAGGCTTGCTTGTGTGTGACTGTGGATACTCACACATGTATGACAAGCCTGGCCAATGTCTACTTAAGTCTCAACACATCAAGTCCTAGGTTATGTGCGAAACATGATTGCAGACATATCTTGGACAAAAAATGTTGAGCCTGAGCAGGCGTCCGTGAGACATGTTACACATGTAAAGCAATCTACATCAGACTTGCCCCAATTGACTGATGTGGCCTGCTGACATCTGGGCTGCCGCCTTGGAAGGCTCCTGTTATGATCACTGAAAAGCACAAACTTTATCTTTATCTTTATGCCTGCTGGCAGGCATGTTACCAGCCAGATGAACTTCCAGCAGTGTAGCTTCTGGCGTGGAGTTCATGTTGCTGTAACATGCAACGATGGCCTATCAACTGCTAGCAAGCGCTTAAATTCCAGCGGCGATCTAATCTAGGGGTGAAAAAGATGTGGGGATGACATGCTGTCAGCAAAGTCTTGCAGGGGGTTTTGTTGCAGGTGGGAATGTTGCCAGCAATATGCTGCAGGAGATGTGCTGCAAGGACTGTAATGCAGGGATCACATTCTGCACTGCATACTGAAATGGCTGCCAATCACTTGCTGTCTGTGTCAATGAAGTGTCTTTGCTGCCGTTGCCATGGTTTCCCAAGTTGCAGCGCACAATTGTCAAACAAATAGACCTTGTAGAGATGCTCATGAAAGACTGCTCTAGAGAGACAAGACTTGCCCTGCACACACAACCTCATCACAAGCTGTAAAGCCTAAAACTTTTAATCAACTTTTGTCATCATCATCTTTGCAGATCTGCATTCACTGCGCCGCTTGACCACACAGCTGCATCAAACTCTCAACAGTGATAAGCATTACACATGGTTGAGCTGTTTCCACACAAGAAAAGGGCAAAGTCTGCTACAACTCCAAAAATGTACTGTCATCCCAAGCTGCCCTACACAATGCGACATAGGGAACCCCCCTCCCCCCCCGAGCGCTTTTCCTGAGCTGAGAGTCAGCACCTGACTACACAAATTGCATTCAACTGATCAGCAGCCACACGACTGAGCAAGAAGATGAAGGTGCTTACCTAAGACAGCATCCGGAGGCTCTGCTGCTACGACACCTTCTTGCTGGCTGCCCTGATTCTGAATCTCAGTCTCTTCTGCAGCTGCAGCAGTTGACTCAGCGCCCTGGTCATCTTCCTCACCATCAGAGAAGGCTGCTTGGGGATGACCAGCAGGAGTCGGGGCAGGGGCAGGGCCAGAGGCAGGGCTTGCGTTGATGGAGCCCTTCTGGGGTAGGCGTACAAGGGGGGTGAGTCTGGGACGAGGAGTGGACGCAGCTGATGTGCCTGCAGGGGAAGTCAATTTTTGAAATCCAATGTAAACAGCTTCTGGTCAGCCCAGAGGCGAGCCTACACTTAGCTTGAGTTGCAAAGCTCCTTTGCAAAGCGTCCTGGCAACAACTGCAATTGCTGAACTGAAAGCAGCAGCCACGTGCTATTATGATCAACAGACTTGACGCAAGATAGGCTACATCAGGAGAGCATGAAGGCTGTAACATCAACATGTATGTGGTGCAGAATTTTGGCTTGAGTTGGACATTACCGCTGCTGCTGTCTAGTCCCGTCTGGACACACAACCAAAAACCCATACATAGGAGTTACATGACAAGGGATGTATACCATAAAAGACTTATGTAGTGAGGCACTTATATGCTAAGGAGTTTGTAAAGGACTTACGTAAGAGGCTCCAGAGGTATGCAGAGGATGCAGACCACAGCCAGGCAGGTTCATGACTCATTGGGAATGACTGATTGGGAATGACTGATTGGGGGCGACTCACCTGTGGACTGGGCAGGCCTGGTAGCAGAGGAAGAAGAAGACAGAGAAGGGAACAGTTCCTGGCGTTTGGCCTCCTTGCTTGCAGCTTCCCGTTGCTCTTCAGCAGCATGCACTGCAGCCGTGGAAAACTGCGCGCAGCAGAGCAAGCATGTCAGCAGCTGCAGTCTGTCAGCTTTTGCAGTGCAAAAGGGCACAGGACATTGAAATTTGGGTTCCCTCAATGGCAAATTGTAGTGTGGAAGGGCACATCTAACTTCAGCTTTCCCTGATGGCAAATTGCGGTGCAGAAGAGCACATCTAGAGGTGGACTCCCCAAACGGCAAAACATACAGATCACACATGTTGCCTTTGCAAACAAATGAAGACACCGTCCCTCTTCCACCCACAGCAGGCTAAAGGACATTAGTCAACGAACACTTCCTAATGGAAGTTACCCCCATACCCACAGCAGGCTAAACAACACCAGTCAACAAACAATTCCTGGTGGAAGTTACCATCCCCACACCTGCTTGACAAAGGCAACTGCTTCACGTGACACCACAACAGGCTCTGCCATCATGCTGGCAGCCTGCTCACTTGCAGCCTCGATTCTGAGGCTCTGTCTGCGCTCTGCCCAAGTGCCAGCCCTGGCTGCCAAAGCATCAATTGCAGCATACAAGAAGGGCGCTTCTTGTGCTGCATCCCATCCTCCCTCTGCTGTCAACTGCACACACCCATGGCTAGTTACAGACATGACACACAAACAACATCTGGGCCAAGTCTGTCTTTGGCTGATGCTTTCAAGGCAGCATAAGAGAAGGGGGCCTCTTGTGCTGCATCCCATCCACCCTCTGCTGTCAACTGCACACACCCATGGCTAGATCCAGACATGACACACAAACAATACATGGGTCAAGTCTGT
>JAABUO010003188.1_pt1 | contig 19657 bp, 31 predicted proteins | sample 5559291 | NCBI WGS metagenome assembly JAABUO01 (sample SAMN10711878, study PRJNA513372) | rock metagenome | isolation source: Antarctica rocks | place: Antarctica: Victoria Land, Finger Mt sud
TGACGGTAGCTGACTTGATTCACGTTGTAGATCGAAACCGAAATCGCCACGATCGCAGTGCTCGCGAAGACCACAACGAGCGGTAAACCGAGTTGTGCGAGCGAAGGTAAAAAACCGAGTTCACGGCGGAAGAGTTTCGTACACGCCAAGAGCCGATCAATGCCGAGCGTGTGGTTTGTGCGTTAAGGCATGCCCTGAGCACGCCATTAAACTCGTCAAAGCAAATCCATGACCGTGCCCTTTGCCAGTCCTGGGCAGTGACATGTGCACAGCTCGTCTAAGCGCGTGGAATATACGCACTTGATTGGAAGGTGGCCACGTCGAGGCAGGACGGATCGAGGCGATTGCTCATGAAGCGCGTTCAATATCTCCACTATGGCAGCCCGGAGCAACTGCGGCTGGACGAGGTAAAGCAGCCCGACCCCGGGCGGGGCCAAATACGCGTACGGGTCAAGGCTGCAGCAGCCAACCCCATGGACTGGAAAATTCGCCGGGGCGAAATGAGGGCGCTTTCCGGGTTCCGGTTTCCGCGCGGCCTGGGTCATGATTTCGCCGGCGTGGTCGAAGCCGTCGGGCCGGGCGTGAAACGGCTCAAGCTGGGCGACGAGGTTCTCGGCGCCACCTCCATAAGCCAAGCGGGCGCATTCGCTGAATCTGTCGTCGCAGACGAAAAGAATGCCGCGCTCAAACCGCCATCCATCTCGTTCGAGCAGGCGGCCGCCTTGACCCTGGTGAGCGTGACGGCCTGGAACGCGCTGGTGGCGAAGGCGAAACTGAGAGCTGGCCAGTCGGTCTTTATCGCCGGGTGTTTGGGCGGGGTTGGACGTTCGGCGGTGCAGATTGCGCGCATGCACGGCGCCGAGGTCGCCGGCAGTTGCAGCGCGTCCGGGCGCGAGGAAGCACTGGCGCTGGGCGTGGGCGAGGTCGTCGACTATCGCGCCTTCGACATCACCCCGTATCGACGTCGGTTCGATGTGGTCTTCGATACGGTGGGCGCGTTGTCGCTGAGCGAGTGCGGCGCGATGCTGAAACGCCGTGGCATGTCGCTGCACATCGTCCCCACATCCGCCAAGCTGATCGGCTGCCTGCTCCCGTCACGACATCACCTGGTGTTCGGCAATCCGACGCCACAATGCTTTGCGGGCATTACCGAAGCGGCCGAGCGAGGCAAGCTTGTCCCGGCGATCGGCCGCACAGCGCCGCTGTCCGAGGCGGTCTCGGTCATCGTCGAACTTGAGATGACAGGCTTACCCAAGGGAAAGCTGGTGATCGTTCCCACGCGATAATCGACAACAAGGTGCACCCATCATGGAAGCAGCGCTGTGGCTCGTAACCTTTGTATCGGCTGGAACGGCTATAGGCGGACTCTTGTGTCGATTACTTTATGTCAACTGGAAGGCAGCACATCAGGAACCCCAGATGGCCTCCGCACGCGAAGTTTCACAACGGCCAGTCGGTGATGATGGGACTCATCCAAGGAGTCCTCGCGCTTGTCCTCCTGTTCGAGCCCGGCCAATTGACGCTGGGAAGGCTTCTCCTGGCAGCAATCATCAGTTCAAGCTATTGGCTGGCTGCATTCGAAAGCCCGGGTCTTCCCCGGCACGGCCTGGGTTGATCCCGAATTTGAAGCCGCCACTCCAAAGCCATTGGGTCTCCACCCTCGACAGCTCCTCGGCCTTGTTTTATTGGCCATCCTGACATTCAAAGCGCGTAAAGCAGACGTTCCCCTCGCAGAACAGTAAGAATGCGGTCTAGCGCGATCGCCGCGGTCCGCCCTCAGCGCGGGCACCATGGAGAGTGTACCGGAAGACGTCGATAACGATCACATCGCGGCGCGCGTTGCCGACGGCATGCTCATACTCACGTGACCAGCAGACGCATTTGATCCGGCCTTCTCGTAAGTCAGCGGAAAAATGGTCGATACGAAAGTGTAAAGCTGGTCCTTTCTTGATTTAAGATCGCAATTCAAGAGATTTAGTCTTTGCGATGTAGTGCCGCTTCGGCAGCGTGGAACACCGCATGTGGATCTGCCATTGGATTCGCGGCGACAGAACGCAACCACCGTTCCTGACCGACGTACGCTATCGAGACGTAGACGTTGCGGAGCCGTTCGCGCAGTCGCACTGCGTCTTCGCCGATTGGACGCCATAAAACGACTCCCGTGGTCGGCGGCGCGTACAGTTCAAAATCGGACGAGGCGACGACAAGATCGGCGAGACGTTCGGCAGTTCTCATGCACTGGTCAATGCGCTTTTCGATGCCGCGGCGGCCCCACGCAAGTAATGTCGCCAGCAATGTCGAGGCCGCGGCCCCGTGCGAACCGAGGAGGCCGACGTTCGGCGCGGCAAGGTACGCGCCTTCGAACGTCACCGAGTCGAGCGCATCGATTTCGCGGAACAACACGAGCGCGCTCTCCTTGGGTTGGAACAACCACTTGTGGGCTGAGATCGCGATGGAGTCCGCACACTCTATCTCGTCAAGGAGATGGCAGTACGTCTCCGACCAACGCAGCGGTCCCGCCCACGCGGCGTCAACGTGAACCCAAGCTGCACGCAAACCCAGGGGATCGACCGCGCCCAACGTGGTGGTCCCCGCGGTCAGCACGAGCGCCGATCGAGACACGTCGCCGAGGGCATCGACGCGCAAGCGATGGCTGGCGTCGACCGGAACGGTGCGGTACGGAAGTCCGAGTATCTGAGCAGCCTTACGTATACTCAGATGCGCCATCTCCGAGGCCACAACGTCGCGTACGCCGCCCCGCTCGCGCGCGATCCACAACGCCGTGAGATTCGCAAGCGTTGAGCCCGGCACGCACTGCCCGGCGTGCATGCCGAACGTCGGCGCTATCCATGAAACGACGCGTCGTTCAAGGTCGCGTGCTTGCGGAGCCGTATCGGAATGGAGCAGATTCTGGTTCGTGCTCGCCGCCCACGCTGTGGTTACCCAGGTAATCCAGGGCGTTGGCGGATCCATGTGTGCAAAGAAACCTGGAGCGTCGAGACGCCGCGCGTTGTCGAGCATCGGCCCGACCATGCGGGCCAAGGTGGCCCCTTCGCCGATTCCATCCTCCGGCAGCATCTCCGGCAGTGGGCGCGCCGCGTCACGCTCATTGGTCGGCGCGTATAACGCTGAAAACGCGTCGCGGAGGGCATCTGCGGGGGGAGCGAAGGACCCATCGCCGCGATCGTCATCAGCGTTCACGAGTTGCTCGTTTGCAAGCGTTGCAAGTCGGCCTCCTATGTCTGTCATCACTCGGCGATGCATCTACCGAAAGGGTCGGTTTCGACACTACGGCGCTACGGTCACCGTAGTCGTTCGTTCTAGGAAGGCGTCAATTAACGGGACGATTCGGCGTGCGTGTTCCTCAAGTACGAAGTGTCCCCCATCGAAGAAGTGCAGCTCGGCGCGCGGGAGGTCGTGAAGATATGCTTGCGCTCCCGCCACCTTGAAGAATGGATCGTTTCGTCCCCAAACGATAAGCGTTGGTGGCTCGTGCTCGCGAAAGTATTGCTGCCACCGCACGTATTCAGGCGGATTGTTGCGGTAGTCGTATTGCAACTCGAGCTGGATGCGGTCGTTCCCGGGTCGGTCCATGTAATACTGATCAAGCGACCACGTGTCGGGACTGATATGGCTGGGGTTAGTTGCACCCTCGAGATACTGAAATCGCGTAATGTCGAGCTTAAAAAGGGCAAGCACCGCAGCCTCGCGCTCTTCATCTCGGCGTTCCCACAGAGAGCGGATCGGATCGAAAAGCGGACCAAAGCCTTCCTCATACGCGTTCGCATTCTGAATGATCAGACCATTCACGCGGTCTGGATGACGCGCGGCAAGACGAAACCCTATCGGGCCGCCATAGTCCTGCACGTACAGGGCGTAGCGCGTGAGGCCGATAGCAGCGCTGAATTGCTCGATGACGTCAGCATATGCTGCGAAACTATACGTAAAGTCGTTCATCGCCGGCATGGAGCTCTGACCGAAACCGGGGTAGTCCGGTGCGATTACTCGCCAGCGATGCCCGAGCCCGTTTAGCAACGCGCGATACATGTGTGACGACGAGGGGAAGCCATGCAACGCCAGCAAAACCGGAGCGTCCGGCGGCCCCGCTTCCCGGTAGAACACATCAACTTTGCCGACACGGGCGGAGCGATATCGCGGTTCCGCGTTTACATCTGCGGTGGTGGTCATCGTTAATTTCCTTTCGTCTTGTCTGTACGTTGGCGCCGGCGGTAGTGCACTGCAGCTTTGTGGCGATTGCCGCAGGTGCGCATGCTGCACCAAGCTCGGCTCGCGGCTTTACTTCGATCGACAAAGAACAACACGCAGTCCTCGCCACCGCAACGCTTAATACGCTCGGGCGCCGTATCGTTTAACAGGTCCACGAACGAATCGGCGATGTCACGGATGAGTCGATCGACGAACGTTCCGGTTTGTGGAGCTGCCTCGACAACGACGCGGCCATCTGCTACGCCAAAGACGGGCGCCAACAGTCCGGCGCCGAGAACGTTTTGTAGCGATCTCGCGTCGTCATCCGTCGCCTGCGCGCGTACGTGATGCTGCAGTGCCAATCGAAGCGTCGACCGAAGTATACGCAGCCGGCCCAGCCCGTGCGCCGCCTGTGCGTGAAGCAAGGGCGCATTAGCGTGCGCTTGCGCAACCTGCCGATACCAACGCTCGACGTCCTTGAGCGACGATAAGCCGTCGATCTCGGCGCCGTCCTCGACGAAGAGCGTGTTGACGAAGGCAAGTGCCAGGGGCTCCTCGATGGCCGCGGCGGGCAGTCTAACTACATTGGGCACGTTGACAGGTTATAACAATACAGTTATAACTGTCAAATCATGACGCAGGGCGGATGGGGATCAGCGGCCTTCTTCGGTGCAACGACTGCCCTAGCCGCAGGCATTGCGATTGCTATTCAAGGTGCGTTGAACCAGACGTTGGCGCGCACGAACGGGCCGTTCTCGGCCGTCGCGGTCTCCGGACTCGGCGCCGGCACGCTCGCCCTGTTGGCGTTAGCGGGAACTCGAGGACCCTCTTCCTTGCAGTCGGCACCCGTGTGGGCGTACTTCGGTGGAGCCTGCGGTTTCGTGCTGCTCTTAGGCATTACATTGGCTGTACCGCGCATCGGCGCTTTATCGACGGCCGCACTCGTTGTCGCCGCTCAGCTAGCGATGGCGGCGGCTATCGACCAATTTGGCTGGCTGGGAGTATCCACCCGACCGCTCTCGGCAACAAGATTGTCCGCGCTGGTCGGGATGCTATTCTTCGCGTGGCTAAGCGTGAGGCGATGACGTTGCCGTACGTTGCCTCGCTGAACGTTGGCCGCGTCGCGCCGATTGTAACCGCTCTCGGCACCGTTTCAACAGGTTTCTTCAAACGCCCCACGGACCAGTCGATGTGCGTCGGGCGCGATGGGTTCGTCGACGACGAACAGGCCGACCTCGTGAGTCACGGCGGACCGCTCAAAGCGGTGTACGCGTATGGGAGCGCGGATCTCGCGTGGTGGTCACAGGAGCTTAGCCGTGACATCTGTGCAGGGCTCTTTGGCGAAAACCTGACCGTCGCGAACCTCGACCTAAACGCTGCACACGTAGGCGACCGATGGTTAATTGGAACCGCCGAACTCATGATCACGCAGCCGCGCGTTCCCTGTTACAAATTCGCAACTCGAATGGACGATCCGGCGTTTCCGCGACGATTTGCGAAAGCGCTTCGAACGGGCTTGTATCTGGCCGTAACGAAACAGGGCCACATTAGGAGTGGAGACCGGATCACCGTATCGCCAGCATCGGGAACGCCGTCGATCTTGGAGACGGCACGCGAAGTGTTCAACATGGGTTAGACGAGACGATACGCGACTCGGATACCGGTTGCGGCTCTGACGGCTGAGGCGTTAAAAGTGCATGTTGCTGTGCGATAGGCCGTCTCTAAACGGGTCCTTATCAGGAATGACTCGAGGCGACTCTCATTGGAATTGTCCGGAGGTCTTCGTTTTCGAAGAGGAACGCTTTAATCCGAGCGAAGGCAGCGAGACTCCGAGCATCCGTTTCGAAGCACGAGGCGACCGCAGCGAGGGTCGTGTACAAGTTGCGCCAGTTGCTCTCAAGCTCGCTTGTTTCATGGAAAGCAGCGAACGCCAGCGCGTCGAGAGTTTTCACCTGTACCTGGCTTGATACCAAAGCATGTACATCACTGAGAAATCGACCGTACGCTTCGTCTCGCTCAGTGCAACTATCACCGATCTGCGATGAATGAATCAGGTCGACGCGCAGCGTCGGTTTTGCCGACGGTTGGCCTCGGGTCGGCTCGCTTTTATCCGATCGTACCATTGGACGGTCTTTAAACGTATTCACGACGGGCGCGCTTGCATAGTTGGGACCTCGGAAGCAACCCATTCGCTAAGCGTGGCGTTCACTTCGCTTGTGCACTCGTGTTGCATCCAGTGTCCCGAGGCGATCTTCTGAATTGTAAGCTTGCGACAGTTCGAACGCATGGGCACCATCAAGTCGGAGCGTTCCGTGTCGCACACGAAGTCGTTAAGTCCGGAGAGGAACAGGACGGGCATGTTGATCGCACTGTCATCCGCTTCGCGCGCAAAGCGATTGTTCTCGAGATCGTTCATGTACAGGGAGTTAACGCCAAAAAAGCCCGTTCGTCGGTAAGCGTGCGAATAGGCGTCAAGTTCGCCGTCATCGAGTATCGCGCGGTCGAGGGGCACATCTGGCGCGCCGCGTCCTCCGAACCAGCCACCTTGACGCCGCACGAGGGCCGTTGGAAAAGGCTTGCCGGCTTGTGACGGGTCGCCGCGGCGCATGAGAACTTTAAACGTGTTCTCAACATTGCTCTCGAATGAACGTTGCGCGTTGTCGAACTGCTCGTGATAGAACTTGATGTACTCGAACTGGCCCGCAGGGAACTCCGCTGCGGGATAGATATCCCGGTTTACGAGAGAGCTAAGTTGATCGACACCTAGTTCGAGTGTTTGGTAGGGAACGCAGAGCGCCGCAGTAGCGTGACAGCGCACCGGATAATGTGTTGCAATGTTCCAGACGACGGACGCGCCCCAGTCATGCCCGACCCACAGCGCTCGATCGACATCCAAGAGGTCTGCAAGATCGAGCATGTCCCGAACGATCTCACGTTGCGAGTAGGCCGAATGTAGATCGTATAAGGTGGATTGTCCGGTGCCTCTAACGTCAGGAGCGATGACCCGGAAACCGAGCGCCGCGAACGCGGTGAGCTGATGACGCCAGGCGAGCGCGAGTTCCGGCCAACCGTGAACGAATATGATGGTCGGCCCCATCTTCGGTCCTGCCTCGAGATAAAAACTTGTATGCCGATCGTTCCGAGCGAACCGTCCTGATGGAACGCTTCCACTTGAGCCGTAGTGATCTGCTGTGCTCACGCTCAATTACTCCGTATCTCGCGTAAGCGATCCGCTACGTCGGGCCGTATTTCCGTGCTCTCACGCGAGTCGTTCGCGATCGACGTGTCGGCGAAAACAGTTTGATCGAGGTGTTTCGTCATGCCGCGCATGATGCGGCCCATCACGCGCGCGCGAACCGGACGCGGTAGCGGTGCGAGCGAATACGTAAGGATTTTCGACAGTGCTCCCGGCACGACGGTCATCGGGCGTCCGAGAGCATCGAGCGTCTCACTTGCAACGTCGGCAGGTGTGAGTGCCGCGCCCATCCGCATACCCGATCGGGCGGCAAAGCCGCTATTGACCGGCCCCGGAGCGGACGCGAGTACGTCGACGCCGCGGGGCTTCAGTTCGACATGCAGCCCTTCAGCTAATGATTGGACGTATGCCTTAGTGGCCGCGTAGTGCGCCGAATACGGGACACCTTGCCAGCCCACGAGCGATGACATCAAGATTATGCCTCCGCGGCCTTGCTCCGAAAAGCGCTGACCGAAGTGCAAACTGAGAGCAAGCAACGTGCGACAATTAACGTCTAACATCTCGCATTCTTTCGCGAGATCCGAACGAAGAAACGAACCTGCGGTACCGAATCCGGCGGCGGCAACGAATAACCCGACATCAACGTTTTGAGAACTCAAGATTGCAGCCGCAGTTCCCGACGACGTCGCCAAGTCGGCGCAGACGACGTGTGTCTCGATACCGTTCCTCGCCACTAAATCTGCGGCGATTTCGTCAAGAAGCTCTTGACGACGAGCAATCAAAACAAGATTCAGTCCGGCCTCGGAAAGCCGCGACGCGATCTCGCGTCCGATGCCGGAAGACGCGCCGGTAACGACCGCCCACGGTCCGTACTTTTCCTGAAGTCGATTCCGTTGCGTAGCGCGACTCTGCATATAGGCAACCTTTCTGGAGAGAGCGATTCGGGACGCTATGTTAAGAATGAAGGCGGGTTCACGGCGCTAGTGTTTCATGGTGTTTCGGTGAGTCGCTAGGGCCACTGGGTGCGGCCGCGCGGCTGCGGAAGACGAGCGCAACCGGAATCATTGCGAATGCCGCAAGACCCCCGATGAAGTTGGCATCTGCGAAGCCGAGCGTCGCGGCTTGACGTTGTAGGAGTTGCGCGAGTTCGGCCGGCGAACCGTGGGCGCCGAGGAACGCTACGACCGCGGTCCGATTTCTTGTGGCGACTGCAGCGAGATGATCGAGATGAAACGCGGTGCGACGATCGATGATCGTCACCAGAACCGCCGTCGCAAACGAAGCGCCAAGCTGTTGCGACAGCGATAGCATTGACGATGCCTTACTGGTGTCGATACCACGTACGGCGGACAGCACGGCAACGCTAAGCGGCACGAAGATCAGTCCGAACCCGAAGCCGCCGATCGCGAGGGGCCACCCAAAAGACCAGAAGTCGGATGCCGTCGTCGTGACGGCGCTCATCCACAAGCCGGCAACGCCGACGAGCGTAAATCCCATTGCTAAGAGCAGTCGCGGCTTAACTCGGAAGCGTACGAGTGAGATCATCGCAACTGGAATGAACGTCGCGATCGCGAGCGCTCGCAACACAACCTGGTTACCGCTTAGAGTAGCCGTGAAACCGAGGATGCCCTGATTGAATTGCGGTCCAAGGACGATACCGATGAACAAGGTAAAGCCTAACCCAAACGAAAGGACGCTGCCCATCGCAACGGCGGGTTTACGTAGGATCTTAAGATCGACGATCGGGTGCGTTGCGCCGAACCATTCCCACAAGCAAAATGCTGTCGTACACATCATGGCTAGAGCGGTAAAGACGACGACGCGTGAGTCGTCAAACCAGTCGTAGCGTTCACCGTTCTGGAGTACGTATTGTAGCGAACCCAGGCCCACGACCAGAAAGCCAAGTCCTAGTGCATCGGCGGAGATTCGCGCACGCTCTGGATCACGAAGTGTCAACCACAGCAACAGCGCGGACAGGGCGCCCGGCACGACGTTGATGAAAAAGATCCAACGCCAAGAGAACGAGTCCGTCAGGATGCCGCCGACCGTCGGACCGATGCTCGGACCGACGACCGCTCCCAGAGATAAGAGCCCCTGGCTGCGACCGAGCTGTTCAGGCGGGAAGGTGTCGCGCAGAATCGAGCGCGCCACGGTCAGAATTCCACCGCCGCAGAGCCCTTGCACGACTCGAAAGAATACGAGTGCTTCGTACGACTGAGCCGTTCCGCAGGCGGCGGAGGCAATCGTGAACCCGGCGATCGCGAAAACGCAATAACGCTTGCGTCCGAGTAAGCTTTCCAACCACGGCACGAGAGGCAGCGCAATAATAACGGCGATCAGATACCCCGTCACGATCCACGAGGCTTGCTCGAAATCGAGACTCATGTTACCTTGCAGCGTCGGCAAGGCGACATTGACGATTGTTGTATCGAGAATCTCGAGCAATACGGCAAGCATGATGCCGACGACGATGAGAGTTCGTCGAAGACCGAACTCGACTAAGCGCGTCGACTCCGACAGGGGCGAGATAAGCGACTGATCGGTCGCAATTTCAGCGAAAAAAAAGGCGGCTCCGGTGGTGGCGTGCTGCGTGCGATCATCGAGCCACCACTGCCGACGTCGGCGTCTCGTAGCTCTTGAGCACAGCGCGCAGATGAGCGACCACGCGATCCATGTGTCGCGCGTCGCGCAGCAAGCGGCTGATCATAATAGCGCCCTCGAGCGACGACGTGATCACGGAAGCGAGAACGTCAGGGTTCGTAGCAGCTCCCAGTTCACCGTTAGCTCGCGCTTCCTCAGCAATGTCGACGATAAGCTGCTGCCACTGCGCGACGGCCCGCCGCGCGCGCTCGCGCAACGCAGGATGCGTATCGTCCGCGTCAATTGCCGTATTCAACATCGGACAGCCCCCGCGAAGTGCCGGTTGTGTGAGCGACGATCCAAAGACATCGATGCACGCGTACAGCCGTTCAAGGGCCGTTCCCGCCTTCTCGAGCGCACGCCGCTGACGCGCCTGAAGCATTTTCACTGCGTAATCGAACGCGGCTACGGCAAGCTCGTCCTTGCTCTCGAAGTGCCGATAGATTCCGCCCTTCTCAAGACCCGTCGCCGCAAGAATATCGTTCAGCGATGTGCCCACGAACCCGCGCTCGTTGAAGATAGGGGCGGCAGTAGCCACGATGTGAGCCTTCGTGCGCTCTCCCTTAGTCGGCATGCCGCGTTGTTTTGCGACTGATCGGTCTCTCCTGCAACGCCTAGCCACCAGTGCTGCGAACTCATGGTGCCAAGCGCGTTCTCCGTTCTCAGCCGTTTTCCCGAAACAGGTCGTTTCCAGGACACGTGGCAGGGGTTTTACGGGGCGCTCGTGCGAGAACCCGCAATGGGCTATGAAGAAGAAACAGCCGAACGAGTTAGGCGAGCCATTTCCCGAAAATACAATCTCGCTGAGATCAAAATGTTCGGAGGGCTCTGCTTTATGGTGAACGGTAACATGTGCTGCGGCATAAGCGACAAGGCGCTAATGATTCGCGCGTCGGTGCCGCGGCGCACGAATGGGCACTCGCCCAGCCGCACGCGCGTCCGATGACGATGCGCGGGAAATCCCTGGGCGCTTTCGTATTGGTTGGCCGCGACGGATATCGGACCGAAGCGGCCCTGGCAAAGTGGGTCCAACGCGGCGTCGATTTCGTGTCGACTCTGCCGGCAAAGAAGCATGCAGCGAGAAAGTCGGGTGCCCCGTAGTGGTCACGCAAAATGAAGCGTTTTCCTAAGCACTCGCAATCGAGGTGGGACGATGATCGGTCAACAACGCGCCTTTACGATTACCGGCATGGACCTGAGCGGCTACATGGTCAAGGATGCACCTCGGGCAATCGCTTTCTATCGCGATGTACTGGGAGTTGAACCAGTAACCGTGTATCCTGACGGCGCCGAATATGAATTGCCGGACGGAGCAACGTTCGGCCTATGGGTGGAGGCGGTCGCGTGATGCCGTTCCAGCCGAGTAACGGAATCCTGTTCGCAGTTGACGATCTTGATGTGGCCGTGGCGGCGGTTAAGGAACGCGGCATCGCGGTCCTTATGGAAAACGACACGCCGGTATACCGGATGGCGATGATTAATGACACTGAAGGCAACATCGTCACATTGCATAAGCGCAAGGTCGCGTAACGCACGCAAATGTCGATCCCAACAAGGGTCGTCTCTGGACGCCGGCGCAAGGGAGTAGTAAGAGCAACGTTCGAAACGGAGCATCGAGTTGGAGAATAGCACTTCGCCAGCCGGCACAATTCTCGGCGTCGATATCTTTGGTCCGGCGACGCGCGATCCGAAGCGGTTAGTCGCCTTTTACCAAGACGTCCTCGGCCTGACGCCGACTGACATCGATGAAAATGGTAGCGGTGCCGAGTTCGAATTGGCCGACGGTACGACGTTCGGTGTCTGGCAGCCCCCGGAGGCGCCGACATCGGGAGCCGGCTACGTTGCGTTGTTTGCCGTAAAAGATATCAACGCCGCCGTTGCCCTCTTCCGGTCGCGCGGGGCGAAACTCGACGATCCGTTCGAGACGCCGGTTTGTATTCTGTCCTTCGGCAAGGACCCCGATGGAAACGAATTTGGCATCCACCAACGGAAGTAGACGGGCGTGAGCAAGGCATCCGACTAAAGGGACTGCTCGCTGACCGCAATTAGCCCAGGAAGCGTAACGGACGAGCCGCCGCCCGCCAGCGCGTTCACAGACACTGATGGATCGCGCAGTGCTATGGAACTGCGATCGGCGCTTCGAGAAATTAAATCTCATCACGTTTATGTCGGGACTGCGTGCGAGCGCACACGCTAAAGCACTCCTGAGCGCGTTGCGTTCGGTTCAACTCCAGGTCGCCGAGCGTTCCCGAAAAGGGTTGGTTTTGAGACTGCAGCGATCACGGCTCCACGATTGCGACGCTGTATCCGTCCGGGTCCCGCAGCGTAAACTCGCGCCATTGTGCCTGTTGGTTCACGTGCGGCTCGACGATGATTTCGGCATTGGAGGCCTTCGCCCGCGAATACACTGCATCGAGATCGGCGACGTAGATCCAGAGTAGAAAACCGTTCCCGACGACGTCTTGTTTTCTTATCGCACCATGCTCTGCTGCATCACTGCGATGGAGCATTAGAACGACTGTTCCGTCGGCAACGATGCGATCAAACTCTTCGAGACCGTGGTCGCTCTCGCACGCGAGCAGCTGGCGGTACCAGGACGCACTGGCTTGCACGTCGCGGACCAGGATCATCGGTTCGCTCCGCATGACGTCCTCCCAATGAGCAAGCTTGGCCGGACGCGTTCGTGTTCGCTTTATGCGGCTCTTGCCGCGAACGCGGTTCCCCAAAAGATACGGTGTTACGTGTCAAGCGTTTCCGTAGAGAGGATCGAAGACGCGGCCGGATTTGAGGACCCCGTAGGCAAGGGTGAGTAGTTTGCGCATTGCAGCGGCAACGATGGTCATCTTCGTCTTTCCGCGGGCACTTAGGCGTGTAGCGAGCGCTCGAATAGGTGGGTTGAAGCGCATGGCCGAGATCGCTGGAAGTAAAGCGCCCGTCTCAGATGAGCGTTACCGCTCTTCGCGATCCGGCTGCGACGTTCGATAGAGCCGGACTGATAGTGACGAGGCGATAACCCGGCGTATGCGGCAATTGCTTTGACGTCTCGAAATTCCGCGATGTTGGGCATCTCGCCCAGAATGCGAGCAGCAGTGGTTTCTGCGATGCCGGGAATGGAGATGAGCAACTCGCGTTGCCGCCGCAGTGGTGGACAGTCGTCGAAGAGCTGCTCAATTTCACGATCAACGCGTTCGAGTTCACGCGCAAGGTGTTCGAGCGTAGCCTCGATCGAAGCTGTCACCGCAGGCGACACCATCGGGGCTGAGCGCCGGTTTTCTTCGTCCACTCGCATCTGGATAAGGCTGTGTTGGCGACGCACAAGGCCCTGTAAAATGCGGATTTCCGGCGCAGGAGGCGTCCACGGCTCGGGCTGATGAAGTCGGCAAAAACGGGCGATGAGAGCTGCATCAATCCGGTCCGTTTTCGTCCGCACCCTTTCGCTTTGCGCGAACGCCTTGATACGCGCTGGGTTGACGATACTGACGACATGTCCAGCTTCGCCTAACGAGATCGCGACCTGTTCACTCCAGCCACCGGTCGCTTCCAGGCACGCATGCACACGATCCGCATTGCGGTTCTTCAGCCACGTTTGAAGCTGCGCGATTCCGGTTTCCGAATTTGGGACGCTCTTCGAAACGGCCCGATCGTTCTGCAACATCGTCGCGTGCAAATCGCGTTTTCCCACGTCGATCCCAAGCACGTCCACAGCGATTCTCCACTGACGAGCTACCCCGATTTGACCACCCTGATAAATGCAGGCTCACCGCGGAGGGGGCCTAAGATACGGTCCGGTCTCGTGGGATAGCAAAGCGGGGGTCGGTCATCGATCTTATGGTCGAGCTTAACGCCCATGGGGTCATTGGATGTGTCCGACCCGTTGGGACGCCTCTTTCGACACGTCCCGTTAAGAACATATCAGGGGTCGTTTTTAGGACGAACCTTCAAAAAGTTGAAGGATCGATCTTACGACGGGGCGCCTCATTGATCGCTTGATCTAACGGCATCAACGCGTCACCTGCTTCGCCAACCTCCTCAAGGAGGTGGTGCAAGTGGGGTTCCAAGGCGCAAAGCCGTAGATCGACTCCTTCATCCCGACGTCCGCGGATCCACTGTGCGAACGTCAGGAGTGCGTCGTTATCAATGTTGTCGACGGCTTGGAGACAAACGATGTAGGCGTCGAATTCAGGAGAGATCGCATCGTCGATGGCTTGTGCGAGCGCTGCTCCGTCCTCGTGAGAGAAAGCTCCGCTCGCATTGAAGGTCAGCGTCTTAGCCGGTGTGGCGCTACGCTCAAGGACATTCTCACGCGGTTCGGTAGGATCGCGCTTCGCCGCAATGGCGAGTTCAAAGCCCACTTCTATTGTATTCGGGCTCATCCGCGGCGCGACCGCTTGCTCGTGCTAGGGAAGCACGTGAGGGTATCTACAGCGTATTCGACGGGATGGGACGCGACGCCGACAATGCCGGGGCCGCTTACGTGTCCCAATGGTACGCACGGAACTGCTACATCTTCTCAAACATTCTCAGCGTCCTGTCCCCGGCCGATCGTGCAGTCGTCATCATTGGACAGGGCCACGAGTATCTGCTTCGCGAGTTCGTGCGATTGAATCTAAATTTGCGCGACGTGGATCCGCTTCAATACTTGAACACTTGAGGTAAGCGAAAACGTGGGTTCCGAAAGGGGTCCCTTTCGGGAATGATTCGGCACCCAGTAACGAAGCGATCTTGCGTGTCCCGTAAGTCCGTGCCAAAACGAAGCGTGGAACCCCCTCGCCGGCGACGTGCGGTTCGCCAGGCTCCAGCCCTACGGCCGCGACGTTGTCCCGACAGTAGACGCAACGAGACGTTGCCGATCGCGACCCCACCGGAGCGCGGCGGAAACCCTCGCTAGTGCGGGGGGTCCTCCGCTGCATAGAGCGTTTGAAGCCGCTCCATCGGCATTGGCCGAAAGCCGACGAGGGTCCCGGTCAACGCCGTTATGCGGCTCATTCCCGCTATGTATTCCGCTACTGCCGCTGACACCGCCGCTGGGTCACTCGTGTCATCCGGCAGGACGACCGGAGCACGCTCGACGCCGGTTGCTAGCGCGACGATGCTATCCGCCCATGCACGTTGATTTTGAATCTCGGGTGTACCTCCGACGTCGAGCGCAATCGCTTTCTGAACGAGCGCATCATCGCCGACCGAATACATCGCGGACGCCACGCTGTACATGTCCCGGACCATCATGCGCCCAATTCCGTCAACGGCTCCATAGCTCGCGCTGCCTTCACGGTAAATCTCAGGGTGGTCGTCGACGGTACGGTGAGAAAACCACCATGCGACGAACGCGGCGACGCGCATCGCGGCGCTGCGATCGGTAAGGAGACAACCAAAGTCGGGCAACGTCTCGCTTTTTGCAAGCGCAGAGCAGACGCCGAAGGTCGATTCCGAAAGCGCTCGAGCCCACGTTACCAAGAATCCCGGCGTTATAGCGTCGCCTGCGCGCGACGGGGCCTCCAAAACAATCCAGGTAAACAGGTCGCGCTCTTTGCGGAACCCCGCCTCTATATCCGAATCCGACCCCTGCTTCTTACCGAACAACCGTTTGAACAAAAGACACACCTCCCGAAAAGCCGTGGGTCGTTCCTGGTCGACGAGCGTGCGCGTCGAACGACGCGATGTCGGCACGCGAGCGCAGCTTTGGAGAACAGACGTCGCCTTATTCGACAAGCGGTGTCGCTGCGATGGCCGGACGTATACTCCCGTGCTGATCTTGGCAATGGCTCCGTCGTCGAGCAGCCATTTCAAGACGTTCGCAACGGCGCTCGTGATGTGATTGTGGGTTGGATGTTCCGCTTTGAGCGTAGCGGCATTTTCTGCAAGAATTTCGCTTGGACGAAAGCGTCGAAACGGGAGTACCTGGATGAGGCTGTGCTTCCAACTCCCTTCCGAATACCGCGCAAGGTGGCTCTGGCGCCATTCGGTTTCTGGGTCGTACGCTGCGCTCTCGAGCCTCTCTTCCGGAACATCCTGCGCCGGTAGTTGGCGAGCATTGACGCCGAGGAAATACGCATGGAGTGCGGCCTCGACCGCATCGGTGATCGCTCGTATGATCTTGGCGACTTGTTGCGACGTCTAAACGACGCATTTTAGTCACTCGCAGGGAGACGCTCGTTTGGAAAATACATTGGTAGCAATAAAGTATGCTATTGCGGCCATGCATGCCGCAAACAGCGTCGACGCTCCGATAATTACAGGCATTCCTTGAGTACTCAGCAACGGTTGCAGCGGTTTAGCAAACCTGGTGAAAAGAAAGAAGCCGCCAAACACAACAAACATGGCGATTCGCGATGGGAACAAGAAATATGCAGCGGTAGATACGAATGACGCTGCAAACGCGGTCGGTATCACAACCGGATAAAGTTCCGACCAAACGTGCTGCGCGCCGAGGAACACGATGCCAATGGCACAGGCACACATCGACGCAAATGACCAGATTAGGGTTTCAATTGTCTTTAGAAGCACAATCTCGGCTCGCTCAATAGGGAGTGACGCTACGAGCCACATTGTTCCTGTTGTACGATCATTGCCGACGATCCACCATGGCACGATGATAGGTGTCGCGATTGCTGCGTAAGTGATGAGGTAGGCAGCCACATGTGCTTTGGACATTTGGAAGAGGGCCGGTCCAAGTATCACGACGCCGACGACGATTCCAAAAATGCCAAGAAAATATCGGGTGTGAACCCGTAAGTCCATCTCCATGAATGCAAGTAGCTTCACAATCATGACTTTGCACCTAGATATGCCCGACGAAGGAGCGAATCTGAACGCCTCAAAGACTCGCGAGAATCCGGTAGCAACGCGTCCTCGACGATTTTGCCGCCTCTCAAGGCAATAAATGAATCTGCAACGTCTTCCAATTCCTCAAGCTCATGAGACGAAACGATGATCGGGATATTATAGCGCGCTGCGGTATGTTTTAGTTCAGCGGACAACTCAAGTCGAGCGGATGGATCCAACGAATTCCACGGTTCATCGAAGAGATCGCGTCAGCTTGTCTAGCTAAGGCGACGACGAGCCAAAATTTAGCCCGCATTCCGCTCGATGCGCTTTCGGTAGCCTTGTCTTGGGGCAGAGCAAACTTTTTGATCAACTCCTCTTCAATATCTACTGACCATGCAGGATAAAATAAACGAAAAAATCTCAGGTGTTGGCGAAACGACACTTTTCCATATAAAACATCGCGCATTGACGCAAAGGCGATTCGCGACCGTCGTGTTTTCTCGGAACACGGCGCGTTATTGATAAAAACGCTTCCTGAGCAATTCGGGAGCATACCAGCAATCGCTGCTAGTAAGGTTGTTTTTCCGGCGCCATTAGATCCAATAACCCCGGTGATTCCGGACTTAAAGGTAAAATCAATCGGACCAACTATAAAATCCGGATAGCTGAACGAGAGGGCGTCGCACCTTATAGGTAACATATTCTCCACTAAGCGTGCCCGTGGCCCGCGACAACTATCCTGACCGAGCCGCGACAACTATCCTGGCCGGTCGAAGCGAGGTTGGCGATTATGCGCCGGTGCTTCGCGGCGGTGGTGGCAGCCCCTGGGCCTGACGCGGTTGCGTCGCTGGAGATTTGCGGTTGCCGCGTTGTGATGCGACGTTGGCCTCGGCATCGCGGCGACGATAGCTCTCGACGTTCATTTCGAGAATCGTCGCATGGTGTACGAGTCGGTCGATCGCGGCAAGGGTCATGGCAGCGTCGACGAAAACCTCGTTCCACTGCGAGAACGGCGTGTTCGCGGGATCGCAATGCTCTTGCGTTCGTACCGTTCCGCGACGAGCTCGAAGAGTACGGATGTTTCCGCTTGGTCGCGGCGCACATAGCTAATGTCGTCGAGGATGAGCAGGTCGAACGGTCGAGCTTTTGCAACTCTTGCGGTAGGCGAAGGTCCCGCCGTGCTGCTATCGCGTGCTCGAACGGGGCGCCCTCGAACGCGATGCCGGCCGCGATCGTGGAACGAGCGAACTGAGCGTGACGGCGCTGCGTTGGAAACTCGAGCCCATCGCGCACGGAACCGAGAGCGGCTACACGCGCGACGAGCGCAAAGGGGCGTTCGCCATCCTCAACGAGCTCGAACGGCTCGAACGCGATACGCCGAACGAACGTCTGGGCGTCTCGAAGGATCTGCACCAGATGTTGCGGAGCCCGGGCGAGCTCAAGGCGCAGATCGCCGAGAAGACGCGCGAGCATGGCGTCGAGCGCGAAATTGAAGTCGCGCAAACGCTCGAACACGAGCACAAACGCAGTCGTGGCCTTGGCCGGTAGCGATGCCGACCGTTCGATGTCCCGAGCACGGCGTATTCGTCTATAAGACGGCGGCGTGTCCCGGCTGCGCCGCAAAGGCGGCGGCCGCGCGGCGCGAGCTTGCACAAGACGCACGATCGTATTGGGAAAGGGAAATCGCGCGCGTCAAGGGCGAGATCGAGAAGAAGCGTCGCGAGTTAGCGGAGCAGGTTCGTGACGCCGAATCGCACCTCGCCGCCCACGACCGAAACGTCCCCGAAGCGCCGACCGGAATCGGCGCGCTTTTCAAACAAGCCGCCTACGACCGCGAATACGGCGACTTCCTCGATCGACGGAATACACTCGCCGCACGCATCGCCGACGCAAGACGCAATCCGCGCAATACGACGAGCGCATGAAGACGGTCCACATCGGCGTGCAAGTGATAGCGACGATGACACGAGACATGCCGGAAGCGACGGATCTTTTCATCGCCGAGGAAGAGCGATTGGAGTGGGAGCGCGCGGAAGCCAAGCACGCGAAGGCAGCCGTCGCTTCGGCGCTGACCGCACTCGACGAACACTATGGCGTTACGCACGCAATGGGCTCCGTCGACACGGACTATTCGCGTTCGCTCTTGCTCGGGGCGGTCGATATGAACGGCAAGCGTTACGCGCGGCTTGGAGTTTCGGTCGGGCGCGTCATTTGCGTGCCGTGGATTGATGCATTCGCCGAGCTCGTCGGTCGCAAGGTTTCGGTGTATTGGGGTGACCGTGCGAAAAACGCGCGCATTTTTCATGTTAGCGATGCTGACGGCAACGTCGAAGAAGAAGAAATCTGACGCGTCGAATCGACGCTGTTTTGCCGCTTGGGATGTCCATACGCCGTCCATCAACCGAGACACGCGCGCCGTTCACAGTTGCGCAATGGCGCAGCACGACGATTCCGACCGCCAAGCGTGGCTCGACGCGTTGAATGCACTCGTGCAAACGGGCCTCATCGAGGCCGTCTCGATCGCGCAGGATGGCGAGCCATCGTACCGCCTAGCGTCGCGTTATTCGCGACGCGCGAATCATCTCAAGGAGTGACCGATGCGACCGCTCGCGGCTTGGGGTAAGAGGTGGCTTCGGTTTTTGAACAGCAGATCGGGCTCTGCTAAGTGGATGGCTCTGCAAAGTTAGGCCTCGGCATCGGCGGCTGAACTCGACGCCGCCCCGTTCACAGGGCCGCTTGAAATTGTGAGTCTTGATTGAGATACGATTTGAGGAACTCGACCGGAGTCATTCCGCCGAGCGTCGTGTGCGGCCGGCGCTGGTTGTAGTCGAAGCGCCAGGCCTCGATCGC
>JAABUO010003189.1_pt1 | contig 19657 bp, 25 predicted proteins | sample 5559291 | NCBI WGS metagenome assembly JAABUO01 (sample SAMN10711878, study PRJNA513372) | rock metagenome | isolation source: Antarctica rocks | place: Antarctica: Victoria Land, Finger Mt sud
CACTCACTTGACGGGCCAAAATGCTAGAAGATCTATGTTTGCACTGCACATGGCACTGACGCAGATGCAACAAAATTGTCAGATTGACAACACAACGACACGTTGCTAATACAAGAGCTGCCTAAGACCAGAAATGGGGTTACAGCTGAGCCTCCTGACGACCATCCATGCTGCTCAGAACCCATTGTAAGTGCCCTCAGGGGTGCTCCACTGTTCGTATGGGCAGCCAGTCAGACTACAGGTCGAGCATGCCAAACTGCTGGAGCATGCTGCATCTGATTCGTCTGCACCGTCTTGAGCTGGTCAGACTACCTAAAAGTGCTGCATGGCAGCCTGCCGCTGAGCAGCCTTCTTCTCAATTTGCTGCCATTGCTTCTGGCGCTGCTCTCGCAGGGACCTCTGCTTGGCCTGCGTAGACAGGAGAAGCATCAGGTCTCAACTTTTGACTGCACAGCAGCTTGTGGTAAACATGCCTCGACACTGCAAACTGCAGCTCCTGCCATTACTTGGACAAGATCAGATGTTGACAGCGGACCTGCTGAGATGCAGACACATCATCAACTTTGCTCTTTACTATGACAAGACATGTCAGTGCTTGCTGCATGCCTGATCTAGCACATATGTATGTGCAAGAACTTTGCATGCAGCAATACCAACACCAAGACACATTTGCATACCTCTTCTTGCTGGTAGTGAGCTTCGCACTCACGCCACAGGTTGAGGTCCATGTCTTGGAAGACCTTCTTGACATTGCTTGTGAGGCCATGCACCGCCGGGTTCCAGTGGCTGCGAGCATTACTTTCCAGAGCATTGAATACAACTGGCAGAATGACTTGGCGGTGTTGCGCCACTAGGGTGACAATGTACTCATTGTTCCACAAGAACAGAGACCTCTCAGCCACCTGCAGGATCACACATATGTTGAGCTGTAATGACCAGGTTGAACGTACCCAAGGATAGTACTGCTGCAGCTGCTGACTGAGGACAATTGCCCAGTGTGCATATAGTTGGTCTAATGATATGATGCTCTTATCACATAACAAAAGCTGCCTGAGGGCTGATTTCGCTGGCCAAGGCACTTTAATTAATCAGACAGATGCAGATGCAGCAAGCATTGCAAGTAACAGCAGAAACTCAAACGTATGGGTACAAAGCACAGCTGTAGCAAAAGCAAGGTGGAGGTCTGATCTGATCTGAGGGCATAATTCACCTGAAAATGCGAGCTGTTGAGGCACTTGGCGATCTGCTTGAACAATGGCACCATGATCTTGGCAAACTCAGTCGCCTGCCATCAGACACCAGAAGCAGTGATCAGAGAGCAGTTCAAGGTACACAACGCATTTTTGCGCACCAGAGTCGTGTATGAAATGCTACTCTGCAGCTCAATTGCATGCAGCGTTAATAGACGTCTCCCACAATGATCAATGAAGGGCACACTGATGTCATCACACAATGAATGCACCAAAGCTGATATCCCACCTCTTACAGCGCCCATCTGCATATGGGTATGACATGCTTACCATGCAAGGCTTTACAGGCAAATGCAGATGACATCAATGCACCCGAAGCCAACACATTAAGTCACATGCATACAGGAGCACAAACCTGAGTCATTTCCAGAATCTCTTCCAGCTCGCCCAGGAACAGCACCTCCTTCTGACTGTTAGTGAGGGGCCAGAACTTGAGGAGCTGCCCTAGCACTGGCTCTGCTAGGCTGGGCTCCTTGTCCACAAACTGCAAAGCCAACCGCCAATACCATCAGCAGTTGTAGCAATGTAAAAGGCAAAAGCCTTGATGATCACAATTACTGTAGGCAAGCCAGAGGAAGCTGAGCAAAGTCTGCTGCCCTGAAGCATGATTGGGCTTCAGCAATGGCACTGGGCTTGACAATGCCGACAGTGACATCATGTTGGCATGAACTGCTGTCCTTGTCTACACCATCAGACATTGGCTGCAATGCAGTGCCTGTCATGCAAAACATTGCTGGTATCGAGTGTGTAGCTGTTCTGAACACCAAAAGTCTGCAGTGGGACCAGATATTGTCCATGCCCTATGCAAGATGAGTAATCAGTAGTGATCCTTGCACTTTTGCCATGTTACAACACTGAATAATGGTACTGCAAGCATGCTGCTGTGTTGCGCTGCTGGGGTGCTGCTTGTTAGGATTCAATACCCTATTCAGCAAAAGAGAAGCGAAACAACGGGTCTGCTTCACAGTTGGTATAAGTGCAGGCAACGTCAGAGTACACATGATTGTCTACGCAGGGAAATCCTTTAGTCTGAGAAGATCAAGACTTGTCTTGCAGGAAGCACATCTCCGATGCGCCTGTGCTGACAGAAGCGCATGCGCACGACATGCTCACTACATCACAAGGGTTGAAGATCACCTGTGTGACACAATACGCCAACTGCTGATGGTACAGACCCACGCACTTGGGCTTGTGCAAGGGCATCAAGGCCTTGTGCAGAAAGCTCTGCACATGCAAAAAGCCAATTAGCCTGCAGCTCATTGTTAATCAAACGCTCTGCTTTTGCTCAGTCTGTGCAAAAATCATTGTGCAGTGCTGGTTGTCTAGTAAGCCTCCAGCAACACAGATCAATGAGCCACTTTCAGCTGCCCACAGCATACAGATTCACCTTGTCAATGCTTGAAACATGTTTTTGACAGCATTGCCAACATGATGCAACAAAGCATGCATGCAAGCTGCTTGCACTGATGCATATGTCAAGGTGCCACGCCATAACCAAATTTGTCTGGCAGCGCACAAACATATACAAGAGAAGCGCATATCTACCTTGTGCTCATCCTTGAGTGGCAAGGCAAAGCCATTAATGATGCTGCCTAGGATTTCCAGCAGCTCAGCAATGCCATTGTGGTGCTCTGTCTCAAAGACAAAGCGGTAGAACACATTGTTGATGGCCTTTCTGACAAAGGGCCGATGTACCATGAACTTCCCATATATCCTATGCAGGATGGTCTTGAGGTAATCCCTCTCTCGTGGGTCCTCAGAGTCAAACAGCTCCAGCAATCGCACAACAAAGGACTGATCCACATATTTCTTTGCAACTTTGGCATCTGTGTCATTGGCGCAGACGTATCGCAGCAGAAATTCATAGACAATCTGCAGCAGCATGCGCAGCATGTTTTGCAGAAGGTAGCATGCAGCAGCAGCTATGCACAAAGTGAACCAGCGCACGCAGTGCTGTATGTGGTGACATTGCATGATGGCATCTGACCATTGCCAAATGCAAATAGCAGTGCTTGGATGCAATGCTTGCATGCAATATGAAGTAACACAGCTGCAATGCCTAAGCAAACAACCGCACTTGCTGTCGATGCATGCAATACAGCAGCAAATGTGCTGGACTGACCTGAAGATGTGGCCATGCTGGTTCAAGCGTTGGCTCTTCCTCATCCGGGTCTAGATTGTCCTGATCATGAGATTTGGTGGCTGGCAAAGCTCTGAACAGGTTGTTATTGAGCATGAAAATGACGTCCTCTGCCACTGACTCTGTGAACTTTGCCCCATCTTTTTGGTTGATGTAGTCAGCAAGCTCTAATAGTGTCGTCCGTTTCACTTCCTTCTCCCTGACATTCTTTGACTGGTCTGTGAAATTAAAGGTAAATGCACATAAGTGCAGTTTCTTGATGAAAAGACTCTGCTTTTCGCTGTTTGGCACATCGCGAAAAGATGGGAGCGTGTCTGCATAAAATTGCTGGGCTGATGTTGGATCTAGGGATGGCTGAGGGATCTTCTCCCTTACGGGCAAAGAGTTATTGCGGCTGATGGAGCCCGCTCGACCGGAGATGCCTGAAGTACTTGCCACTGCTTGCCTGCTGTTCTGCACCGGAGCTGGCTCGTCACGGGAAACGGAGTTGCCTTTAGTGGTCTTGCTACCGAACTTCTGTTTCATAGACCTCAACATCGTCACGTGAGGCCAGGCGAGAGGAGCTCTTGCTGCTCAGCCGCGTCATGAAAGCCTTCTTGGCGCATCAAACACGAGGATGCAAGAAGAAAGCTGTTCTTTCTGGATCGTATTGGCTTGTCTTGGGCTGTTGCACTGAAGAGTTTGGTACATTAGCAATGCAGGCCACCTTACGCCCCTCTCAAGCAGCCTGAATCTTTGGTCGGCGGCAAGGTAGCGCTGAACAATTCGCAGGTGGCCTGACTGCGGCAGTGTATTTCTATCCGGGCGCTGAACGCTGTGAACGCTGCGAACGAGGGGTGGGAAGTATAATAGGTCACTTCTTTAATGCAATTTACTACCTGTAACAGGCTGTACCTGCTAGCAATGCGCTAATGGCGCTGTTATGCCCGAGATCAGTGCTGTATTGTCAACCAGTGTTCTCCCGCTTGTACAAGCGCGGCACACCTGTTTGTTCCAGCAATCCGAGTCTCGCTACTAGTATTGTTAGTTTCGCCACAGGTGATCACTGCAAGCACCAGCGGTGTTCACTTGTGCCCCAGATCGGCGCATGCCGCTTTACGGCATGATAAAGAGTGCTTAAGCCGCAGTGCAATGTTACACAGCATCCCATCTCAAGCGAGGCTATGCTCTTTGCGCCTCTCTCATATACTTGCCTTGCGGCACAATGCACAGCAGACCTACAGCAGCAGGCTTATTCGTAACCAACTATCTCAATCGCAACAATGCGGATGCCGCTGCACTGCTGCTGTGATACAGGTCAGAATATGACAGCTTTTACGGTCACATAAGCAGAACTCTCTTCACTTGTCTAGTCATAGCCACATAGTTGCAGGAACAGGAAATCTCAGGTTCTCGCAAATCTGGCACAGTCTCCGTACGGCCAGTGCAGCAGGGCTTAATCAGCACTCAACCTCCCAGAGGTCAGTCACTGCCTGGTTTGCACAGCATGCCTGCTTTGGCAGTGGCATGGCTGTCATTACAATGGCCTCTGCTGGGCCTGCAGGAACTAGAGATTTTCACCCAGAAGAAATGCGGCTTCGGAGCTGGTTGTTTGATCACATGGCAGCAGTCAGTCGAGTGTTTGCCTTTGAACAAGTGGATGCTCCAGTGCTGGAGTCAGAGGAGCTGTTTGTACGGAAGGCTGGAGAGGAAATTACTGAGCAACTATACAACTTTGAGGTAAGTACTGCCCTGCAGTGTGTGGGACGTTGTGGCGAGTGACAGAAGCCCCATTGTTGCTGAGCTCTCATGCGAGCTGTTGGTGCCCTGCATCTCGCATTTTGCACTACAGGCTACAGCAAACCATACAGCAACACCAACAACAGTACACCGTGGCTAAACTTTAGGCGACACAGTCCATCAGCATGCCGGCACCAATCATCAAGCCCAACCTTGCTGAACAGCTGCCAGCATTGTTGTAGGACAAGGGTGGTCGCCGTATGGCTCTGAGACCTGAATTTACACCATCCCTGGCAAGAATGGTCCTGCAGAAAGGCAAGGGGTTGCCGCTGCCTGTAAAATGGTTCACTCTGGCCCAATGCTGGCGCTTTGAGCGCAGCACTCGAGGCAGGAGGCGTGAGCATTATCAGTGGAACATGGACTGCATAGGTCAGGGTGCAAGCATCTGTACACAGCCAGCTTGTTGTAACAAAGGCTTGCTTTGCACAGCAGCACGCAAAGCGGATCTCACTACTGGGCCTCACAATCCATGCAGCCAGTTGCACCGTGCAGAAATCTGATCATCTGACACTGCCGTCTGCTGTTAACGCCATGCTCAGACTTTGTGGAGCCCTGGTACAAATTCCTGCAGGGCTCCCATGGCTGCTCTGTCGGGACCATGCTGTACCTTGTTCTTGTGCCACTTTCCTATGCTACTCTCTGCTGCTGAGTGCTATTGCCGATATATAGTGCTGACTTTCTACTGCTAACCCTCATCGCTATGTCACTGCACTGACAAGTCCTGCTCCAGTGCTGAAGGTGTTGCTGGTGTTGAGGCTGAAGCGGAGCTGCTGGCTGCAATGGTCATGTTCTTTCAGAATGTGGGTCTGACAGCAGAGGATGTAGCGATCAAGGTGTCCAGCCGGCAGCTTTTACAGGCTGTTCTAGAGCAACACATGGTTCCTGCAGAGTCAACCAGTCGAGTCTTTGTGACAGTAGACAAGATGGACAAGCTGCCTAAGGAAACTGTAAGCCACACCAGCATCCTGTTCGGCAGAACCACACGCTGTCAGTGCTGGTTAGTCAGCCCGCAGTGCCGACTTGTGCGTTGCACTGTATATGAGTCAAGCTGCGCTTTGGTGTCTGCTGCTGAGATCACTGGTTCCTCTGTCTGCTCGATTTCGTGGCTGTACACTGGCTTGCTCCACTTTAAGAAACCAGGTCCTGCTGTCTGCATATCTTGTCGGATGAGTCAAGGCATCTCCGGGCCCTACATGATCGATGAGTGAAAATGACAGCTGGACCGTGAAAATGCTTGATCCATGCATGGCCTCTGCAGGTAGTGGCTGAACTACAAGCTGCTGGGCTGAACCCAGAGGCCATTTCAGGCATCATGCCAGCCATGCAAGTGCGCAGCCTTCAGGACTTGCAGCAGCTGCTCGGGGACAACACGCCAGCTGTACAGCAGCTGCAGCGCCTGTTCCGGCTTGCAGAAGGCTATGGCTTCCAAGACTGGCTGGTGTTTGACGCGTCCATTGTGAGGGGACTGGCGTACTACACAGGTCAGCACTGGAACCTGGCGTACTGTGATTTCCAGTCTGTGGTAATCTGGCGTACTGTTCTTTCAGTCTGTGGTAACCTGACGTACTTCTCCATTGAGTCTCACAGATTAGAACAAGCAGTAAGTTCCCACAGACTGGAAGGAGCAGTGCGTCAGGTTCCCACAGACTGAAAGGAACAGCATGTCAGGTTCCCACAGACTCAGTCTGTGGGAACTTACTGCTGGTTCTAGTCTGTGGGAGCCTGACATATGGTCTCTTTCAGTTTGTGGAAACTTGAGCCCAAGGTGGGTGAGGAAATCCAGCTTCAGCATGTATGCATACAGCGTCGTGCAGGCAAAGATGTTCAGGATTCAAGCCAACGCTTTCATTCCTTTGCAGCAGCACAGCAGTGTCGTGTGCAACAAGGCATGCCTTCTGTTGGTAGTTTGGTCAGCTCAAATTTGCTTTTCAGGCATTGTGTTTGAGGCGCGAGACAGGAAGGGGGAGCTACGTGCCATTGCTGGAGGCGGCCGGTATGACCAGCTGCTGGAGACCTTTGGAGGCGAACACCAGCCCTGTGCTGGGTTTGGTTTCGGAGACGCAGTCATCATGGAACTCCTCAAAGACAAGAAGCTCTTGCCACAGCTGGATCACCAGGTACTTTGCAATCTACCGCTCCTCTAATCATCTGTGTGTCAGCTCCAGTCTGGCACTGCGCTCATGTACTGTGGCTTTTAGTGCAGATGAGAGCTGTTGTACAGACCAGCAGCAGCAAATGTCTGTTTATGCACAGCACCTTGTTATGAGACCTGCGCTTCTCTGATAGCGTGAAGCCTATGTCTGGTTGTAACTCATAGCATGTGGAGTTTGCCTCTGCCATGCCAATGACCGTGCCTTGATTGCCACCATTTGCAGCTTTTGGTCTCTGTGGCCTGTAATTCCTTTAGGTAGCGTCCTCTACTCAGATTTGGTGTAATTTCATACATACTATGTGCTGTATAGACCCATGTTGCATCGGCTGTCTGCAGCCTCTGCTGTCAGTTACACAGTTGTATGGTGCGGTCTTGAGGTTGCAGTCACTGTGGGCTGTGGAAAACAAAAGACTACACCTTTCGGCGTCAATGAGAATCTTCATGACAAGTCAAGTATTATACCGTGCTGCCCAACTGTGGGCTGTAGGTAGAGGATGTGGTGATGGTGATGGATGAGAGTCTGAGACCTGCAGCATGTGAGGTGGCGGCCAGGCTGCGCAAGTCAGGCCGCACTGTAGACCTCATCCTGGAGCCCAAGAAGATGAAACAGGTCTTCAAGGTAGGCATCGCTGAGCTTATGCACGAGACTTCTGCAGGATGCAGCTTGAAGAGCGATTACATGGAAATTTAGGCTGTCAGCCTCTGAGACAATGGCAATACTGTTGAGAGAGCATGGTTCTCGCAAAATGTGTAGAAATCAACACAGGAGCAGAAGCCGACAGGAATGCTGGCTGTAGGTGCTGCCCTCAAGCATTCTTCCTGACTGAGAGCCACCCAATCCGTTGCAGGTCACAGACCGCACATCAGCACAGCGGCTTGTTATTGTGGCACCCAAGGAGTGGGAAGCAGGCAGGGTGCGTGTAAAACAGCTGGACTCAAGGGAAGAGAAGGACGTGTCACTTGATGAGCTGATCACGCCTATGTCAGCAACTAATGCATGAGAGGGTCATGAAACGGTTTACATAAGAGCGTCACAGTTGTTCTGCCAAGTCTGTCAACGGCACACAGCCGTCTTGCTTGGTCCTTCAACAGTACTCAGGTGTGACCGTCAGTAGCACTGTACTCTAACTCAACTTACATTGACTACGCTAACGACATCAGCTCCTGACTCAAGTCAGTTTGACTGCGACACCTAGCAGCACCAAGGAGATAGTGGCCACCACATTTGCAGTCGTGCTGCTTGGTTGTGTACTAGTCAAGTACAGCTTGTGATCCTGTGCACCTACAAACCCCCTGGCGCACATTGCTTGAGCTATACTGTCGCTTCTTTGCATGAGGTTGGAGAATAGTCGACCACCAAGCCGAATCAGCACTTGAATACCCCCAGCAGGCCCCAACCCGTTCCAATCAATTCCTCTGGCAGCCAAGCCGAGGCTTAGGTTCCTCACCTCCTCAAACACCAACGACATGAAGCGAAGGGAAAGCAGCAGTGTCAGACCTGCATGTTCATCAACATACACATTTAATTCAGATAAGCAGCATTTGATATTGGCCACAGGAGACTACTCAGTGTTTAGTGTGGAAGGATTTTAAGGGGCAAGGTCTCTACAATCATGCATACACTTCCGCATTCACAAAACTTTGTCGACATCAAAGCATGTGCTTGTCATTGTATGGTGTGATGAGACGGGCTATATAACAAACAACAGAGGGGTTCATGTGGTGCAACAAAGAGACCAGAGCACCCACCTATTTCATTCACAGGAACCCTAAGAAAAGCAAACGGCCGTAACAGGGTGCGTAACGCCACAGCCAGCTCCTCTGCAGGAGTGCATATCAAGCACAGGCTGGCACTCTGCATCACAGAGACTTTCTTAAACAAAACATGATACATGCCATGCTGTGTGCAGAAGGCCTGTCTTGGACAAAGGTAATACAACTGTCTTGCAAGTAAAACATCTGCACCTTGTTGGTGCACACATATGACAGAGCCATGAAATAACAAGAGGTAGGGCAAAAGATGAAGGCGAAGGTCAGGTTTGTACAGGTAATGATGCTCTACTTGCTAGGCAGAAGCAACGAGATCAAAGAGGTGAATGCAGATCTTGGGTTTGTGCCAGTAATGATGTATACTTGCTGGACTGAAGCAAGCAGGTGAGAGGCGCTTGCCTGGAAGGCTACAAAGGTGAGGGAGGCGGCTGCAATGCCCAGGCTGATGGAGCGGCGGGTGATGGTGATGATCCAGAGATGCAGGATGACATATCTGTAGCTCTGTGCTGGACGGGGCATTCCTGGTAAGCCCTCCAGGGCTGTGGGAGGGTGCCTCTGCTGCAACATAGGCGGTACTCCATCTGCAATGTATCATGGAGCTTTCTGTAACATAAGTCAATGCAGACATGGCAAGACATGCCTTAGCAGCATGCATACCACAAGATGCAAGCAAGCAAACCAGATGTTTTTGCCTTTGGCTATCACACACGAGCAGAGCAGTCTGCTTTTGGCTAAACCCACATCTGCTTGCTATCGTATGTACACTGCCACAGCTGGAGTGCTAATCCTGCCAAGCTGAGGTCATGTATGCGCTGTAAATGGTGTAAGCTATCTGCTATCAATGCATCATTCCACCTGCTGTTCTGACGTAGGAGACTCAGGCTGTGGGGTACTGCAAAGTCACCAACCTGAGCCAATTGCTGTGAAGACAAAAAGGAGCAAGGCCAGCAGGCCCAGGCGCCGCAGCTGGGGCTTCCACAAGCGAGGAGGAAGAGCAACAGCGGTCAACAGAGCACAGCCAGCAGCAATGCTGAGCCTCATGACTGCGCTAGCCCTTGCCATGTACACTAGCAACGCTAGCAGCCATATCTGCAGTAAGAGAAGCAAAATCTGGTTCCCTGCAAAATTAGCTTGTACAAACCAGTCATGCCAGCATATCTACAATGACACAAAGACAGTCCTATGTACCACTGCATTCATCTGGGGGCGCCAACACATGCAGCAGCCAAATCAGCAGGAAGTATGCAGCATGTTTATCTGAGATTGCAGCAAAGACAAGGAGGAGGAGCGCATGAGCAGCCATACCTCCTTCACAACAGCGCTGACTGAATGCAGAAAGGTCCGTGGTTCCGGAACATATGAGCTGCAAATGCAAACAGTGGTATAGACCTTGGTGAGTACAGCTCTAATCTTACTCACGCTTGCTGATACTCACCTATAGGGTACATCTGATGTTTTGAGGATGCCGGAAAGCACACGAGCTTCCAAGCTGGGTTGATTGAAGCCTTTCGGTCCTGCGATTAACGCCAAGATGGATGACTACACTAAAAGCGTGAAAAGGGACTCGGTCGAGAAGCAGTTCAAGTTCACCCGCAACTGTTGGTGACTTCACCAGCCTGGCAACTGAGAGTTTGCGTGAATTGCGGCAAACCAACGTGTTCCTGGCCTGTCCTGCTGTTAGTGATCTGGTCGCGACTTCGCGATAGAGTAAAGCGCAAGGCCGGCAGTTTACACAGCTGTCGCCACGCACAACAGCATTGGGCATAAGCTACAACCGCCAGTAGTACGTGCAGCTGTTTGGCCGGTCCAGTCCGCTTTGAGCTGTGCGCGGTGCTTCGTTCCGCAGCAGGCTATGGTCGGGATGGCGCTTGGTATTTCCCGTGACTAATGCATATCATCAAATCCAACAGCAGCAGTGCATGATTTGCAGAATTGCAGCTGAGTGATCCAATCCCTGTATTCACAAGGTACATACATGCATCCGGTGAAGGGTGCTGGTAAGTTTGACCGTGGCAAAACGCAAGTAGAAACTATCAGAATGAATGAAATTGGTAGCAAGCTAAGGTGACATCAAGCTGTTTGTTTGCTTTCAGACCCTTTGTCTGCAGCGTTTCCTGCCTGATTGTTTTCATCTATCAGGAAAGCTCTATGGCCATGAGAGGAAATGCCATGATGAGCATGGCCCGGATTCTGACTCTCAACAGGGACTGATGTTTGAGTTTGCGCATCTGATTGCAAAGCGTCTTGCCTTTGCTGCAGGTCAACATCAGTCTGCATGCTTTTTCCATCAGAAGATGATGATTCAGATGAGGCATCGGATGCTTCTCTTTGCGAACCAATTGAGATAGGATGCTTGGGGTGTGTCGAAAGTAAGTGCTCTCGAAGTGCTTGAGCAAAATGGCCCCTTCCATTGGGGTCAGAAATGCCAGCACCAGCCAGTAAGCTGACAAGAGCATCATCTTCAGCTGCAACATCAGAAGCCTCTTTCCTGTCCTTGTCAACAGCTAGTCTGGCGCCCACAAAGGTCTTGAGGGTCTCAGTCATGTGGCCCTGCAGCCAAATTCAATGCTGAATTAAATTTAGGGTTTAGAGCACCTGCAACTTTCCGTTGGCTGTGTGTATTGCTTCATTGTACTACCTTAAACTGAAAGTATGCTGCATGGGGCATGAGTCACTGTTAGAGACATTGCTTCTTGATTCATGCGTGCTGTGTTTGACTACTTGATGTTGCGTCCTCTTCACAGCGCACATGCCATGCCATTGATTCATATTCTGAGTATACACTCTTGAACAAAACTGCCCTGGAGCTAAGGCCTTCTGCAGCCAGTGAAAGTTTTTGGCATAATCATTGCTACCACATGCATACACAGGGCTCCAGCAGGAAGTTTATACCATGCACTATATATGCATTGTACTTACCAGACCTTGCGGGTCTGTTACACCCTGGGAATGTAACAGCCCTGCCACCTGCCTCCAAGGGATCTCAGGCTCCCTGGCCTGCCCTTCAGCTCCAGCACCTGCTGTAGCACCTGCTCCAGAAGCTGCATCAGAAGACGCCCCGGAAGCTGCAGCATCACTACCATTGGATGCCGCTGCAGCCTGGCTGCTGTTTAGGCTCTTGCCAGTGGTGTTCAGAGCAGCCTGACCAAGCAGTATGTCAGCTGCTGCTGCAACGCCTGGGTGGGCCTGCTGAAGCATTTCTCTGCTGGGCAGGGCTGATGCTAGGGGCTGTGTGGACCCCAAGGGGTTTGAGGCAGCCTGATCAGCATGATCATGGCTGTGATCTGCAGTTGCATTTGTCCTACAACATCATATCGTGTGTGTCAGATCAGTGAGTGACAATGCTGGGCAGGCCTGGTGTTGCACTGGGGAAATCACACTAGCGACTGCCATCAGCAGCGGACACTGCAGAAGCCTCTCCATCACAGCAGAGGTAATGTGCTCAATGCTGTTTCTGTGCCAATGCTGTGCTCATCTGCTGCTGGCTTACGTGCAGGATGCATGGTGCTCCTCCAAACCAGACAGCTGTCGCCTCAAATCTGCCTCTTGACTGCGCCACCTTTCCTCCTGCATGTGATATAGACACAAATAATAATAATGACGAAGATGATTACGCTTTGCAGCTCATGATGAGCTAGGCACGTGCTTGTAGACACAAAGATCAGCTTCAATTGACAAAAACATGATAGAGATTAGCTGTGGAAGGCGTTGTCAGACTCTATTCTGTGTCATCAAATGCGATGTCAGGTAGTTGTATGTGCACAATGCATGTTGCAAGACCGGCATTCAGTACAGTTGCAGGACAGTGCAAGCAGACGTTTCAAGCAGTGATTTGTGTACAATGCACAGTCCAGAGCCTGCATTCAGCACGTTTGGAGCAAGCAAAGCCCCATCTGCTGACTTGGCGGGGTATCATAAGTGCAGCAACTGCCAAGCGACATCAAGGCGTCGTCAACTCTTGCAAGAGCAACTGATAGTTGGTTGCAACAAAATGTGCTCGAAGTACACCCATAGACAACAGCCAGCGAGAAGATTGATAGGCAAGATGCGACTGCTTACATTGCTGGTGTGTAGGGCTGCCTCTGCTTCCAGATTCCTTCTGAGCTCTGACGCCACATTGTACTGCTGACTCAAGCTCTTGGACAGCTCACCTAGCCTGTACATCACACCGCAATTGAGTCTGCTACAGCTTGAAAAGCACTTTCGGGATAGGATGAGGTTGTGCAGCTCAGTAGGAGTATGTCTGTGCATGCATCATGCCTAGGAGGTTGCTCTGCACACAGATGCCTCTTTGAGCTGCTCAGTCTGTATGGACACTGACAAAGGCAGGTGTGTTCATCTTGACAGTTGATGTGCTGTACTGATGTATTACATGCTGTAAGCAGAGATTTTGAGCTGTTGTGGAGTCTTTGAGCTGCTGTGACTCTTGTACAGCCTTGTCATTGAACTGGACATGCATAAGGCTGCATTAGGGGATGTGACTGATGGGTGTCACAAGCACAGGGATTGCAATGCACACATGGGTGCTGGACTATGATCAGTCAAGCGTGCCTGGGCAGCCCGGTATAATACTTGGCTTGTCATTGAAAAGCTGCAGTCTTTTCTTGTTTTCTTTGCTCAATCAAGCGTGGCGCGCAAGCATGCCACACGCACAAATGTGCAGCTGTTGATGCCAAGAAAAGCTGTTATGCAGACTGAGGCTTCCTATATGGTTTTGAGCAGCAAGCACTCATCACGGCAAAGTCCGCCTTCTGTTTGACTCATTATGATTGCAGAACAGACAGACTTCAGGACGCAGGCTCTTTGTGCACTGAGTGATGTGTGTTTGGCATTGCAACAGCAGGCAAACCATGACTGGGTGCTGAGCTTGTGACCAGCAACATTAACATGCAGCAGGTTTGAAGCTTACTTGGCATTGGCGGCGGCAAGCTGTTCGTCGCATGACGAGGCCTTCTCTGAGACTGAGAGGTGGGCCTGCCGTTGACGCGCATACACCTCCTTCAGCTCCTCGTGGACAGTTATGCTCTGTCAGCACAAGCACTGACTTAGGCTAGTGGCAAGACACTGAACTGCAGAGAGGTGTTGTACGGCAACAACATAAACTTTGTACACAGGATACAACGCGGCAGCGTTCTGACATGATGTACAAGCAGCCAACAGTAGTCCCAGAAGTGTGTTCTGCACATATACACAGCAATGGCTTTCCGCTTTGAAAGAACATTGCAGGGTGCTTGCATAGCAGGACCAGCATGTATCCATAAAACATACATACTTGTCATCTCATGTGGGTGTGTGGCATCTCTCAAGTGACGATGCCAAGGACAATTCTGCAGTGGCTGCAACAGGATATATACAGCTAGGATTGTGGTTTGCTTTAGAATGATTGATGAATGCCTACGTCTGCTCTGGCTTTTAGCAATTCCGTCTCACGGTTGGTCAACAGCACTTTTTCCTCTTGAAACTTGTCTTGCGCCCTCTTCAAGTCTCTTTCTGCTTGATTGATTTTGGCGTTGAGCTGCCTGATGCTTTGATCCTTTTGCACACTTGTTGCCTGCACGATAGGGCCCTGTTTCCAAGACAGTACAATACTGCTAGTACCAACACTGATTTACCATGGGTATGCTGATCAGTCTTCCATTGCATTGTGCACATAGCAAACGGGAATCGATCACGATTTGAAGAATGACCAGCCAGCTTGTTCTGAGCTTTTTGTATGTCACAACTCAACACATTGCGCAATGTCACCGAGACCTTTTGCACATAAGCATCTGAACACACAAAATGATTGATTGTTTCCTTGGTGCTGAGAATCACCTGCATCTGGACTTGCTGATTCTGCAGTGACTGCATGTCCTTGTGTGCTTCCCTCAGAGTGTGGCGTGCACCGCTAAACCGATGCTCCCTAAATGCTAGAATGATGGCTAGAAGACTCAGAAAGCCCCATCCGAGGAGAGGCAAGTAGCTTTGCAGCAGCTTGTATTTCTTGTTCCTTTTTCTGCGGTGTTGCAATAGAAGGCTTGTTCCACACGGTGCGTATTCGTTGAAACGCCTTTGATCCTTGGTTTTTGGCAGCATTTCGTGCTTGCCTGAGACCTCGGGCGTCGTCAAAGTACATCCCAGACATTGTTCCGCCAGGCCCCAGCATGATTGGTCAACCAAGCTGCTTGCGGCAAGAAGGTGGTCGATACCACGTAACTCCAATCCAGCATCACGTCAAATCGGCTTGACCACACCGTAAACAGCATTCGTCAACAATTGCGAGTAACAATTCATCTTTGAGCAAGGTCCCTGCACGTTAAAAAGCTCGTAACACCCTCGCATGAAGCGGTTCGCAAAGTCTCGATAGGTCAAGCGGCGTTACTGCTCGCGTCCAGACTTGGCACCATTGACGTGATGACTTTTTGTATGTCATTGTGCACCATTCTCAGTGACTGACACCATTCTCTGAGTAATAACAGCTAACCTGGCCATGTAAATTGGCAGTATATGATCCTGGCAAATGTACAAAATTTTAACCATAGCCATATAGGATCCTTTGCGTCCCCAGGAGAGCCCACGGTGGCATTGCCACCGGACGCTGGGTATCGGCATCAGTGTCGGCTAGAATTTGCCAGCAAATGTTGCAGTGTTCATGTTTCATTTGATACCTTACAGTCTGGGGTCTGGAGCCAGTTGTGACTTACCACAAGTTATCACAGTGGCAAGGGTGAAACGTTCAAAACCCAGTAGGTTTGAGAAGGTCAGAATTCTCCCAGTCTCGAAACTGGGAGCTCTGGTTTGTTTCTGCTGCAGTACATCTGGAGCGGCTGCATTCTCATGTTAGCGCTCCAACATGCATATAGTGTCAGTGCTTTTGTGCACGTTGTGGGTGCTGGTGTGATTTGTGACGACAGAATGACTGGTAAAATCCTTGAGGAGACTTGTTGTTTCTCTCCCCCTGATGTGGTAGCAAGCCAGCTCACTCCGAAAGCTGGCAGTGACTCCAATATATTGCTCCATATGGTCACTCATCAGTGGTCTAACCAACAATTCTGAGACGTGATTGACATAGCAAAAACCCAACAATAATATCCTATTGCAAATATGCTAGTATGCTAACAAGCATATGCCAATAGTGGTATGGAAACCCGATCGGAGGCCTTATATAGATGTAGTACACAACATGTAGTATAAATGTCGTACATGTAATGTACCAACCAACTTTCAGGGACCTGCCTGTGCCTGAGTGGGGTCTGCACTCAAGCTTCAACACACACTCTGATGGCTTCTAGCCAGTGGCAAAAATAGTATGAGTATCGCAATGCAGCAGACCTACTGCTACGCCAGCGGAATACAGAAGATGTCTGCTTGAGAAAGTCAAGGTGCCAAATCTCTCGGGCATAGAAGTTGACAATGACAATTGTTTCTCTTGAACTTTCTTGACTTGAGAAGCGGTGTCACACTGGTCACCTAAAATTGCTGTTGATACTATGGTTGTGACACCATAGCACCGAATGCTTCAAGCGACAAGTTTTCTGCACAGTCAGCCGACATCTGAATTTGTGGCAAAGACTGACACAGACTCTATTCCACTGCTGACTCAGCTCAACTTCTGCATGACCGCGCAATGTACAAATGCGAATGTACAGCACATGCGCTTAGCAGGGATGTCAATACTGACTCAGCAATCTCGGCCATACAGAAGGCAGCAGAACAGAGCATCATCTGCATGTTCACGTAAGTAGACTTGTGCAGTTGCCAGCTGTGAGCGTTTTGCTATCAGCTTCAGGTGCAGCCTGTCTGTTCCAGTTGCATGTGCTTGCAACCTGCGCAAAGCCCTGTAAAAGTCGGCAGCGGCATGGCCTACACCACATGCTGACTTCTGATGCATTACACTGCACTGTGCAGTTTGAATGGCTGCATTGTGTAGGTCGATATGTGTTGCTGTCAAGGTCTGCTCGAGCTGTGGCATTTCTGCACCCAGGGTGAGTACAACATTCTGCATGGAAGCCATGACCAAAATTTGCAAGATGGTGATGCTTGTTGTACAGGTGGACAAACACTGTAGCACATCTGAGACGCAGTTCGAGCTAAACTTTTACAATCTTTGCTGTCCTAGTGGCAGCATTTATGCGTCCTTACTTGTGCGCTTCGTAATGCTCTGGCACGTGTCTTGAACTTATTCATGACACCCTCAACAACTTTGTGAATTTCTCGTTGCATTGCGTCACTCATCTTGTATTTAGCTTACTTCAAGCAGGCGCCTGGCTGAGCAAGCAGCTTGCTGCAGGTAGCACAGGCACCGGCGCCTTGCGTGGTAAAAGCCGGGTGTGGCTACACCAAGCTTGATGTGCTCAGGCAGTGCACCCGATGCATTGCTGCGTGAGGCCAGTAGGTGAGTATAGTAGTAACATGAAATGCAGCTGCTTTACAACAACCAGGCAGACAAGAGACAGTATAAATCGTCGAGCATCTTAGTTGAAACTGCGGATGATCGCGAGGAGCGCGTGGAACTGAAGATCAAGGTGGCAACATCACTAGGCTTCACACTGACAGATGTTCGATTAATTAGGGTACGAAGCCCTACACCGCCAGGGTTGCAGTGACTTCCGATACTGCAAATTCCGACACATTCTGCATCGCCTCGACTACGTTGCTTCTTGACCAAAATCACCCCCATTCTCGTTGGAACTCCTATTACTCCTAATCACCTACATTACAGGCGCCAATCCCAACGACTTGACTGTAGCTCGGCGTCTTCGAATCCGTAAGGGCTGCCAGTTTTTCCCCGTCGTGGCCGCTGCAATCAAACAGCTTCAGTAGCTGGTCTACATCTGTATCTGAAGAGGCGAGGCCTCATGAAGGTTACTGGGGCAGAAACGAAAGTTCAAAAGCCCAAAACAAAAAAAGGCAAGAGAGCTTTGCAGCAGCGCGAGCCCAAGTTGGTAAGCTGCTGCTTCGGTGGTTTTTTCACCAAAAGCCTCATCTTAACAAGCAGGAGCAAACGTCTTGGCAGAACTGGCTTAAATTGGGCACCAATGCAGGTGGAAGATTCAAAACGTGCTTTGATTTTGTTTGGTGGCAAGACCAGTCAGATTACAAAGGATGTGCTTTCTGACCTGCACAAACTCAAGTCAGCTGTGAGTTGTTTCTGTCTGCTTTGCTCAGCTTGGTAGACCCTTTTTTGGCAGGCAAGCGTTGACTTGGGTCATTGCTCCTCAGGGAGACTCAGTGAAATATACAAGGAAGAACGATGATGTCAGACCATTTGAGGCAGGCGGTGACACAAACCTGGAGCACTTTTCACAGAAGACAGACAGCAGCTTGTTTGCGCTGGGCAATCACTCCAAAAAACGACCGCACAACATAGTCTTGGGTCGCTTCTTTGATCATCGGCTGCATGATGTACTAGAGCTGGGTGTCGAACGTTTCAGGGGCATCAAGGAATTTGCCAAGGCTGCAACAGCAGTGCAGATTGGCAACAAGGTATGCTGCTGCATGCACTACCTGGATACAGCAGCTTGAGCCTGCTATGTTGCTCAAGCATGCAGGGCTGACAGTGTCAGTCAGCTGGCCTTTACACAATGCATGCAAGATTGACAGTGTTGGCTAGCCTTACACAATGCATGTAGGTTTGACTGTCTGAGTCAGCTGGCCTTACACCATGCATGGCACCATGTGCATGCCCAGCATGGACACTTTTGTGAAGGGTGTGAAGAAGTTGCTGGCATCATGTGTTTAGACCGCTGCTGTTTCCAGACAGTATTGTCTGTATTGTGAGATCCAGCTGCATGTCCTACGTATGTTGTCAGACATGCCGTACAGTATTCTGCCAGAGTCCAAACTGATGTCTGCTGTGCTGTGATGCAGCCATGTTTTGTATTTGTGGGGGACGGCTTTGACAGCAATTCTGAGCTGAAAATGGCTAAGAGTCTGCTCTTGGACTTCTTCAGAGGATGGCAGATAGATGCTATCAACTTGAAGGTACATCCTGCCCTCTGAAGCCTTCTTGGCATCATAAGCATACAAAAGTCCTTGACCTGCAAAATTGTAGCACTAAGCAAACAAGCAGCAGGACCCCCCCCCCCCACCCTCCCCCTCCCTCCCTCATACTGCACAAAAGGCAAGGTCCTCAAGAGGGCTGCTGCCCATAACGGTAGGTCGCCATAGGACCTACATGTAATCAGACATATGCAGGTCCGTGAGTAGCTGCATGCTCAGTTCATGGGCTGTTGCTTGCAAATTCACATCATATCACAACTGTGGTATGGCTGCAGAGTCACTACCATTATTGCGCCTCTGCTTGCGTGTTTGTGCTGCATAAGCCACATCTGCCTGCATGGGTATCAAATTCAGCATGCTAGACATCCCACGGTATGCAAGGCAGGCTGTATGTTGTTCTAACAGGCCCATGGCACAACTGGCAGTTTCTGCGTTTCAAAGTGAAAAAGGGTTGATCGCATTTTGGGGAGTGCAGCATGTCGGCTCATTGTTGTCAATGCAACAGGGTTCTGGATTAGCATGTGCCGTTGAGGTTGGTATTGAGTTTTGCATACCACTGCAGGGCTTGGACCATGTGATGTTTGT
>JAABUO010003190.1_pt1 | contig 19653 bp, 18 predicted proteins | sample 5559291 | NCBI WGS metagenome assembly JAABUO01 (sample SAMN10711878, study PRJNA513372) | rock metagenome | isolation source: Antarctica rocks | place: Antarctica: Victoria Land, Finger Mt sud
CCAAGCATGTATCATCCATTTCATCTTTCATGAGCTGTAGCTGACCAGTGCGCAGGCAGATGGCCAGCACAGGGCAGCCTGGCTCAGAATAGCCCTCTTGCCCTTTGTACCACTCCAAGCCGATGATGTCAGCCTGACCGGTGTATGCATCCTACAAAGAAGCGGCAAGTTTACTGTCAGAGGAGCAGTAGGGATGATAGCAGCCAAGGTTGCAGTACCTCTCTTGCCCTTTGCACCACTGTGAGCCAATGATCTCAGTCCAGAACAGAGAATGCATCCTGCAGAAGAGCATTAGGTTCCCATAGAGACAGTTCAGTCTGGCTTGCACAGTATACGCTTGCTGCCCCATGGTACCACTGTAACTCATAACAGCAACCTGAGGAATGTACGTATCCCGCAAAAGAGCAGCAGAGTGACTGTCACAGGAGCAGCAGGGATGGTGGCAATTTTTCTCGCCCTGTTTACCCTTCAAACGCAACAGCATACACCTTACTTCTGTATACATTCTGCAAAAGAGCAGCACTGCCCCAGGCGCAGCAAGAAGGGTAGCAGCCGATGCATGCACACTAACCCTCCGACCTTTGTACCACCATATAAGACAAAACAGCCCAACGTGCATGTCCTGCACAAGAGCGGTAGGTTCACCATCAGAGGTGCTGTAAGTGTGGTGGCAGCATGAGCGTAGGTGTGTATGCATCCTGCAGAAGAACAGCAGTTTGTTGTCAGAGGAGCACTCGAGTAGAACATATAGAGCAGCCTCAAAGATGTCCCTTCTTGCCCAGTGTATCTTCATAGGCCAGAAAGGTCAGCCAGGATGGGGTGAGCATTCTGCAGTAGACAATATTGCAGGGCCCCTCTAGAGGCGTCTGTATCTTGTGAGATCTGCTATGGGCTTGCAGTGGCTGGCTACCCCAAGGTACTACCCCAAAAGGGCAGTGTGGCTGGTGTACCATGCTGAAGGCAGCAGTGGGGTGAGGGGTAGCCTACATAAAGAAGATAGTTTCCAGCGCAGAGTTGCTTGGCATGTGGAACTGCCTGACGCATTGACACTGCTTTGAAGCAAAATGTTTGGCTTTTACAGGCCAGAGAGTGGCAAGTGGTGTGCATGGTTAGCTTCAACAAGCAAGTTGTTACACAGGCCTTGGCCTGTGTTGGAAAGCAGCACTGCTTGCCAGCCTTGAGTGCCTGATGCAATCATCAGAAGCACATGCTCGTGTGCATTATACATCATCCTGCAGTGTCCTGCAAGGTAGATGTAGGGAGCAGCTGTGCAGATGTGTAGGTACGGCGTCCCAGATCCTCAGTAGACTCTTGGCAGAACAGAGATTGTAGGTACTCGCCTTACAGTGAAGTGGCACTTTGGAGACAGGATTGCCCCCTGCATCAATGATATGGCAATCCCCAGCTGTGGTACAGAACAGCAGGCGGCGACCATCAGGCGACCAATCCAGCAGCGTCAGCTGCATATCCAGCTCCTTTCCCCAGATTCGGTTTCCTACAAAGAAGCTGGACATTGATGATGTATGATGCACAAGACCTTGTAGTAGGGCAAACTTGCATGTGATCAGAGTGCATGATTGTTGTAACCACCTGCAACAACCATGTGGTGTGCAAAAGTGTTTGCTTACCATCAACACCACCAACAATCACAGCGCCATCTTCATAGATGATGCAGATCTTGGAGCCGTCTGCTGCCCATCTCATGTCGCTGACTACACTCTTGTTCCTGTCAGATCAGCAGTCAAATGTAGCTGCTGCTCACATGTGTCAGCAGTGTGAGTCAAAGAGATTGCAGGCCGCCTTAAAAAAGTAACCTGTTGTTGATCATCTCCTCAAACCAAAGGCCCTTGTGGAGGATCCAGACAATGATGAGACCATTGGAGTCGCTGGTGGTCAGCTTGTTGTGCTGTTCGTTCCATGCTGCCACCACAACACTGTCTGCGTGCCCTTGCAAAGTTTGATTTGCATTGAGGCCCTGACCAGCTGCTGGAGATGCATCTGTAACTGCCTTGAGATCTTCCAGTTTTAGCACCTATGCACGACAGTACATCAGGAATCAGCATCGCCAACAAATAGTGGCTTTGTAAGTACTGCTGTGATCGCTGTGAGACCTGCAGCAGACAGCAGGGTCACAAGCTACCTAGCTGTTGTCAACAATACTGACCCGTTACAGATATAACCAGGCAGCAACAGCATTGGGTGCTTTACCTTGAGCATGCCCTGCTCACTGCCACAAGCGATCCAGCCTTGCTCTCCGTTCCAAGCGATGCATTTCAGCTTCGCGTTGTTTGGTATGGCAATCTTTTTGCTGCAAAGCACATGCGTCCATACAGCTACAGCTTCAATTCTTTAGTTGTGACATCGCCGCGGAATCTGTTTATGCTTACCTCAAGTACGAGAACATGATCAGTGACAATCGCGTCCTAGCTGCAGGCTTGTCAGCGTCGCTCAATAATACTGTCACGTTAGCTCGGCATGTTGCTTCGCGACAAGTCCGCGCCAAGTGCCTGCGACAGCCACGCTTCTCCCAGTGCAGCTTCACTTTACTGCAAGCTGCGAGTGCACGCTGGCGTTTCAAATTCCATTCTGTAGCTGTGGTCGCGGTCGTGGTAGCATCTGGTGTCAATGAGCAGCTGATGCTATGTTATGTCAACGATCCAGCCTGCAACTTCCGCAAAATCTAGCCAGCTGATCAGCCTAACTTCCGTCCCTGTGACTGGCCCCAGTGCACAAACAGCTGCGAGATCACCACAGTCAGGTAGTCTTGCGCGCCAACAGAGTGCGCCGACTACACAGTCCGGTGTGCCAGCCGCAGCAGGTCCGCTGTACGTTGCTGATCCTCTTACTGCAGAACTGCATAATATCGCTTCCTCTTTGTTGCCCTGCAGGGAATAAAGGCTTGTGGAGATCTGTTGGGTTGGACCCAGATCAGCTGTCAAGCAGTCAGCCGCTCAGATACGATGCTTCTTTCCATGGACCTTCAAGTGCGGATCGAGAGTGAGCTAGTAGCTAAACTACTGGTAAAGCTCTGTATACACAGCTTGGCAGGCTAAATTATACCTGAGCTGCTTCATGCAGGTACCATGACGCGCTTGGCTGTCTGCTTTTAGCCGGGTTCTGGCTGTTTTTGCTGGTAAGTAGCTTGCTTACTTGATGCAAATGCAATGCAACATAACTGTCCTACACAGGCTATCCAGTCAAACATTGTGAGGTTATCCGACTGCAGTTGGTGCTGGTGTTGAGCACTTACAGAGCCAGCCCACAGTGGCTGCAGCATTCATCAAACACAGCTCACACCTTGTGTGGCAGCAATTTGGGCCTGGCTCAAGCAGAGGGATACTTATGGTGGCCTGATCTTGACAACACAGCACTGTCATACTGTGTGGTAGCCTGTCCATCTGCAGGTGTGTGGCTGGCTTTCCCACCTGGTAACACTTGAATACATACATTGAAGCTGTAGGCATCTTTGCTGCCTCGAGCTTCATTTCTGTGGCCTTGCATGCTGAGGGCAACAAAACACATCACACTAATTGCTGTCATTTCCAAATCATCATGCCGACACAGTCAGCCAGCAGCATAAATCTGTACTTAGCCTGATGCTCAACCCAGGTGCCTTCGCAGTGAGGCTGTGAAGCTTCTGACATGGTTTGCCTGCAGGAGATGTCTGCGTCAATGGAACCACCTACATTGCCAGCTCAGACACTGATTGTACATCACTCACTTCAGCATACAACAGCACTGACTATCTAGGCTATTGCTTGCCGTCTGATACAACCAGCTCTGCATGGACGGCACTGCATGCAGCAGTCAACAAGCCTGCGGTCAGTCTCTTGTTCCACACACCCTATGCAAGGCATGCCAGCCATTGCTGCAGTGAAACTAGCATTACAGCTGCAGATGTGGTCCTGAAAGCCTGCACTTTGTCAAAGTAATGCTCTTGAGGATGATCTGTTGCGTCTGTGCATGTGCATGAACTTGTCACCTGGCTTCAATTGCAATACATCATGTACACAAAATGTGTCACATAGGTAACACACTTACATGACAGTGAGTAGCTCCTGACTGAACTTGTGGTATGACCCCGCAGAGCTTGCCAACCATCATCAAGCTGACTGTCCTCGTTCAATTGCACATAGTCAACTGTCTCTTGAGGCTGTTCACTGCCTGCAGACACTGGTCAGAGTTATGTTGGGTGACTCCTGGAGGAACTGGTACCTCATTCTGGCATGTGCAGCAATGGCAGTGGCCATGAGCAGGTTCTTGATGACCATGCTAAGCAACGATCCTGCCTTATACCTTGCAGTTACCATCATCGGCTGTGTAGCTTTCTTGGCATTGCTGGGATCAATCATCTTATTTCTAGGTAAAGACACAGCATACACCACAGACAGATTGGTGCTGATATGCCTGCTTGCAGCTTGCTGAAATCTTTGTAGCCTGCATGCAAAGTGCTTGGGCATTGGAGTTGCAGCGTGCAATGGTCTCATCAGCTTGAGGGAGCACAGCAATGCCTGAGACTGGCAGGCGGTCAAAAGACACTGTAGTCAGGCTTGCCAAGCAGCTGTCGACTTGCCACTGCCAACCAGTTGAGTTTGCTCACATAGTTTTGGTCACTTACCAAGCAGGGCTAAGACCGGTAGTCACACTATTTGGAAAGCACTGTTAAGCTCTGCCTGGTCCCTGGCAAAGATTGCACTGACCGCAGGCAATGTGTCATAGACTTGTCACGCAAGTTTGCCATGGTCACTGCAGCTGAGACATAATCCCTGATATTCGCAGGTGGTGTGACACACACAGCCCCAACAAGCCTCAATGCCCTGTCATCCATTGCTGGGCTCAGAATCTTCGTCTTCGTTTTGGGGATTGTCTTTCTGGGTAGTGCCATTGCCTATGGCTTCTACCTATTGCTGCAGCTGGGCAGTGGCAGGCTGATGCTGGGCATATGTCTCATCAGAACTGCAAATATGGCCCTCAGGGACATCAGCTATACAGTCATGCTGCCTGTGGTAACATGTGGCGCTCTCTTTCTTCTGGGAATGTATGCGTATGTGGTAGGTAAGCCTTTTCAGCTGACCCAGCCTAAGATTCTCAGCCTTGACATGCAAGCGGCAGTGGAGGCCGGGCTGAGGCGGGGGGGGGGTGTGTGTGGGGGAACAGCAGGGGTGCACATAATCGGTGTATAAGCTTGTGCAAGGCAGGGTAACCATTTGAGGGTGTGCACGCAAACCTGTTCCAGCCCAGTAGAAAAGCAAACAAAAACAGCGTACGCCCCACCTCGACAGGCCATTGCATTCCCTGCAGGAATCTATTTGCATGCAATGCAAGTCCAGAACAGGGCACTGCAAGGGGGCCTCGTCTTCACACGCTGGCTGTGGTTTCTGGGACCAGTGCATGGCTTTGGCATGATTTGGACGGCCAGCTTCCTGCTTGCTGTCCTGAGGATCACAACAGCCACCCTGGTCTCCACATGGTACATCCTGTCACAGCTTCAATGAACCATTCTGAGTCCAATGTATGGCACCTAGCCTGAGCGCAAGTGGATTGTCGTCGTATCCTCCTATGCATGTGCAATCTCATCTGTCTGTCTTGCATCTTTACCTTGGGCACTCTTGGTGTCAGCTGCAGGCTATCAACCATGCTGTGGCATGCCTCCCATGTTCTTTGCGTTCTGCTTGTGATATGGCAATGGTCACTCACTGAGACGCCTGAAGCCTTTTCTAGATGGCCGCATTGGGTATGTCTTCCAGAGAGGTCATGAGGTTGCTGGATGTGGGCAGGTACTGGACCGTAGACCCCAAGAGTGACAAGATGGAAGCTCTGGCAGTTCCCACAGCGCTGCAGGACTCCCTGGTGTCGCACTCTGGCAGCCTGGCAACTGCATCAGTGCTGTTTACCCTAGCTGCGCCCCTTCAGGTGCGCTTGCATTACCATGACACCTCTGCAGCCAGCCCCTCAAGCAGGTGCCACACAAGTTGCCACTGGTCAGGCCTTCCTGCCGTGCTGATGCCCTTCTGCAAGATGTTGAGGCTACAGCTAGGTCAAACATGTCAAATTTTACCAAGATATCTTCAGTGTATTTGCACTATAGCAATATCTTATTGTGCTAATGTTCAGCACAACACTCAATATAGTACATAATCAAATATTATGTCCAGTTCCAAAGCTTGATGACGAAAGATGCCTTGAGCCATTTTGATGGCATTGCAAACGTCTTCAGTGCCTGCACCAGGTTCATGCAATGCTGCAATGCCCTGCAGGCTGTTGTGGCAATCCTGCCATCAAGCAAGTGTCTGCCAGAAGGGGTCAAAGCAACTTGCAGTCACTTCAGCAGCGATGCATATGTGCAGATGGCGCTGCATGGCTACAGCTTGCGGCAGTCTTTCACCACCGCCTGCCAGCTGCTTCACAGGCACAAGCGGCGCATGAGGGATTGCCAAGGATCTGCATGCACTGCAGTCCTGCCTGGCAAGGTCAGCAGCGTCTACCATGCAATTGCCATGATTTGGAATCCATGCTACATGTGCTACATCTGCACCAATGAAGCATATACAGCAGCATACATCTGCGCTACTGAAGCACACAGCACACACATCTGCACCAATGAAGCTCATACAGCAGCGCACGTTTGCACCACTGAAACAGTTACAGCAGCACTGCCTGACAACTGCAGCAGATACAGCAGCACACGTTTGCACCACTGAAGCAGATACAGCAGCACTGCCTGACAAGTGCAGCTCTATGGTCAGGCTGCCTTTTCCCTAGGCATTGGCTGTGCAGACCTTTCTCCTGATTGGCAGGATCCTTTCTTTGAATCAGCAAAGCACTGCTCTGATCAGCGTTTTCTCACCTGCTGTGTTCAATGCTGCTACCTTGAGGTTTAACAATAAATTAAAACTCTGAGGCACAATCCTGAGGAAACATGTGTGAGCAGGAGCTCGAGAAGCACGCCTGAGGGTGCAATGCATTGTGTGCCTATCTTGAGGTTTGCTGACTATGTAGGTCATGGTGACGGCAGCAACAAGCTGCGCGGCTGTTTGGCTGGCGCAATACTGTGGCACCCGGCACACATTCACGGTTGCAACTGTGGGGGTGGCCACTGTTGCGGCCTATGGCATTGCTTGTGCATTCTTGACTATGCATGAGCAGGTGAGGCACCCTGGCTGCAATGTGTTGCGTAAATAAAACAAAAAGTGAGTTGAATCAAACAGCAAATTGCAAGTCGTCCAGTGTTGTTGGTGCATTTCTCATTATGTGGGCAGATGGCGGTCTGGTCCCATAATGCTATGTCTGACAGAAACTATTAGGCGCATGTGCTTCGGTGTGCCGTCGGAATTGCACCTGTGAAACCTGAGCACAATACAGCATGCCCACGGTAGGGAGTTGTGACCCAACTTTCCTATCTCTCATGATGCTTTCTGTCTGTGTCTCAACCGCAATACTTGCATGCTATGTTGCTGCAAATGTCGTACGCAGGCAGTTGAAGCCATGCTACAATGCTTTTGTGAGGACTGTGAACGAAATGATGGCTCAGCCATGCACCCATACTACATGCCACCAGCCTTCAAGAAGATCATTCTGGAAGCTGCAGACAGGCAGAAGACGGGCTCCAGACTGACCGGCGCCATCATGCAGATTGGGCATGCTATCAAGCATGTTGTGCAGAAGGCAGTTGAGCCTGTGAGCGGGTACTTGAGGAGGCTGGTGACTAATTTGTCAGACAGGCCAAGACCTGGAGGGTACAGATCTGTGAAGCAGCAGCTGCCTCAGAAATGACATGCGCATGCTCAGCAGACATGACAACTTGTTTGATGAGCCTGAGCTGTTTCTGACCTGCAAATCTGTGACTGAGCGTGTGTCATGCATGTGTACCATGCTGTTAGCATAGTGCTGAATCAGATGGCATAGGGACAACACTGAAGACTGAACATGATGTGGTCAACTTGTATACAGGATCTCGTTCAGATTGGCCTGCACAATGCCAATATGAGCATAAAGCCAACAAGAACACACATCATTTCAGTCATCTGGTAGCAAACATGTGGTGTATTTGTATACAATTTGGGACTAGACTACAATTATCAATCAAAATCATTTTTAAGTGGTGTCATGGGCTAGGTGGGTAGGACAGTTGGCTGTTGAGTCCTCACCTCTGGAGTCTATGATAGTACTTGCGCTGTTAACAAGCACATCCTAGTCGATGTAAACAAAGCAAGTCGTGTTTGACGCAGCGAAAGCAGGGTGTGCAGACAGCTAGCGGTAACTTTGATGTGACTTGCCAAGCTCAACCTAGTTGTACACAGTAAGTCTATCAGCTATTGGCTCATTATCATGACCTGTGCATACCTACTGTGATTTGGCATTGAAGTGCCTGATGCTTTGTCATATTCGAAAATTGTGGTAAGTGAAGCTCAAAAGCTGAGTAGATGTACAAGGTAATCAAACTTCATTGTTTTAGAAACAGGAGGCAAAGCAATGTGCCCAGACAACATCCAGGGACTGGAGACCTGACAGGATAATCAGCATCCACAGGTCACAAAGCCCATTCATTCCCACACTCCAGCAAGCCTAAGGCGGGTCTGTGTGTTCAAATCTAGCAACAAGTCGAAAGAGTCACCTTCATGATAAGCAAACATACAACCATGCACATGACATGTGCACGCTTACCCAAGCTTGCCAGTCTAATGGATCATATGAATCATGCTGATGTTGTCAAATGCAGACAACAACTAGAGCAACTTCTGCCAGCGTTTTGATTGCGCCTGGCCCATAGGTTGCAATTGCTTCCGGCCTCTTCATGTTTTGCAGGGCAAATTTGACTCATCACAGCAGATTTGGTCAGCTGAGCGTGTACCATACACAGAGCATAAGGCTTTTAGAATAGTCACTACTTTGTGCACTGAACGTCCACGTTGACGTGATGCTATTACCACTGTGGCAGGGATTAAGCTTGTGTACAGATTACAGCAAGGGCTTGAAGGTAAAGTTCAGTGGAGTTACCTGCAATGCTCAAACAACCATAATGCAACTTGGTATAGAGCATTTAGATGCTTACAATTACTGCCTTGCTATCTTGTGGACTTCATGCATTCAATTTCCATTACAGAACATGTTGCGTCGTGACAAGGGCGATTTGACCAGAGCTGAATCAACTTACCAGCTCGCTATATCGAGCTGGATGCATGTGCAAGTTGCCGCTATAATGACTTAGACCTCTAGCACACACAGTGATGACATACTGTTAGTGTTTGCAGATGCTTAATCACCTGTGCGTATTCACTTTGCGGTATGGAGTGAAGCACACCTTATCATCAGCAGCAGAAATGGCTTTGCTTGAACTTGTACTGTACACAGCGCTATGTCTATCAGATTCTGAGCAAGCATCCTGCAGAAAAGTAAACAGAGCATACCATGACAAGGACATCAACAGCCACTGCCAGCTACCTAACGCCATCACTGTTTCTAAGGGAAGACTTGAGCATAGCAGGGCTGGCTGGTGGTTGTTGTGACTCAGCATCACACTTGGCAACAAGCGCGTCAAGGGCGTCTGCCACGTCTGTGAAGGTGGCTCGTTTGCTGGGCTGAGTTGCCCAGCATTTCTCCATGATGCTGCTCCAGGCGGGGTCACAGTCCTTCGGCTTGCTTGGTCTCAGTGTCCCATTCATAACCCCCTGCATAGCATTGAAACGCTCAACAACCTCACCAATGCATCCCACTGATACTCAACTCATCAGGTGCTAGCTTCTTAGCTGCAGCACGCTTGACCAGGTCTGCCCAGTTGCGGCTGATCTGATATATGTGCTGTCTGCGTTCTACACACACAAATGCACAACAGCTGTAAGCTTAGGGGGCACAATGTCATGTGTGCAGTCAGCGAGCAGAAGTTGCTAGAAGATGCTTCTTCTGTGCAGCTGGGTGTTAGACATCTGACTGGCAGACACAAGGTCATCTAGGCTTGGCTCCTCTTGCAGGTGCCGGCAAGCCTGTTGTCAGGGTACCGTAGCAAGGCAGGATGCTTCCTCTGCAATAGCATGGGATCAAAGCAGAGTGAAGCAATCCCTGCACTCCGTCAAGCTTGCTCGCCAGTGCAAGTTTGGAAAGCTGCTTTTGAGCTCATAAGCAAGAAGAAGCAGGGTGACACAGATGCTCACCGAGAAGATCTCTGGGAGGCCTAGGCCGGGGTAGGGCTGCTCTGCCCAGGTCCAGATTTCCCACATCACCACCCCAAAGCTGAACACATCCACCTTCTCATTCACCCGGTCCTCTTGCAGCTCCTGCATGCCTCTACTTCATCACCATGTGATCAGACAGATAACTGTCACCAATGAAAATCGAAGGCAGATGTGATAGCGTTTGCCAGATATCATTCTATTGTCAGCTTTGGTGTGACTCAGAGGTCTTGCAAGTCAGATGTGCTCTCATCAACAGCGCATGATGCTAGTTTTGGTATGGCACATAGCCACAGCTTCAAAATCCAAAATGTCTCTTCGGTCACCAAAAACACAACGAATGCAAAGCTGTCTCAATAGAAACACAGATGAAACACAGATTGAAACACAGCTTTGCATGTACCGTGTTTTTGGCTGTGGTGGGTGGGAATATGACTGTTGAGGGTGTTATTTGGAACTGTCATGGCTAGGGGCTGTGCTGCTCTACAAGCTTCATGGCTCAGGCAAGCATGTTGAGCCCTTGCCAATTCACAACACCTACAAATTCTGCTCTCAATGCATGGAAGGGCATAAGCATTTGCAAAATCACAATCTTGCTACGTGGAGGGAAAAAGCGCTCACAGGATCCTGCTCTTGCTGCATGGAGGGAAACAGCTCTGGTGCCATCCAGGGCAGTGTCCCCCGCATGTTCCCGCTCACAAAGGTTGCCGCCTTTTTCTTGGAAAGCCCTAGGTCACCTATCTTGACCACAGGCCTGTTGAGGTCCCTCAAGTCACACAGCAGGTTGTCGCACTTCAGGTCGAAGTGGACCACTCGGCGTGAGTGCAGGTACTCCATGCCTGCAAAGCAGCTTCATCTTCAGCAAAACACCAAGCAGTCAAAGGACACAGGCATGTTGGCAATGTTAGGAGAGAAATTCTTGGCACGCCACTCTGCGTCCAGTGACTTTCTGGATGAAATTGGCTGACAGAACACAGACAACCTTTTGTGGTCTTAATGGACGCTGATTACTGAAGGACCATGCTGCATCAAGACAGCTACATGCGCCAAGTCGCTCTTGTCTATTACTCTTGTGCACTCTTCTGGTCTACAACTCTGGTCTGTACTTGTTCAGCGTCCATTCAGCATGGTCTTCCTCATGCTATGCATCTGATCACTGGAGGCAGTGTTACCTCGAGCTGCTTGCAGTGCTATGGCAGCTCTGACCCGCCTGTCGTTGGGAATGCGGTACTGCTTCAGCTTCTGCAGGCCGCTTCTCAATGACGAGCCTCGCACATACTCCAGGACACTCGCTGGGCTTTCCTGCATGGATGTCAGGCAAGCATGTCATTCTAGGCCCTGATGCATGTGTCATGATTGGTCACGATTGGTCATGTTTGCCAGCACTATATGAGCAGCAGGCTTGTAGGATGCTTGCCACGCACAAGGCACGCTGACACAAGTGGCATTCCAGGAAACTTGCGAGGGCACATCAGTCGGTCTATACATGTGCAGTGCCTGAGTAATGGCAGACTGCGAGACAAGTGGTGAAGAGGTAGCTGACTGGTAGACACGACTGGTAGAGAGCAAAGTCTAGTAGATATAGCCTATAGAGACTACAGTCTGGTAGACATAACCTGTATATTACAGCCGGGTAGGCATGATCTGTAGAGAGTACAACAGATGATGCACAGGCACCTGATTGACCACTACGCCGTAGAAGGCAATGATACAGGGGTGACGAAGGGAGTTGAGGGTCTCTGCCTCCCCAAACATCTCTGCATTGCTCTGCACGCTATTAGTTGCATGCAGCTCCTTCACCGCCACTTCCACTCCTAGCCACCTGTGACAAACATGATGAGCATCAGCAAGCCTAAGCTGCAGGCTGAGGATGTTGTCAACAAGACATGCTCATGAAAGACAGCTCTGTACAGTCTTGGTAGCATGCAGCTTCTTCACACTCCTGGCCACCCGTGACCCATATTAGGAGGGGTCACAACTGTGTTATGGTACGGAATGGTGACCATCAGTAAGCAGGCAGGTGACACAAGACACAGAAGGAGACACATGTATGTGATCTATCCGCTGATGATGCAACGGCATGCCTGGCTGTTGGAGACAGCCATCTTCAGAATCTGGCACACCTGCACAGCCAGACGCTGCCAAACTGGCCCCTCCCTAACTCCTTGATCTTGGTGAGGTCATTGGACTCAATCTGCTGCAGGGAGGGTGGGATCTCCATAGCGGCCTCCTGGACTTCCTGCCACTTGCCAGAGCCTGTCCACTCCCCAGTAGCCATACCACTGCCCACCATCAACCTGTGCCAGCCCATGCTTCCTTTTTTGAGGCGCATATGCACAAAGAAGCGCAGAGAAACAGCTGAAGTACTCGCATGCGTTGCGTATGGCAGCACATCTGAGGATAATACTTGCAATGATCAGCACGTGTGCTCCATTGTCAGTCTGTTGGGTAAGCCAGTCAATGGTGGTGGGACAGCAGGCGTTTCTGTTGCGACCTGCCCATGCATGTTGCATCTTTCTTTGACACAAGGTCATATTTGCACCTCAAGGTGACCAAGCTTATTGTTGTGCGTATACAATACTGGCAGGCAGTTGGGCAATCCTCACAGCCACAAGTGCACTGTGCATCATAACTGCACTCTTAGACCACTTCCCCTCCCTCTGACCTCATCTGCCTAGTGGAAAGCCCCCATATTCAAGACTCCAGGCAACTCCAGTGGCACAAAACACATTGTGAGATGCATGCATTGCAACAGTCACAGTCGCTGACCTAGGTGGCATCTTCCCTGGGGTGGCATGACCCCCATTGGGGGTCCCCGCTCCCCGCCCTGCCCCCGCTGGAGGCCGCGGCGAGGGCTCCGGCAAGACAATGTGCACCTTCCTTTTGGCTGGTGCAGCCGCAGCTGTGGCCGGGCTCATGCCCTCTTGACTAGGGGATATGGCAGAAGCAGCTGCAGTGGTTTTCAGTTCCACTGCTGGTGCCTCTGTGCCTGCTATCACCTACACATGAAGGCACCATCACTGTCATCATGAGTGGCATCGCTGACAACAACATTGTAGGGGCACATGGCAGGCTGCAGTGTATTGTTGCTGATGTCTGAATGCCGAGTGACGCATGCAAAAAGCAAGGGTGAGATGAGATTTGGGCAGCTCAAGAACATGCGCCCTGGACTGTCTACACACACACACACACACACACACACACACACACACACACACACACACACACCTGCAGCCAAGTTACACTAGCAGCAGCAGTGGCTTCACAAGAATTGCAGAAGGCTTGTTAGCACACACGGCCACACATATTGATGTGGGCTGTACAGGGGCTTGCTGTATTTTGATACCAGCTCCTGTGTGCTTCACCAGCTCCACTGTCAATGCTGGTTACCCAAAGTATACAAGAAGTTGCAGGCAGCAACATCAGAAGGAGTTCACGGGCATGAATTTTTGGCTTGTTCTTACATGTTTTGCCGCACAAATTTGGAGTTGCATTGCCTGATAGGGGCAAAGCAGGCAGACGCTAAATAGCACACACTGGCAGGAAGTGATCAATGGACAGGTGGGGCATGAGCACCTGGAGGCCTGAGTTGAATTTGCCCTTGAAGTTGAGACCTGCAGTGAGGGCAGCCTCCACCTCATTTAAGCACTTCTCAATGGTTTCATCATCACTTAGCGCCACTGCATCTTTGCCCTTGGCCCCCCCCAGCATCGCCTTCACCTGCACACAACACCAAAAGATAAAGCCCATAGAATCTACACCCGTAGCCATTCAAACCGGCTGAAAACAAGACCTGGTCTTGGAAAAAAGAATGTATTTTTGATGCTTTGACACCTGGTATATACTACAAACTCCCACCCGTGCATGCAAGTCTGCAGCAAGTCCTACATTTCAATGATCAAGGCAAGCCTTTCTGAATAAGCAAGACCGTCCTTGCCCCTTCCCAGCTTGGGTCGGCAAAGTTGACCAGCAAATGTTTGATTGTGTGACTGTTATCGATTGTTCTTATTCCCGGTTATGATGCCATCATACACAAAATTACTAAGGAATCTATGTATGTGACCCTCAGGGAAAACATGTATTTAATGAACACATGACGCAGGATGATCATTTGCAAAGCAAGGTTGTAGGACTGTCCGGCAATACATGAGACTAGCCCTGAGCTGTCACATGATCATGAGTCACTCCACAGCAACAGGTCAGCAGCACAGACTCAGGGGACTCCTAGGATTTGCCTGTCACTCAACAGCAACAACAACAGGATGAAAGCTTGCAAAGCGAAGGCTGACAGTCCCATACCTGAGCCAGTGTCTTGGCAGCAAACTCAGGTCTGTAGTTGGAAGTATAGGAAGGCCTTCTGCTGCTGGACTGCATCTCGACTTGTGCTTCATCTTCACTGTCGCTGCTGGAAGCACCAAAGCCGTTGTGTTCCTTCTCACTACCTGTGAAATGCAACACCGGAGCTTGTTATAGGCTCACGCACATGCACTACAGGGATGCACAAGACAGGCTGCTCTGGAGAGACAAGACTTGTCCTGCATGTACCTAGCTCATCATGAGCTGGAAAGCGTAAAATTATTTATATTACTACTATTATTATCATTACTATGATTATTATCATCATTATTATTCTTATTACCCACATGCACTGTCACTGCCCCTGAGCATTCATTCTTTCATCAAACCCAGGGTCTTCATCCAGGGTCTTCCCTCAGGGTCAGGCATGCACAGTCCTGAGGGGGGACCTGCATGAGGTCCTTTTTTGGCAGTCTGCATGATCAGCCTGAGGAGTGCACTGGCAGAAGGAAAAGCAGCCCCACTGGCAGAGATCTCTACAGGATCCTGCCTGCTTGGACAGTCTTCTTTGATTGCTCACCAGTGCTTGACATACTGACACATCAAAATGCGGTTCTGTACCTCATGTTACTGCAGGACTGAGGACTGATGATGAGCTGTGGCAAATTTTGGTAAGAGATGGTGATATAGAACGGCTGGTTGTGTTAGAGAGCCAGTGCTCCCCGCGAGAGTACATTGAACCGCGCCCCAAGGTTGTATGTTGTCAACATACATTGTCATGTCCTCAGCAGGGAACGACCAACACCATCAAACGCAAGGGCTGGTTGTGATATGCCCTGAATCCTTGCGGTAAATGCATATGCTGTTACGGGCTGTTGTGTGACAAAACATGGTAACACGTGCTGCATACCTGATGATGGCTCATCATCTTCAAGTTGGCGTTTTGTGTTGTCATGACCATTGCAATCTCCTATTTATTATAATATGAGACAATTGGGTGACAAAGCATGCAGACTGAATGGTTTTCATTCTTCTCACATTGGTGCTCCATGAGGTGTCAGGTGAGTTACGGTCGTAGAGTGTTACAGGAACAGTACAGTAAGGAAAGAGGCAAACCTGATGATGATCCGTCTTCCTCATGTTGGTGCTCCATGATGGCAGATGCCCGCATGGGGTCCCTGGGGAGGGTGCTAGCATGGGTGATCCCCCCAAGGCCATGGGGTGAAGAAGAGCCCCGTGCTGCCCCTGGCCTGCCCACAGTACTGCCAGTCCTGCCTGGAAAGGCTGCACTCACAAACCCTGACGGCGTAAACCTTTGTGACGCAACCCAGTTTCCTGTGATAAATATGACATTTGTCAGAAGTGTATATTTGTATGCTTTGCACCGTGATAAATTCAATGGCCAGCGTTGTTGCCTTCTTTATGCACTGCCTGCCATGCAAGTGATCTTGGCACAGCCAGGCAAGTTGCTGTAATGTGTAGCACCGCAGCCAGCTGATGTGCAAAGTGAGATGTCATCAAGGTAAAGTTGCGTGAGTGTATATGGACAACAGTCATGATGTGCTGCTCTGTACAGGGGCTGCGCTGCCTTGGGAGTACAACATCTCCAGACAAAGAGAGTGTTCGTTGCAAAAGCATAATCACTGCTGTCAGAGACAGAACGCAGTGCCAAGAAGGTGGTGTACAAGATCATGGGACAACAGCAGAGGCCAAGGAACACAGAATTGGACACCAGGACCTCCAATCATCAGCAACAGCCAATAAAAGCAGCACAAGAAGCAGCAGAAACAGAGGATTAGGGTGATGGAGCAGGAGAGGAATGTGCACACACAGACCTGGTTCAGATTCCCTGGTTTCATCAGCAGTGGAGTGTGCAGTGCCGGTGCTGGTGTCAGACGAATCCCTCTGCAAGCTGGCAGCACTTGCCCCCCTCCTCACCAACCCATGCTCCGGACCCCCTGCGCACCCCAAATATTCATGCTTTCACATGTGTACCTTATACACTTGACACCCAATGGGATCGCACTCATGACTGATCGCAGCCATGCATGCCAGTCATGTGATTATGCCAGTAATGCTGACCACAATCATCATCATAACAGTGTATAGACTCTCTGATGAGTGCTGAAGACAGGAAATGTAACTAATTGATTGCTATGTTCATTGACTGATTGATCGGTTGATTGTGTAACAACAGGGGACAGAGCAGTGGATTGTACCTGAGTCGGCAGTATGAGCGCCAGCCTTGCTGCTGTTCAAGCCAACAGCATGCATAGCAGCTGAAGCAACGTGTGATGCCATGCCTGTGCTGAAAGATCTGCTGCCTGTGAAGGGGTGCGACAGCCCTGCAAATTCATGAGTAGATGGGTGAGTGAGTGCATACATGGAGGGAGTGCGTGAGTGAGTAAGTGAGTGAGTGAGTGAGCGAGCAAGCGAGTGAGTGATAAGTTGAGCAAGTGCTCGACCAACAAGACGATTGACCTAACAATGCGCAGTTGACTGAGCGAGCGAGCAAATGAGTGAGTGAGATATTGAGTGAGTGACCAAGTAAGTGAGTGGATGACTGCATCAGCAAGTAGCTACGTTGAACTCTCAGGCTATTAGTCACAGGGTGCAAATCAACTGTGTGCAAGCGCCAGACACAAGTCTTGGTGTGAGGTTGCAGAGCAGTGTAAGGCAAGATGAAAGAAAGGCTGCAATCCTACCCCCTTCAGGGGTGTGACTGGGTATGAGGGCGGGTAGCTCCCGCTCAGATTGGGAGGTCCTCAGCTTGTGATGATTCAAAAAAGCTGAAGGCTCTTTGCTGGCCAGGGCATCCCCAGCTGCATCACTAGTGGTACTGCCCTGCCTATACCAAGCAAAATGTGCAAGTCACCAACATAGTATGGCAAACAGGGCCTGCGCAATATGGCTCACAAAGATATGATGCATTTGACTCACACCAAGGTTGCTTGATTGACCCAGTTGTGTCAAAAATGACACAGCAGGTAGCTGGCACACAGCTTGTGAAATCTTACATGATGCTAAGGACCCACTTCAAGGCAACACTCACAACAAAACTTGCATAGCTTCAACATGAATGTTGATGGAACACAGTGTGGGACCTGCTAGGGTACCATCGTGTCATTGCCTGCCAGCACATGGTGGAATGTGTGTATGTGCTGAGAATTGGCTTTCGCATCAGGCAGATTCAACCATCCCTAAGTAGTTTCAAATGCTAGCCTTGACAAGAGTGTGCACATGTCTCGCCTGGTTCTGGTGGGGCTGCTGGGCAGCACAAACAAGCGCAGCCGCTGAGCTGGCGATCCTTGGGTGAAGTTTGATGCCAGGTCATCATGCTCATCCTGTGACGTAACAGGTTGGCATGAGCAGCCAATTAGCACATATTGGTGGTGGCATCACAAACACAATATGATCAAGTCTGCATTCCTGACCAGCTGAACTGGCACCAAGCTGCACCCACATGCTCAGCTGGCTGTTTAGGCAATCAGTGCACAGCTATCTCAATCACAGCCAAAGAAAAAAACATTCACGGCCATCCAGCATGCCATCCATGGACTCAGATGCATCATGTGCTGTGTCCAAGCATGTCAAATTTGACTGTGCCGCTCAGATGAAGCGCAAGCTGGAGGGCATGAATGTTGATAAGTCTGACAAGCAGATGCACTCAGCATAAATGTACAAAGTTACAAACAAGCAGTCACAAGCGTCTACCTTAAACTCCTCCAGGTCTTCATTGGTGCGCAGGGAGATAAGCTCCTCCATGTTGTGTCCTGGCAGCTGATACTTAAGCACCATCTCTGTTCCAGGAGCCCCGGGCTGCCTGTTTGCAGCAGCAGTAAGGCAGTCATGTGCCTGTCGATCTGCCAATGGGAGCATGCTATGCATTGCAGGTGAGGAGCAAGGCAGTCATGCGTCAGTGCTGCACTGTGGATCTGCCAATGGGAGTATGCTATGCATTGCAGGTGAGGCAAGAGGCACAAGATCACATGCACACATGGGGCAATAGTTGCTTGCGGTGAGTCAGGGACAGATCTTGAGCAGGCTGTGCTAGTACAAACAACACAGCAGAGCATGCAGGGAGACAAAGAGTCACCCTGTCAGCTCGCGCAGCTTAGTCACAAAGTCTCTGTAGCGCACTGCCTTGGGGAGGGTGCAGAGCCTTGTCTCCCCTCCTTCGAAAGCCAGACGCCCTTGACTGTCTTGCACTAGTTCTCCTCCCCAGCGGCATACAAACTTGATCTTTGCTGCAACAAGCGGAACTCATTGATGAGTGAGTGTTGCATGCAGATGGCTGCAGCCTTGGGAACATGCTTATGGATTGGCTAGTTGGGCAACATAATCTCACCGGGTGAATTGGGTCTCTGCAGGTCTTTGCTGACTGCAAATGGCGTACTGGCAACAGTTGTCATGCTATGTTGTCACAGAAGTTTCTGAGCAGATCAGTGATCGCAAGCAGCTGTTTGTACTGATTTATGCCTGTAGCATTGTCTGTGTTGCGGCTATGGCCCAGGAAGCACAGGTGTTGTGCCCTGCAATGTGAACAAATTGAACCTTAAACTAGGATGCTGTCATGCTCAGGCATGACTCACTGTCATGCAGAGAACATGTGTCTGGCCTGGAACAGGTCAAGCTGCTTCGTTACACCATCTTGTAACTGGTGTTTATGCGGAAATTAGGCATTTGGGCAGTTGTGTCTCGTCACGCATGCATTGTGGTGTTCAGCGATGTAAGAGAACAAGTAAAGCTTGCAGAGCGCATTTGGCCGGCCTTGGTGCGCCTGCAAGGACTCTGCAGATCGTCTGTGCAAATACCTGGCGAATCTTTCGGATTCACTAGACAAGCACGGCCAGAAGCACGCGTGTTTGTAAATCGAGGATCTCAAGCACTGTCCGGGCGACCTTCAGGCTTTGCGGCGCAGGGGAAGTTGCCTCCTGATATGTTCTCTCGCACTTCCGAGACCAGCGTCCTGAGGGGCTGTAATGCTGGCTACTAGACTTTGGTGACTTCTGGCAGAGTTACAAAAACACCTTTTGTCACCGGTCGCAGCGCCTTGAAACGCGAAAGCGGCTGTGTTGGGCATGTCTGGCAAGTCAACGTTGAATAGGCGATGCAAAAGTGGGCTTCGCGTGGCATGTACGGTCCTTCTTACAAGCCGTAATTATTTACTAATCCAGCTACGCCCAGCTAG
>JAABUO010003191.1_pt1 | contig 19648 bp, 23 predicted proteins | sample 5559291 | NCBI WGS metagenome assembly JAABUO01 (sample SAMN10711878, study PRJNA513372) | rock metagenome | isolation source: Antarctica rocks | place: Antarctica: Victoria Land, Finger Mt sud
CTAGAGATCTTAGGAGGAGACGCATATGCAGCTGTTGTGGTTTGTGCGCTGCTGCTAATGAACCTGACTCAAGGTAATATTGTGATTGCTGCATGGCACTGTGTGCGATCCTCCTGCTGAGTCTATTTTCTCCCCTGACTTGCAGCATATATGAATGGCTGCTCATGCTGAGGCGCTGTACACTTTTACCAGCATTACCAAGGGAAGGGTTCTTGACTCGCCAGACATGCCAAGACCTCAAGATCAATGATACATTATAGATGCTGGTGGCATGATGTGCATTACTAGTTGCCAAAAGTCATATTCTAGCACTGCAGATAGAGTACAAAAGACAACATGTGGTGTTGCAGACAAGATAATGACTGTTGCAAAAAGATCTCATTGGGCTGTCTTTCAATACTTGTCAATGTCTAGCTTCATTTGCTGCTTCAAATTGCATTCACTCACAAGCTTGATCAACCATCTACAATGCATAGACAGACTGATGATACATTCTTGCTTGACTATCGCTTAAGACCACAATGCATCTGTGTCTTTGAAAGTACAACCACACAATGTCACCAATTCACTGTGGAGCTCTTTTTTAATCAATGATGGTATGGTGTCCAGATGAATCTTCAAGTCCATGAGACACCACTCAGCAATTTGGACTGACTTCCAACATATGTGCCCTTGCTGACTAATCTTACCATTGGTCATGTCTTGCACAGCACCTGCAACAGCAGTGCATATTTGTCACATGTACAAGGCATCAACCATTGGAGATAAGTAGGGTATGCCATGTGTTCGAAGGCACACTGTGCATTACTTTCAGACAAGCATATCACTTTAAGCTAATGCCAAATGACTGAGCGCAGCTGCATGAAAAGCAATCATTCAGCTTTGCTATAGGCACAGCGTTCCCACAGTCACAACTCATATGCATGCACAACATGCACTCCCAACCAAACACATTGCCATGAGCTCAGCACCCGATTCCACATTGGCCCCACAGACCTTTTGGCCTAATTGCATGTCTCGCAGCCAGGAAGCAGCATCATCAGGGTGATTGGCTTTCAGGCTCAGGATGTGTGGCACCTTGCTGCCTAGCACTCTGTGGTGCACTTCCAGATAGCTGCGCCCATTGACAGTGTGCTTGAAGGCGGTCGCCAGACCCATGGCTTCAATGCACGTCAAGTGGATCTGACCCCTGCACAGGAACATGGCAGGTTTCAGAAGTGCCGTATTTGGCTTCAATCCGCAAGAGTGCCTGCAGCATATGGTTTGGACAGCACAGGCTTGTCTGTCTTGTGAGTTGCTATGGGCAGTGATGCATTGTGTCTTTGTCCTGTGCACTATTGTATTCATAGTTCCTGGCTGGTGGGGTTCAAGCCCAGCACCTCCATGCTGACAAATTTGCATTAGTGCTGCACCTCTTTGCAATCAGGCTGAACGATGGTCGAGCTTTTCCTTAAATATTTAGCAAGGCATAGCGGAAGCTGAATAGCAGCAAGCAAGAGGCACTTACAGAGCTGGGAGGACTCTATATATGCTTGCTGGAACCTTCTGCCCCATCCCGACAGGCGGTCCAGCACAGCGTCAAGTGCATATGCAGCTCAGCACTCAAAAATGCAGGACAAACAGATGGACAAATAGACAGGCTGGCAGACAGCCAGGTCACGTCTTTGTTTGCACTGTGTATGCAACCGCATTGGGGGTCAACTAGACAAGCACAGGGACAGACATTTTGTATGCGTTCATCTCACAACCCCTCATGCACCAGCCATTAGGCAACCTAATTCAATGCGTTCAGACCTCAGTCCATCAGCCAGCCAGCCAGACACATTCAGACGAACAGGTAGACAGACAGACAGATGGTCTGCAGTGATGCACCTGCTTTCATGTGGTTGCTTGGAGGGGGAGGGGAACCAGGAGAGCTTGCCATCAGCCAGCAGCTCAAACCAGCCCACCTTCCACCCCTTCATCATGCTGCGGGGCTCCCTCCTGTACTGCAGCCATCCCTCCCTCAGGATGGGCACAAATTCACACTTCACCTGCGTGCGCACACACACAAGCTGCATGCTGACCACATTTGTTTCTGAGCACAATGCACACAGCAGATCTATGTAATAGGAGCATAATGCAATATACACTCTGTTGGTTTGGGCTCCTTTCTGCATTGCAGCCACTTTTTTCTCAGGGTGGGCTCAAACCGACACCTCCTGTCATCAGAATGGAAGGACCTCCATGACTTGAATGACAGAACAATCTGATCCAGGTACCCAAATTGTTGCTCTGGGCTTAGTCTGCACTGTAGGTTGCACCCTTCTAGCATATGCCCACAGAAAAATAGTCAATGCACCACAGACTACCCTGCAGATGACCCATTACTGGCTGTGCCAGATGAAGGCATGTGCTTGCCTGCAACAGTCCATTCCTCCATACCTATATCTACACAGTACAGTTCTGAGGCAGCCGCTAACCAACATCACAAAATCTTCAATGCTGCAGTGTGAGGTGAGTTCAGGTGTCCAGGCAGGCCATGCACTTCCTAGCAGGCTTGTGATGGTGATTGGCGGGAATGTTGATGACGTGAGGATGACTAATGCACAAGTGAGTTGGGCTGTTGACCTGAATAGTGCCAGCTTCCTGCTTGGTCCTGTTGTACAGTGGGAAGGCAAGCTCCCTGTTGGGCTGCTGCAGCAGCTCTTCCAGAGGAATGCGCACTCCACCTGTGATCACGCGTCATGATTGCTTTCATGAGCAGCATTACTAAGCACAATGAAGATGACTAAGGATCACTTGTCTCTGGCAACTAAAGTTGCAACATCCTCATCAGCCTGTCAAAGTTTCTGGGCTGTTGCTCATGGCTCAAATACACAGCCACTGATGCGCATCCCTCCTGTCAAATATGTCATGACATGCAACATGTTGACCCAGATGTGTCAGAGTGGAGAAACAGATGTCAGCAGGCCAATGATCCAGTTGTGAGTATTACTGCAGAAATTAGCTCTGTTCATGCCTGCTGCAGAGTGGTTTTGACACAAACACGCACCAGGTCTGATGACATGATGCAACGTGATCAGTGACCCTTCCTGAACAGTCAGAACAGGTCAGCAATGGCAATGAAGTCTGCCAAACAAGCTCCTGGCATGGGACGCCTAGCAATGATGTGGTTGTGCATGACGGCATCAAGCTTGCTGACAGGAAAGCCATCATCACAAAAGACATCAGTGAGCAGTGCTTGTTAATCTTTACATACCATCAGCATGGCAGGCACCTTATATGCTGACTATCCTGCAAAAAAGCTTACCTAGCAGTGTGAGAGTCTGATTCTGCCTGTTCTTGGCTTCAGACTTGGCCTTGCTGCGGCTGCCACCCCCTTCATTCTCCTTATTGCCCCTGAAGCCCCTGGTAGAGCTTGAAGAAGAGGTGGTACAGCTGCCTCTGCTGGAGTGGCAGGGAGTCGGGTTTTCTGAATATGCAGCTGCCAGATTGATCTCCTGAGTGTTCTGCATGCAACAACCATGCAGTCAGTCTGCCTGGACTTCAAGTCAGGTGCAGAGTGTTCTGCACTTAACATTTACACAGTAAGATTGCCCCCGATCAGGTGCTGAGTGTTCTGCATGCAGCACTCACAAGGAATCTGCTCAGACATCAGATGAGGTGCTTTGACGTGGTCACAATCCCCTCAGCCAGGACATGACATTGGGTGTTGTTAACATGACCAGTCACTCTTCACTCGCCAAAGCAGCAGGGCATGAGGTTGCCTAGTGAGCTCCAGCCATGCCAACCATCACCAGCAGCATCACTCATTGCTCATTGGCACCAATAAGGAATAATAAGGACTCAGGCTTCATGCTGACACATAGCAGGGACCCCGTCATGTGGTGGAGCCACATGCTTGACATTAGCTGCGACCCACCATCAAGACATGCCACCACCCAGAGACCCATATTGGGCTGGTAAGGCTGCTGCCAGATGGGCTCATCTTTGCAGTGTTGTGAAGCAACAGATTCTATGCTATAAGATGAGCATGATCGTAGGCATAGAGTACAAGCATTTGTCATGTAGGTGGCTGTCCAGCCAGCTCTATCAGAGGGGTGTCTATGGCTTGCATCCTTTCAGCGCAGTACAGTACAAGCTCTCCTGACAGCCACATTCCAGCTTGAAGACATGAGGCCAGCCATGCAGCAATGACACAGGTAATGTACCTGCAGGCGCTGTGTGAAGGGCGTCATCATGTCAGGAGGCGTCTGCAGCGCCAGCTCTCTCAGAGGCACATCTGAGTCTTGCACATTGCCATTTGGCAGTCCTCGCAGGGTCCTGGAGGAAAGGCGCTGCAGGACGCTGGGCACAGGCGACTTGATGGACAGACTGCTCAGGCTCCTGCTGACCTGCCAGCATATGCACTGTTTGTGCCAACTTGTGCCCATTTGTGTTGGTTTGTGCCAACAATGGAAGAAATTGGTGAAAATCTGCAATCGCTTGTGGCTATTCCTGTATGTCTCATGTAGAGAGGTCAGTGCTTGTTGATATCAAAGTATGCAGGGTGTCAAAAGCTGGACGCTACAAGACGCTAGGCGGGGGTGCTTAGACAACTATGTTGTACAAGCTCCTGCCATGTGGGTGTGCAGAAGGTGGGGAAGCAGTGTGCTGGCAATTGCTGAGGAACTATGATGCAAGTACGTGTTGATGTTGTGCCTCCCAGAATGCCATCAAGAGCGTGCATTCTGTGGTGCACGTCCTGTTTGCATATTGCATTCAATCCCAAAGTGATTGGATGCAATTGGTGCAAAAAGCACTCGCAACACACAGACAGGAATGGTGAAAGCATGCTGCCAGGATCAGAGCAATCTGTGTACTCTCAACGATACAAGGCTACATTTCAGCAGCACAAGCTTTTGACAGTCACAGATAGACAAAAGCAGTCAGCTTACCACAGACAAGAATGAAGATGACCTGTCCACCAGATCATGGGCTTGCTTCGGCTGAGCAGCATATACACCAAGGTGGAGGGCCGTTGGATTGCCATGCACGTCAAAGGAGATGGCACAGTTCCAGGCAGCAGAGAACGTCTCCACATCAGAACCAGATGTGCCAGCTGCCTTGGAGTTGGTCCATTGATTGTCATGGGCAACTCTGCACAGACAACACACAATTGCTGTGTGTAAAAAAATGCATTTGAGCCTCCAGTTGTGGCAACCACTGGTGCCTCACATGATTTGGTACTCAAGTCATGTGAGCAAAGAGACCAACGAGACTGAGCTGCAATTTTAGATGTGACACAACCAAAGTGCTGGTTGTGCAATCATGTGCAAACGCTTCACACTGCTGCAGGAAAGGGGTAACACACCTGCATTTGCAGATCAGCTTTGCTGCTTGCGTTGGCTCGCACTTGCCGAATTTGGTGTTTTGCATGCTGTTTTCTGTCTGGATCCCAAGCTGGGGCTGCAAACTGGTAGCATGTTGCACTGCATCAGCAACATTGCATGCAATCTCACACATGCCATTGTGTTTGCATAGAGATGATCTGACTGCAAGTCCTTCAGTAGTCTTAGGACTGTTGTGTTGACGAGCTCGTGCACCATGACCTACCTGTTAAGATCAGTCTGCCAGCAACCATGCTTGCAGACTCTGACAATCTGCTTTGTAGAACGGGTCCACCTTCTCGATGCAGCTGTCTGTCCTGGTAGATACAGTACAAGCAGCTTCTGTAGAGTAAGGTTAGCTTTGACGTCAAAGTCAATCTGGTCTCGGTGTAGCAGCAAGTCCGAGCGTCTCGGCGTACAGAGCAATCACTGACGCCTCAATCAAAAGCTGTTCGTCAACATGCGATGCGTCAATGCGCAGTGCCGTGTTGGACTTTTGCGCTTTCTTCCGTTTGCGGTTTGGAGTTGCACGTGATCACCAAAGACAGCTGCTGATTGTTCAAACGCAATGTAATGGTGCAGTGTTACATACGTGCGCTAGGTCATAGGTCACAGGACTCAGATCAGGACACAGATCAGCTTGCTCTGAAGCCACATAGCGTTATCTACTTTCATGCGATTGTAGTGCACATACATGCGATTGTAGTGCACATACATGCGATTGTTTTTTATTCGCAGCATGCTGAATACATCCGATCACCACACCCGCGCAAGAACGCATGAAAGCTGAGACTGCATGTTTAGACATTCTTGAGGCCGTAGCTAGAATAACAATGATGGCCAGAACATGTGACATGGAGTCTGAGCCATTTGCGTTCAGCACAACTGTCACACTTTAGCCTTACTGTGGCAGCATGTTGGCAACTTAAGATGTCATTAATAAATCGTAAGTGGGTCTCATTCGTGTAGGGCTGGGTCAGATCTGAGCATCATATGAATTTGCTGTGAACCATCGAAGCGACAAGTTGGTCCACATTTATGAAACCCCGCACGGTCATAGATTGGTGCACCGGGTGCACTGCACCCTTGGGACCATACTGTGAATTTACGCATATCAGAGAGACCTTGAGTTACACCTTACATGGAATTTCTCAGTCAAAGCTTGCATGATTGCAACTTGCTTTTGTCCAAATCGCCAATTCGGCTTCAAGGGCTCATCAAATTAGTAATCTGCATCCAAGGTTTTTGCGCAGCTTGAACGTCACAGTAGCACAGCTCGAGCTTTTGTTGCAAACCGTCATGGCCTTCAGAATGATCTGCAAAAGTCTCGCATCAAAGTCTGTGGCAGCTGCTGCTTTGCCTAGAGCAGCCTCGAGCCAGCTATGTCACCCACACGCAGGCGGTCTCCGACATGCGGCAGGCATCTTGTCCCGAACAGCGTGGCTTAAGGAACCCACCTCGTTGCTCAGTTTGCGGCACTTCAACTCGTCAGCAGTGGTCAGAAGTGCCTTGACAGAGATTTTACAGGAAGAGATCAAGTACGAGGAGGACAACTACCAGCCGCCCGAGGTCTGCAGCATGCTGTGCTTTTCAGCTATTCGTAACTCATTGTTTCAGCACGATGTGCCCTGTATCTCCTGACAACCATTTTGGTGTCACTATAGCGTGTCAAAAGCAGTGTTGTGGGTGTAGGAAGTCAGTGCAGGACCTCCAGAAAATTGGCAGCTTACTGAAACTCCAGGAGACACTCATATGACTCTCACTAAGAAGAATGGCAGTGAAACTATACACATAGATCTGATGGTCAATGACCAGGTGAGTTGTCCTGACTTGAAGACATTGTTGGCCCCTTCCAGTAGCACCGAAGCTGTTTTGGACCAGGGCTAAATTCACACTAGACCTTGCATGCCATGCTATGTGGCCACGGCATGGTGACATTCCTGGTTGGTTGTTGACCTGTCATGGCATGAATCAATTTGGAAGTCAATGCGCATACTGTCAGACATACACTCCAGACCCTGCACAAGCAGCATCAGACAGGTTGAAACTCAGAAAGCTGCCAACTTGCTATTCTTACATTTTGATGGTGTTGGTTGTTCTCTCCCTAGGGCAATGGTGACAACGCATGTCGACGATTCTTTGGGGATCAGTCTGACGCCGTTCTCCCATGGGGAGCATCAGCTTTTAGACTTGCTGTTTTTCTGTTGTGACGTACCTTCCTCAAATTCACATGTGTGCACTTGCAGCCAGTGGACCCTGGGGAGGTGTTCCAGGATGCTGCAGGGGAGGGCGATGACCAGGTGGATGTTGATGTTGGAGTTGTGTTTAACGCTTCCGTGACCAAGGGGGAGCAAACGCTTGTGTATGCTTCCTCTTGTTCAACTTTGTATGCAAGAAATGGCTGCATGTGGATAGCTTGGCTTTTTGGACACTGCCTCCTGTTTGATGCTTCTGTGCTCCAGGCAGAGCAATCCTCCATGAGCACTTGCTTTCTGGTTCAGCAGCAGCTGCATGCATACAGCTTGGCATCTGATGCTATCCAGATCACACATTGGCTCTCTTTGAGATTGTCATTTCCAATGTTACCTGAACATTGTGCACCCTCGCAGCCTGTTTTGCATGCAGCTATACCTGCATCTGCTGCAGCGTGCATTATGGCGGTTCTTGTTTCAGAAGTGCAGACTGGTTTTGTATGGGTATGCATGCAATGCAGTCAGCTTGTCAGCATGATTGTTTGGCTGAAACCTTTGTGTTCATATGCTGGCTTAGCACAGCTGTAAAGCAGCCTTACAATGCAAGGTTGACATTGCCATGAAGTGCATTGACTCTGCTGCAGCTTTGAGTGCAAGAGTGACGGCACATACCTGGACATCAACCACATTTCCCTGGAAAAGACAGATGAGGAGCCTGAGGAATCGCACTACACAGGCCCGGTGAGCATGCCATGTGCACTGCAGCGTGTCGCATATGCAGCACAAGCAGCAACACATGCAGCTGGCTTTGGCATTTGATGATCCAGGCGTTTCGCCAGGCTCTGCAGATCAGTGCATCCTCAGGGACATGTTTCTGGACCCAACAATCTGAGAAGCAGCCACACATGTAGCTGAAATACTTTGTACGCTGTTGTGCTGCTGTTCAGATCTGAGCTGAAAACAGACGCGCACTCTCAGCAGTGTCTTCTTGACATGCAGGCATCAAGCAAGTGGTATAGCTGCTGAGTTTGCATGCGCATGCTGACTCTGTTTTGCTTGCTGTGACTTCATGCGCGTTGCCAGGCAGGTGCCCTGACTCCTGCTGTCAGGCACTTACTCACAGACGACTTTGCTTGAAGGCATCTTACTACACTGAGGGCATGCCAATGCAGTGGTGCTTCCGTTTGTCCCATCACAAAATCCAGAACAGGATTGCAGGAGTTGAAAATCTCAGAGACTGAGGTGATTTATTCTATAGGTGTATGCTGAGCTAGATGAGCGCTTGCTACAAGAGTTCCCAGCTTTCCTTGAAGAGCGAGGAGTTGATGCTGATATGGGCGCCTACCTGCTGGGACTTGTCAATGACAAGGAGCAGAGAGAGTACAGGAGTTGGCTCTCCAATGTTCAGAACTTCCTGAAGAAGTGATGGTTGCAGTGCACAAATGCTCTCAGCCACAGATGCAGCTATACACTTCGAGAGCAGGCAATGAATCAGAAGTGAAACAAGTATCATGAAGAGCAGGATGCAAAGCTGCTAGGGGTGTGCTGTCGTGTTGAATGTTGTGAATATCTGTCTGTCCATGGTGATACGTATTGACAATAGAGCTGTGCTAGTTCCGCCATGAGCAAATGATGTCATGATCACACACTCAGCAGCATACCTGTGAGCCAAGCCTGCATTATGATTGTCATGCTGCCCTCAAGTGCCCTGGGCAAGGAATGCTATTGCATGAAGCAATGCTGTTCAGGAGACAGGTGCTGAAGCTGTGACCAGCTTTGAGACCGTTACTCCATTGCTGCTGCACTCAAGCAACTTACGTGCAATATCAGTACAGACAGTTTAGGAAAGTGTTTCATGATGTTGGATCTGAATGTAGTCTCTTGTTGGCATCAGGATCAGTGTCGGCCCAGCATAACACTCTTGTTGGTATCTTGACTGAGGGCCAGGTTCAACAAAGAAGGCCATTCTGCTTCATAGGGTCCAAACTTCACAACATACCGTACTCGTATTAATGTTTCTCGATTTAATAATTAATTATTCTGAGGCCGAGCCGACATAAAAGCATTACATTAATTATTATCGTCTTCCGATGTTTCTTAAAATTATTCCAATATTTTCTCAAAAGACCGCGATTTTGAGCGAAAGCTTGCTCATGCTTAAGCTTGTGATCAAGCCCATAGCACCTTGCAATGGCGGTCCTGCGCTTGCAAACTTGATCGAGCCATTCATTTGGACTTGATCATCATTGTGCATTACCTAGGGCTTTTGCAATGCTCCCCGGTGGTCAATGCCGCCTGGATAGGTTCGGTTTTGGGTGCTTTAGTACGGTTAAGAACCCGATCGTGCATCCTTTGCCGGTGTTCGGGCCCAAAGGGCCGCCACCTGTCAAAAAGGGTGTTGGCAGACCTAAAAAGCCCCATGAACCGCAAAGCGACGCGGTTGTGGAGGCACTGGCCATACTCAAGAAAAAAAAGCAGGAAAAGGCTGCAGCACAAGAGGCTGCAGCACGACTCAAGTCAGACAAGACTCGATACATAGCAGTGAAGTCGACTGTCATTGACAGAGTCACTAAGCTCCCATGGGGTGATGTATCCAATGCACACCCTTGTGAGGAGCCTAGAGATATGTCAAAGTCAACTTCAAAATTGAGCAAATGTTGATGAGCAGCAAGAGACCTGCTTTGTTGCTTGTAAACATCTTTGGTCTTTTTTTGGAGGCTGCCGCACATGATAGTTGCTTCAGGTTGTATGAAACTGCTGAGGTAATTGGGCCTGCCTTGGGACTTTATGCTGTTGTTGTAGCAAGACTGTGATAGTTGCAGTGCTATCGTTTTGGACTTGTAAGACTGCTTGATCGATCGATGATATCATCATTAAAGTCATTAAAACAATTCGCCAGCTGTCCGAGGTGCATTAAAAATAAGAAATAATGCAATGAGGATCTATTCGATTAAATTTTATTCTGGCGGAGCGCGAGAAACATTAGTACGCGAGGATCATTAGTACGAGTACGGTATGACGCATGCTGACAGTCATGACTGATAAGTCCCGGACAGGCCTGCTGACATGCAGTAGGTGGTCAGTTGCATGTATTGACGCGCATGACTATCCTACGTACAATGCTGTGGGTGCAATGACAGCATGTGCATGCCTGCCTCGCCTCGTTAATTTTTATTTTAGCCGAATTTGCAAAAACAGTTTAGTAATCCAGTCAGATCGACAGTTGCAGCACAAGCTGACATGCGCTCCTGGTCAGCGCTGGTGAGCAGGTGCATTGCTTCATCAGCAAGCTGCCCCCGAATCAAATCCTGTTGTACTGCATCGTCTAGCTCACTTGTAGAGCGCACGTCGCGTCTGCCCGGTCGGGTTGCAGCGCTAGCGTTGATTCGCTCTGGCTTGCTTTCGCGCGAGCCAACGAGGGTAAGATGCTTGCAAACAACAAAGCATGTATGTTGCGGCAATTTTTGCCGAGACTGCCCGCTTGACCTTTTGAGCAGAACCCCCAGGATCTTAGGGGAGCATTTGCTTCGATGGCCCACGGCGGTGGTGGTGAAGTTCGCGTTGGGATTATAGGTCGTCTTGTACCAAATGCTTGAGTTTCTCTGGCATCTCTGTGTAATCTGTCGGAACTGATTGCGCTGCTGCAGGAGCTGGCGGAAACACTAAGAAATTTCATATACCAAGTCTGCAAAAGATAAACGGCGTGCAAATCGTTTCAGTCGCGAATCGATCGTTGGAATCATCCAAAGAGGCTGCTGCGGAGTTTGGTATTGGTAAGGTATGCACTGGCCATAGTTGATTTTGGCGACTCGTGTGACCACCGTGCATGTGCATACATGCACCTGCAGTGCAGACACAAATGCAGGCAGCGCAGCTTTCAACAGTCATGAATACCTTGAAAGCGTATTGGCTGTTGTGACAGCCGGGTGTGACATGTGAAGAGAGTGACAACCCAGCACAGGTACACGCATTACCTTGACTACAAAATGCCATGCAGGCTGCTGCATGTTGGTCTGAGATCATAGAGGACCCAGAGGTTGACGCTGTCGTGATAGGCACATGGCCATATATGCACCACACCCTGGTCTTAGCAGCTCTTGCTGCCAACAAACATGTCCTCACGGAGGCACGCCTGGTCAGTCACATGTCCTCCTTATGGCATGACCTGTCTAATGTTTGTTGGCATGAAGTCTAGCTATCAGGAGAAAGACAGCAGACATGCATGCATGGTTTCTGCTGCCTCACATGCATACTTATGGTGAGTGAATGTAACCATCAGCTCAAAACTTCTTGGACTGACTGATCAACCACTTTGCACATCCGGCCAGGTGGTATGACTCATGCTCAGTCACACCAGTCATTGGATGGGTAGTGTCAACAGCCTGGGCTTGTTGGAGTGAATAGGCCATCATGATGCAGGCCATGAATGCGCAAGAGGCAAGAGAGATGCTGAAGGCCTCTCAACAGAAGCCCAACCTGGTCACTCAGGTGGTACCTTCCCCCATCACCTTCACCTGGGATGCCACAATTCAGGGGATCATTCAAGAGGAAAAGCTAGGGGATCTCATCTATGTGGAGGTACATCAAGACACATATACACACATGTAGATTTGTACCATCACAGGCATTTACCGCCATGATAAGAAAAAGAACAAATGTGGAGCAGCAGCAGCAGCAGGCAGCGTCAAAAGGCAGCTTCAGCATTGGCCAACACGGTTAAGCACCAACGACAGGCAGTGCTGATAGTGCAGGTGAGGGGCCAGTCTGGCGCATTTCCGCAAGCTACCGGCAGCACCATGACCTGGCGGCAAGATGTGGACCTAAGCGGTCTGAATGTCATGAAGCTCGGCATCTTTTATGAGGCCCTGCAAAGGTCAGCTCTGCTAGGATGCCTTGTGTCACCCAGGTGCTCAAGTCCCTCAAGGACGGGTGCGCCACAATTTCAAGCTTTATGTTGCTGGCAATGCTCTCAGGTCATCAGCAAAGCAGGCACATGCATGTGAGGGAAAGTTGTGATGCATTTGGGATATCTCAATAGACTCAGTGTAATCTGTCACAAAGTCTGAAAGCTGCACAGCCTGAGAGCTGCAGAGCATCACTGCATTCTGTTGGCGCCTGCTTTCATTGCTACCCAATCAGGCTGGGGCTGTACGCACATCCTTTTAGCACCTGTTGGGTGCCAATTATCACCGACATACTAGTAATGTGCCTGCACACACAGGGAGCTGCACTCAAGACTGTACGTGCATGACCCTGGGAGAAGGACCTTTGGAGAAGACACTCAATCAATGAACAAATGAATGCATGAATGGAGTCTGTGTCTACACAGGTGGGTAGGAGATGCCACCAAGGTGCAGGCTTTAGCCAAGACAGTCGTCAAGACGCGCACGCATGGGGAAACTGGAGAGCCAGCTCATGTCCAGATCCCAGATCATCTGGATGTCCTGGCTGAGCTGGCTTGTGGGGCCCAAGCACACATTGTCATGAGTGAAGTCACAGGTGACCAGTCACATGGCCACTGAGCTGAACAGCTGTGTTGGATCACAAGAAATTGGACCTCAACCATTGTCCTGTGAAGTGCATCTCGGCAATGGTCGAGCAAGGATTGCTGTTGTCGCCAATATCTGTGCTGTCAGCAAAATTAGCTGCACCATACTTTCTCTGAACATGCTTTGCATATTTTACAGTTGCGTGACCTGCCACTATTTGGTGTGCATGCAAATGTGGTCATCAGAGGGACATAATCTGCTCCTGCTGTACTTACAGACATGCATGTTCCGCATGTATATAGCACATTCCTGTGAGTCGTTAGTGTGCATCAAGTAAAGCATGGCTGTATGCTTGCAGGTGTGGGGCGCACCACTCAAAATGATATCTGGCTGTATGGGTCAAAAGGCACCTTGCACCTGGACCTGGACGCCAAGAAACTCAGCATAGCTCTTCAAGAGGCTGGTGAGTCTGATTTTCGTCTGCGGTCCTGGACTCTTGTGTGTAGTATGTTCATGTCACATGTATACAGAAGATTGTCCAGGTTTGAACTCAATGGTGCTGACCCTGAAGCTGTCTCTGCTTTCAACTCTTCTGATTGGGGAAAGGATCACCAAACAGGCTGTGATACATGGCTTTGCCTGTTTCACATGTGACATAGCAATACCTTGTTGGTTTCTGGGTGTTGAGATGCGTCACACTAGCACCTTCTTCCCCTTAATGCTATTTGTATGGTGCTCCGTTCACAAACGCAAGAACAATCTGATGCCTAGCGATGATCATTTCGTTTTGAATCTGTTTTCGCTTTCAGATGTTGTCTATTGGCCTCCACAATTGACCAGTTTGACCTGAAACTTGGGCTGTGATATGGCCTTGATTTGACCCAGTTTTACCTTCAAAATTGGTCTCAAGGACAAAAGTTGCAGAGGATCAGAATGGCATAGCATAGAATTCGATGGCAGTAGTAGTCAGGCATTGCAACATGTGACATGGTGGCCACGGCACAGAACATATTGCGCATATCCTCTTTCATGTCTTCTGCAATGCTTGCAAACCTGCAATCCTTCTGAATTGCAGGAGGCAAGCTGCAGTGAAGGTTTCAGCAGAAAGGGAGGGAGCATGGCGGGTAGAAGAAGAGTTCATTGGTGCCATCCGTGGTACTGAGCAAATACAGAGGACTAGTTTTGCAACAGGGTTGCGGTATATGGAATTCACGCAAGCAGTTGCGGCCAGCTATCAGACTGGGCAGGCTGTCTATCTGCCATTGACCCATTGAAGGGACATTCAAATCCTTAGCATGAATTACGTTGTGCCTAGGCCTGCACACCTGCAGGTGCTGTGGCAAAACCTATCGTCCTAAGCAATGTGTACAAGGCCCTGCAGTTATATGAGCTTGCATATGACACAGCTCTTCATGATCTCCCCTCACAAAGCCTTGCTGACATTGCTTGGACACTGCCTGGGTGGCTTTTATGAAAGCTAATTAGCTGCAAAGGGCTTTCATAAAAAATAATATAATGCTGCATTTTCGTTTTGCTGGTGTCTGCTGCAACAGCCTTTTCACGGTGCTGGCACGCCTAGTCCGTGTTCTGACCGAAAATGAAGGCAGTCATGCCTGCAGCACTTCAGACCAGAGGCAACTTACATTTCAACGGCTTAGAGCTACAGCCCACAGCTTGAAGCTGTAAGCTTCCACGTGCTTTTGGAAATCTTGCCGTAACGCTCGCTTAGACTGCTTAGACGCTATGCTAAGACAGAAGACATACGTGCTATGACTGCATTGTCCACTCTTGCATGCTGTGACTGCGGCATCCACCTCGTGCATCAGGATCATGCTGCAGGTTCAGTCGTGTCTAGGGCTGCTGAAATCTTCTCGGCGTGTCTGATCACAGATGGAGCAGGCGTCAGAAGAAGTGGAGAGTCCAGCCCCAGCCTTGGCTGTTAGTGCCTTGTAAGTCCTCAAACGTCACTGTGCTCCGCACCGGCATCTCGCACCTGCTTCTGACAATGTTGTGCACCGGTAGGTGCGGGTTTGGTGTCAGCAAGCATGTCAAGAACAACGTGCTGCACGTTGACGATCGCCATATTCTTCATCCCCTTGGGAAGCACATTGCAAACTATGACTGCAGTACTTCTGAGGTGAGGGCTGATCTACTGTTCGAAAGTCTAGCCAGTCACTAGCTGTGAAGGGCTCATCACACCCTAGTGCTTTTGCTGCAGACCATGTTTATGCTGGCTGGCGAGGGTGTGCCTAGGGTGTGGAACCTTGCTCTGTCACCAAACAAGGCATATGCAGCTGTTGTGCAATCAGTGCCTGGCGAACAGCGCAAGCTGCAGGTACACTTAATCTAGTGTTACAAAGGCTCTTATCATTATTTGTGCAGCCAGAACTGTACATGCACAACTACAGCACTGAGTATGACAGCCTCAGGCTGTCAAGCATGGACGTCTAATTTTGATTACGTTCTGTGCAGTGTGCTGTATATGTTTTGGCAAAACCAAAACGGGCCAAGATCCTGCATGTGGATCCTAAGTACAGCTTGGATGCAAGCATACAAGCGCTTACTTTCAGGTAAGATGGTACCTCCTCCATACTACCAGCAAGCCCTACTCTCTCCTGCTGGTCAAAAGCAGCTTTCGATAAAGAAGATGCTTTGTACAGCGGGGATGGTCATCTTTTGGTCATGGCAACTGGAGAGCCGGAGAACTCCATCATGATTTGGAAATGGTCCACTGGCAAGGTCCTGGTGGCAGACGTATCCAGCTTTCCAGTCCACCATATCAGCTTCAACCCCTGGGATGGCACCCAACTGGTGTGTGTTGGAGAGACAGAGCTGAATCATGTGGACTTTGTGGAGGAAGAGTTGAAGCTCAAAGCTGACACTCTCCTTTACCATGTACGTTCTCTCACATGAAGTCACATGTACAAGATAACACATATCGTGCCTAGTCAGCGTACGGTGTTTGCAACAATTTAGATGTCCCAGAAATCGGCGTTGCAGCAGGAGCTGCATTGATCTGCAAATGTCTGGCTATGTGCACAATGTCAGTACGACCAGGTCTTTGAGAAAGAGAGGAAACAGAAAGAAGTGAGCACTGACCTGAGCCATGCTGCAGAGCGGTCTGTCCACCTTCACATCACACACATGGGTCAGAGGCACCTTTGTGGCTGTGGGCTCAGTGACAGGTCAAGTGGGTGTCTTCCTGCGGGGTGAGCAGAAGGGCTGCTACCAGCTGATGGAGCATATACCTGTCATCTGTGTTGCTGCCCATCAGGCAGGCTTTGTCATACTGAGCCATGCCATGCTCAGTTTCTTTGCTCCTACCGAGCCTGACCGCAGGTGTGTCCTCCTGCTTGCAGCTGTAAGAAACGTGCCTATGGGGAAAGCACCCAAAATACCTTGCTTGAAGATGTATTTGGTGCCTTCGGAGGATGGCTTTGCCTGGCGGCCTCCTTTACAGCTGCTACAGCCAAGGCAGCCACACATGTGTGTCTGTTGCAAAGTCAGGCTCTGCGCTCTGCTGCAGCCTGCTGTACAGTTCAACAGCTGATACAAGTATGCATGCAGTGATGTCACTCTCGGATTCGCAAGTAGGCAGCAGCCATGATGCTAAGTCTAGTCAGCAGCTCTTGAATAATTCTGCAATTCCACAGGCAGTCAGGCAGGGAGGAGCTTTTCAGCATCCAGCAGCAGGTACCCCTCATCTTTGCAAAGGACGTAGACCCGCTCCACGTTTCCATAGCCCCCACAGGCGTCAACCTCATGCTCAGCACATCAGGCAATGAGATTATGCAGCTGGATCTGCAGTACCTCTCAGACATGTCATCAGGAGAGTCGCGCAGCCAGCTGACTCGTGCCTGGTCAGCATTTGGCTCCGGTGCAGTCTTAGCTCCTGCAACCAGCGTCACCACTGCAGACATAGCAGCTGCCTCACCAACACCTCTGGCTTCTGCTTTCCACAGCTCCAGAGTGACGTGCATGGATGCTTGTCATCAGATGCCCATCATTGCGACAGCTGCACAAGACAGAGAGCTGAGGTGAGTGAAACAGCTGTTTGGCTCTAGCACGCCATGCACTGTTTGCTCGTGTTCTATCGACACATTGTCACTTCTCAGTGATGTGTACTCAACTGTGGAGTTAGAGCCCAAAACAGCATGAACTGCAAATTTCTGACCTTTGTCTCATAGGGAGAAGTCTGCGCAGTAGACTCTGCATTGTTCTGGACCCTGAGCATACACCAGCCTGCTCCTGTGATGTGGATCACAGCCTCACTGAGCAGGTTGCTTGGTCAGTGCAGGATCTGGAATCATCGCAGACAAGAGTGCGTGCTGAAGCGGCTGCTGACAGATGATCCAGTGGACCTGTCTTTGCACTGCTCCGGTCTCATGCTCCTCATCGCCTACAGTGACCGTCTGCAGCTACTATACATCCTGCGGTATGCCCAGCATCTACATGAACCTCAGTCCCCAATCCAATATCTGCACTTACAGGCCAGCTTGCTGGCTGTCACGGTCTTGGTGCATTACTAAATATGAGGGTGTAAGGTGTCGGAGCTAGGATTTAGGGCCTATTCTGCAGCAGTGTTGCTATTGCAGCAGCTGGGAGTTGGTATCTGTACCTCGCGCCCTGCCACTAGCATCACATGGTCCTGTTTACTTGCCATTTGTTCATGCCACCGTGCTTTCGCTTGCCAGGAAAACTTGCGCAGGTGACAGTGGACAATGATGTGCAATGCAACAATGTGAAACGTGAAGTGTGATGTGGTTGGTTGCTGCTGTGCAGGTCAGACTTGGAGGAGATCACTGAGTTCCCTCTGAAGAAGTGCAGCCTCTGTAGCTTCAGCAACGGCGGTCAGCTGTTTGCAGCAGCTGGGATTGGCAACATCATCACCGTGTGGGGTTGCCACACTCACCAAGTGCTCGCAACATTCAAGGTGAGTTGTGTCATTGCACGCAGGCTTCCCTTGCTGTAATGCTCAGATATAACGGTTCTCTCATAGTCAGTCCAGCGTGTGGAGTTACACGCTCACCAGGACCTTGCAACATTCATGGTGAGTCGTGTCATTGCAAGCAGGCATATTTTGCTACAGCACTCCCTAAGTGTAAAGAGTCACCAATAGTCAATGCTGCTCGTAGCTTGGCAACATATTCAGCTCAGCAGCAATCCACCTGTCTTGACATCGGCACAAGTAAGCAGGCTTAGCGTACTCTTGCTGTTCAGTCGCCTCCAACCTCCATCTTGCATTGACACAGATTTGGACAGCTTGATCTGCGCCATGCAACATGCAGCCGCTTTCTACAGCCATGTGATGGACAAGAAGCACATGTGCAGGGACATGCCTCTGCCATCTCCCATATGGCCTGGTCACCTGATGATGCCAGGCTGGCCAGCGTTGGGGCAGGGGGTGCCTGCTATCAATGGGACGTCCCTGCAGGGGTCAAAATTGCCCAAGAGGAATTTGTGGACAAGCAGAAGAACTATTGCTGTGTCCAGTTCTGCAACAGTAGCAGTACCTCAGGAGTGGTGGTGCGTAGCCTGGATGGCAAGATCCAGCACATCCAGGTATGTTTGCCTTTGCTGATGCTGTAAATGTGTCTTGCTCAGTCTGCAATCAAGATCATATGCCTCTTGGTATCTGTTGTTTGGTCTGCATGCCTATAGCCTCTTGCTTTTCTGAGCCTGTTGTGTATGTCCTGACTTAGACATTCTCCAGGAAGTTTGTCTACAGCGTGCAGATCGTGAAGCTGTAATCTTGGGTATTGTTTCCACTGAGACTGCATATCTGTTCCGCCAGGATGACTTATGAAGCATGAGGACGCTCAGGTCTCAGCCTCGCGCATGAGTAGTTGCATCACATCCGCTGATACAGTATGATGACCAGATTCTCATGCTGGGAACATACAGACTGCACAAGCATAAGCAGTCATCAACAGTTAGTTTCAACACAGCCTTGTTGCATGAAAATCACGGCTGATGCATGATGCTGGCATGTTCAGGGAGGTGTGGTTGTGCGGGAGGGAGACGTCATGCCTGGGGCTGCACGAGGCTTTGCCCTTGTAGGAGAGGACAGTGCCCTGCTGGCTGCCACGGCTTCTGGAGCTGTGTCCTGTCACACCTGGCCCCTGCAGCCATCAGCTTCAGGTACTCTGCTCTTGTCACGTTTGTTCTATGTGAAAAGAGCCCAGGCTCACAGCTCAGACACTTCACTAAGATTGACTGATGTACTTTGTATAAGGGGTGGGTGCCAGACACAAGCATTGTGTTATGTTTTGTGCGTCATGTACATCAGTAGGGTATGTATATGTTGAGTAAAACAGCCTTGTAGTGGCCTTTGTTGTGCGCAGGGCAGTGCGAGCTGCACGAAGGGTCCATCACGCACATGGCACTTATAGAGAATGGCAGCATGCTAGTCACTATCAGCTCAGACGGCATCATGATGCTATCATCAGTAGATCTGCTGGTCAAGGGCCTGCCTATTGGGCATGCCCCCATCCTGGATCTTCCCCCTGTGCATCTCATGAGGCAGAGCGACCTTGTGGCCATGGATGATCGTATCACAGATCTGAAAAATCAGGTGAGCTCTGACATCTCCCCTCCCCACCCCCCCTTCTGTGTT
>JAABUO010003192.1_pt1 | contig 19641 bp, 24 predicted proteins | sample 5559291 | NCBI WGS metagenome assembly JAABUO01 (sample SAMN10711878, study PRJNA513372) | rock metagenome | isolation source: Antarctica rocks | place: Antarctica: Victoria Land, Finger Mt sud
CCATTGCCAAGGAACACTCTGTACCCCACGGTGTCAATGTCTGGAGGAGTGAAGTCAGCAATGCCAGTGTAGCAGGTGTACTGGCTGTAGGTTGGGTCCCCCTTGCCCACCAGCTTCTGTCTAACCTATACAGCAAAGAGCATGTCGTGCTGAGAATATGACAGAGTTATTGAGCTCTGCTTGGCCTTCATACAGGTGCAAAGGGGGTGTGCAATTTCATTGCAAAGCAGGGAGCATATCATTAATGAGCCACACCAAGCTGGCCCAATGCGCTTGTTGTTGAGTCTGCCCCAGCAGCTGTAGCTTGAGTTTGACTGTTGAACGTTTTGATTGCTGTCAAGATATACACTTGATGGCAGAAAAGGTAACATTTGCTGTCCATGGGCAGCGCAGGTGCAGCTGTTGCAGCAGATTGCATGCTGATGCTCTGCTCAGGACTCACACGGGACCAGACAGTTGCTGTACAACAGCATGCCAAGATCATCCACATTTAACAGACATCAGCAGTGGTGTGATGCCACAGGCATGCATGGCCTGCTTGCGACACTTGCCTTGGAGTGGATACCATCTGCGCCGACCAGGATGTCTCCCTCCCACCGCTCGCCCGACTTCATCACAGCCCACACCCTTCTGCGGCCCATGTCATCAACCTGGAAGATGCCACAGAAAATTTGCTACGCATGTGCATTCATGACCCAAGGTTCATGTTTTGGCTGCCAACATGTGGTGATGAGCACCGCTGAAGGCAGCACATGCTATAAAGTAGCATGCAAGCCCTTGATCTAGTCAAGCTAGCAGCTTTCGCCTCCCATGACGCCAATGAGCTTGATTTGGCATCATTACCTGCAAAAGCTTGCCTAACTGCAAACAAGAGCAAACAGTGCTAAGGTAGATCGTACCTCATGCTGGTAGTCGATGACGTTTTGGTCATTCAGAATCACATCTTCGCCCGCCATTTCAATGGCTGTCTCTGCTAGTAGCTGCTGCAGGACCACCCGACTGATGACGCGAGTTACAGGCAGACCCCTGTCGACTGCTGGGTGGAAAGTGTCAAACTTGACATACCTGCAAAGGAAATGATGGGTGCTTGTAAAAGGCTCTTGGTGCATTATAGCATGTATTGAGATTAGCTGAAGGTCAACTGCAATTGCATTGCTTTATGTGCCTGGCTTTGTGGTGCAATCAAGTTTTAAATGACAGCCAAACTTGCATAATTTGAGCGCTGTGAAGTTCCAGCAAAGTCACAGCAAGGAGCGATGATTGAGCCTGCTTGCTTACCATTTGCCAGTCTCGCCGTCCACAAGACCATTGATGCGGTCTCCTGTGATGCAGCCTTCTGCAAGGATCTTGTCAGCCATCTCCTTGTCAATGGCCTCAAGAGCAGCTAGCGCGTTGCTTTGCACCTGCATCCAGGTGCAAAACAGCTTAGACACAGGAACATGTGCCAAATACTGGCAAAGCTGTGACAGCAGCTGCTGCCTAACCTGAATGGGTCCCCTGTATTTGCCCTCGCCTCTAATGGCAGTGATGTTCTTCTCGAATACTTTGACATCAAAGCCTCTCTTCAGCAAGCCAACTGCTAGTACAAGACCTCCAATGCCTGCTCCAGCAATTAAGATCTTCGGTCCTGTTTGCTGCTCTTTGTTCTGAATCGGGTGATCAGTCGAGGTGTGCGTGTGGCCGCCTGTGCCATTTTGTGGTCTGCTGAATGTGCTTGGAGGGGCAGCTACAGCCTGGCAGGTGGTCGCGGGTTGCTTGCGTACGCTGCCGCGCGTGCTGTAACCAGATGTAAGCTGGCAAGGCGCCTGAAACGGCCTCGACAAAGAGCGGATGCCTGCTCCTGCTCTTCGCTGTGGATACCTTTGTACGCAGCAAGGTCGGTGGTCCAGCAAGCTTGACGACGGTGCGTTGGCTACAGGCAAGTGGGTAAACGATGCCATGGCTGATCTTGTATATGTCGATCAACGCACTACACCCCGTGAAAACTATTGGTGCACAGCTGCCTTCTCTGCACGCTCCCTCCTGGCAAGATTGCAACAAACTTGACAAGGCGAACAATTGCGTCCAGTACAGCGTAAAGTACTACTCAGCTATCTCGGCTAGATTCCTTCTTCACGTGTACTCAAGGCCTCTATGCAAATACCTTACACGTGCCGCATGCACTTTCAGCCTTGTGTTGCAATCCCATCGTACAAAGTTGCAGCAGCACATTTCGGTGATGCCTTTGGCTTTCCAACATGCTTGTTGATGAAGCATGCATGGTACAATTATGTGTGGTGATGCACATTGATGGAGCTGTGTCGACATCTGTGCACGTCCTTTATTAAAACAGGACACGACTTCACAGTTGACTAAGATGTTGAGCATGCACAAAGCAGCTAGCTCGAACATGTGCTGGTGACAGCTCAGAGCCTTCTCAAGTACCATTCAGCACAGCGGCCAGCCAGTCACAAACTCTTTACGGTGGAAGCAAATTGCTATCCCAAATCTGAATTTTGAATTGTGCAAGCCTTAATGCACTACTGTTTTGCAATGTCAGCACAATCCTCAAGACAGGGCAGGCTCAACAAATCACACACAGGTCAGCTGATGACAAGAAGCACACATCGACAATTGCTCCTCAGCTTTGCTCATGCAAAAGAAGGACTCAGCACCGGTCCCTGTGCTGATTTACACACGAGGCTTGACACTCTCCGCAAAGCCCTGCTGAAGCAAGCTTGTCACTGGCCTATTGGACCAGCTCTGCAAACGTTGGGCAGGCACCAACTTTGTCTCCCATATTCTGCAGCGTCTTTGAGCACAGTTGCTGATCTCTCCTCAAGCAAATGAGCTGGAGTGATGTTGAGCATGCCCTGGCCAACAAAGCGTGTGCAAGCCATCTGTGTGCAGCAAGGGTGGGGCATCTGTTTGCAGAGTCTGGTAAAGCATAAAGCAGACACTTTGTTAACAAAGAGTAGGTCCGCTTGCAGAGGACCATCTTCTGCATAGCAGCTTTGCACATACAGTCTGAGCAAGTGCCAAGCGTGTGTTTGGGGCAAATACAGATGGCCGCTCAGTGATTTGTCGACCAGAGCAGCACAGCCTTGCAGGATGAAGTCCCCAACAGACATAACTTAGGTATGTGCACAAGCAGATCGCACAATACCAGAAAGGTGGTCCAGTTGACAGCAACTTTGTGCATGATCGGCGACAAGCACCTTGTGCAGCTGTACAGGCACAGCAGTGTTCCACGATCCCTTCCCACGATCCCTTCCAAGATGCAAGAAGGACAGCGTGCACCACGCTTGCAATAGCAGCTTATGGGTGTGAATCTTAACATTCAATACTTGCATCACGCATGAGATTGATTCAAGACAATTTTGACATGTCCAGTCACTCAAGCATGCCCCAGATGCTCACTGAAGCACAGAATGGCTGCCTGCAATATACTATATAGCAGCAACAAACCAATTAGCTCAGCTTTGTTACACCCTTGTCAAAGGGTACCATTTTACCTGATTGACATTGTGTGGCCTTCTGTTACACTCTGTCCTACCTGCTGAAGCTTGGCCTTACTGCTGGCTATTGCCTGAGCATTTCTAGCATTGTCAACTTATTCCTCACGCAGCAGGTTGGCAGACCATTAGCTGGTGCACAAGAAGCGCCAATTTAGGCACGAACCTCATCCTCATGCGTCTTGCAGCGAGTTGCTCCAGCTGGTTAGCTGAATGCTTTACAGGCAAAGCGTCGGAGCCTGAGCCCACGGAAGCGAGGCTGGCCATGAGTCCGCGCAAAAAGCTAGTAGGTCTGACGCAAGAGAACAATCCTTGGTATATACCCGCGAAAATTCAGAGGGACAGAAGGTCTCATAGAAGGCCTTAGATAAGTTGCAGCATCTTGCAGGCTTAGACAAGAACCAGATGCAGGCGCAAAGCACACAAGGAACTCGTGACTGGCTGCTTGTGTAAAGTGATCTCCATCGACTGTGTGTCTGTCTCCTGGTAATGATACTGTAAGCGCCGTCTGCTCTGATCACCGAGGCTAAGAGCGTACAGCATCGGGCACCCGGAGCCTGGGCACTGCTGAGTAATAACTGGCAACAGACTGAAGCATATGAGAGTGGATAATTGCAATCAAGCCAATGCAGCAGTGGTGTTGCAAGCATTCAAACATGGATCTATATTCAGGGTTTATTTAGATACTGAAGTGTTTAGCGTTGTCAGCAGTGCAACACACCATGTAAGGTGGATGACAAAGCTAGCATGCGTGCAAGACAGTCAAAGTGTATACGATTGTAGCAACATCTCAAGAAAGACACTCTCATGTAAGCACAGAGGAGGCAAAGAGGTGTGCACCTGTAGCTGATTGCTGGTTGATGACACCTTCACTTCAATAAGGTATGGCTGGCAACCTGCATCCTGTGGCAGAAACTGCTGCTGTGGCTGGCGCTGGTGTTAGCGCCACTCCTCCTGCTGCCTGATGCTGCTGCTAGAGTAGCATTGAGTTGTGTAGGTATGCATGCACAGTGATGCATATTGCAGACGACAATCCAGGTGTCATGTCTGGGGTCACTTAGGCCCCTCCCTCCCAAGCGTGCACAGGCTCCAAGCATTGGGCTGAGCTATGTGCCATAGGAGCCAGGCATTCGCTGCATCTGTTATTGGTGTGTTTGATGCAATAAGCAATTGGTTTGGCACTTTGCTCTGAGAGGATTTTAGATTTACACTATATACGGGTGCTTCTCAAAAATGACGTTTCTGAATCCCAAGGAGCTGATGATGCTGATCTAAACCCCTAACCTAAATGATGCTGACCCTACTGGTCCAAGCATGTTGCAGTTGGCGGAATTGTTTTTGCTGTGCAGAGTCAGCTGACTCAGGCAGCTGCAGATGTTATCAACTGACCTGGTGTCAGCTCATGACCGTCATACTTCATGTCACAGGACTATGTCACGTCAAGGTATGGATGACCGTTGCTTCCTGGGTTACACAAGCACTTCTCCTGCAAGCTTGCCTTAAGGCCTCAGTAATGCCACAGAACAGTGTGCTTCACAACAATCAGTACTGACGTTAAGTTTAACACTGTCAGTTTCATCACTGCATCAAAAGCCATGCTGGCGACAAGCGTGCTGTGAAGTATCTATCTAGGTACTGATAGTTCAGTGAATTTTCAAGTGCAACACTCTGTGATCTGCCACCTACAAGTAAGGAAGAGATGACAAAGCCAAGCTTGTTGGTGGCAAGTTCTAAGCTAGGAAATGCAAGGTTATCATATGTAATTACCCTGCCACCATCAGCCTCTGAGAGGCTCGGCAAAACTACCAAAACTGTTTCTGGGCTTATGCCAGCACTCTGCTGTGCTTTGATTGCATGCCTAAGTGCCTTGCCTGGTCAAGCCTGTTAATCCACCTATGCACATGTGCTTCAGCAATTGGCCCCGAGCTAAGGAAACCACAGCCTGCACAGAAATGATGGGCAAATCCACAGGAGCCCTAAATTGTACCTCGTGTAACACCGACACAACCTTCGAGCTTGGGAACGCTGCTGTAATATATTGCACCCCTGAGTCATCAATGCCAAAGCAACTAACCAAGTGCAAGACCATCAGTGCTTGCTGTGGCTTGAGATCAGTCACATTCACATCATGGTCTGGACACATGATAGCAAGCAGAGTGAGATGCTGCATTTGCTGCAGCTCATGGCAGTGTGCTTAGCTTGCCTCCCAGACAACAAGCTGTGTGACTGCTGCAGTGCCAGAAGACAATGCCCAAAAGACGAACGGCGTCACAGTGCCAATCTGCGGATAAAATTCTGATATCTCGTGGTGCTGGCAGATCCCCCACCACAGTAGCCTCAGGAAATGTCAGGTTATCAACTTTGATGCTGATGGTCTGTAATGACTGCAGATGTGGCAATGCTGCATAGATGCTGCATAGGCTGGCAATGACCACACGCTGCAAGTTAGCACAGTTACTGATGAGCACCTGAGCACAGGAAGACATGTCCTCTTGGCATTGCAATGCTAAGTCGTGAAGGCCTGAAAGCTGTGCTAGTGGCTGCCAATCTGGGTTCTGATTCAGGACGCTGAGGTGCAGCCTGACAAGAGAGGTGATGGTGGCCAAAGCCCCTATGCCATTGCAAAGCCCTGCTCCAGCACACTGAGGTGCAGGCTCAGCACTATCGTCTTTAGTAGACCCTTAGCTGACTGCAGAGCATAAAAGTGGTCCTCTGTGAAATCTGCTGCTGGGTGCTGTAGAAAATCACCACCCGTGATTTTCTACAGCACCCAAAGGTGCTAGCTGCTGTAGAGACGCACTGTTCAAGGGGTGTAGGTGATCAACAGCTGTCTGCAGGGTCAGCCTGACCAAACAGTTGTGGAGCTGCAGCTGCGTAGCTGCACTGGCAGCAACACCCTCCAGATCTTTACAGACCTGCTGCTGTGCTGTAGCACATATGCACAGCTCGATTCTGCAGGCTGGGATGGCATTAGCCTACAGGAGCAGCAAAGTGAAGTCAGAAAAAAGTCACATGCATGACAGGTTTCAGCAGTCACTGCAACCCTGAGAGCATACCGGCACGACGATGTTGCGCAACATATCCGCACACTGCAGCGCGTCCAGCGAGTCTTCGACTCGGATTGTCAGGGTCAGCTGCCGACTGTGCCTGCCCAGCCTCGCTGCATCCCTCAACGTCTCCAGCAGCTTGCCTGGCTTGACTTTGCGCACCAACCTGGCCCCGCCAACACCATAGCCCAGCATTTGCACACGCCCCGACAATCCCGCCGCTGCTTAGGGCTGAGGCGATTCATCACAGCCAACAATATATCGTATGAAGTATGGTGCTTATCTATACCATCACTCCACAGGCTTCGCCGTTGACGGTGCTGCGAATGCAGAAGGTTTGTTTAACTATGAGGATAGTGGAATGCATAACTCAAACGGATAAACCCCCATAGGACCACGTAGCCTATGGTTTAAGCGATTTGCCTCTCAGCTATAACCAATAAAGTCGGAGGGGTGAGAACAGCTGTTACCTCTTGATCGCCTTGCACCCGTGGTATTCCATGAAAGGATGCACAGTACTGTGACAAAGCCTGACATAGCATGTTGCAGCTTGTACCCTGACACGAAGAGCAATTCAGTGTGTTGACCTCTCCACCCTGTCGAGGGGCGTATGACACACGGGCGATTTTGCAATTCGCCCCCGGGCACTGCCCTGGGCAAGGGCGTTTGCTGCGGTAGGCAGCTGCACAGGTTTACCATGAGTCACAAAGATACTATTATAGGCAGGGTGACTGGCTCACACTTCCGCTCCATCTCCTGTGTCAAGCCAGTTTCGTCAGCATGCACCTCAACTAACGTAGGCGAGCGCTGTCAACCCTGCTACAGCCAGATAGTTGCACAAACATAGATAGCCTCGCCTCAAAACTTCGTGAGCAGTGGCGATGAACGTGTCACCCAAGCTGTTTTCAGCCAGCATCACCTTGTTTACTTTGCTGGTCGCTGTCAGCTGTCGTCAAGTTCTGGCGGCATCAGGTGCCGCCGAGCGGAGTTGCACCTTCACCGCTATTCGGGGTTTCGCACGTTAGGTCAAGTTTTACGGCAAAACCTTTACAGCTTCTGTTCTGGTGGATGAGCTTTACACTCAGGTGCCTACAAGTGTAAGCTCAACCTACGGTAAGGATAGTGGCTGTTGCAAAGCCAACCACCAGTAAATATCCACTCTGATTGTTGCTTTGCATTGTAGAGTGCGATGTTGCAGTCAAAAGGAAGTAAGTTTGGCTCTTGTGTTTGATTTCTGCTGTTTCTGTGTTGCAAGCAATTGTACTGGCTGCAGAGATATCTTGCTGTATACATCCATTTTGGACCTCAATACTGAAAAGCACTTTCAGCAGGCCATCTTTGGTGCTGAGCTTTCAGAAGCTTTTGTGTTTGCAGGGCTGGAAAACAGTAAGTCTTGCAAATGCTACATTGCAGGCCTACATTGGTGCTCAATTTGTGTACTGCTGACACTGACAATGTATGTAAGCTGACACTGCCTCCTGACAATATCCCTGGCATTATTTTGGCGGCACCAACAGTGGGAACCCAAACTGCCAACACATCTGCCATGTTTTTTAGGTACATGGACTGTGCTGGTAAGCATCTTCACCTTGTTGACATTGGTCAATAATTACTCAGCCCACAGAATGCAGACTTCAGCTGGACAACAATTATGCAGGCACGTCTTTGATGCTGTGGCGTAGCACCTTTCATCACTGCCACCTTGGCTTATGTTGCCTGCTGGTGCTGGTGACGACTGCAATTGGCAAACGGGATGGTAGAAAAGATGGTAAGCCATGAAATTTGAGACATTGTGTGTCGGGAAGTCTTTGTGTGAGTTCAACCTCTGTTCGAGCTGTGGGTGCTGAGGTCAATGATGATTGCTGACTTGCAGATCATCTCCCTGACCACACAAGACAGCATGTTAGCATGGTTGACGTTGTCTTTTCTGGCAACAAGAGTCACGTGACATCTAAAGTTCCTGTCCATGCATCCAAGCCAGTGGCTGCTCATAAACAGCAGGCTGCAGATGTCAGAAAGGATGTCAGCGCCAACCCTCCCCCTTACTTGTGGCCAGTTGACTGAATTAAGTTGTTCTGGTGGCTATGCTGCTGTTGCCAAACAATAGAGAGGTGTTTGTCATGTCTACGGCAACTCGCCATTGAGCCTTTGTGATATAAACTTACAATTATATGCAGGGAAACTTCAAAGACCCCAAGGTTGAGAAGAAGAAGAAGTACATGATGCCTGTGTTTACCGATATTCCGTCTACTTCCACTGACATTGCGTCTACCTCAGCAGGCACAGCATCAGCATCTTGTGCCACCCCTCACACTGGCAGAGCAAAGCCTGTGCTAGACACACTCAGGACACCATTGACAACAAGCAGTTCAAAGGTACAGGAATGTAGCTGCGTATCAAGTTGCGTTTTGTGCGTATCGTCTAGCACTACAATGACCTTGTACAGCAGCCTGCTGATCAGCACGAGTCTTGTCTGCCTTTGCCTGTCTGTGCCTGTCAGACTATGCTGAGTGGTGCCTAATGCTGCATTGTAGGGTTCACGCTCTAATATGAAGAAACTTTGTATTGTCTGAGCAGTGTTGAAGTCTTTCTTCATATTAGAGCGTGAACCCTACAATGCAGCATTAGGCACCACTCAGCATAGTCTGACAGGCACAGACACGCAAAGGCAGACAAGACTTGTGCTGTGGCACAGGCTGGCTGCTGGGGGCTGGCAGCCTGTGCCCCCAGCTGCCAGCAAACACTGCTGGCCGCTCCCAGGTCACCATGCAAGCCACCACATCCAAGATTCAGGTACTTGTGTTTTGTTGTGATTCCTTCATGCTTACTTTTGGCCCATAGGAGCTTGTTGTGCTAAATGTATCTCCTTATTGATGCAGACAGCATCACCCGGCAATTCATGCACTGCTCGCGATTGGCACCAGCAAAATGGATTGCTGGCTGTGAGGACTGAGTAAACCCATGTTGCTGCACCTTCTGGTTGTGGTCCAGCTCTTAACAAGCTCCTGGGCAGAGCAAAGGTATGAGCTTTACATCATGTCAGACAGTGCATTGTACCTGCTCTGCGGTTCATGAAGTATTGTGCTTTGAGATGTGACATTGCAGTTTGAGGCATTCCCTTGCACAGGTTTCATGGTCTAAACTGTGAGTAAGTACTTATGCCCTGAGCGAGAACAGATCAGATTCATTTTTTTGCAGAAGAGCCAGAAGAGGAAGAGCAAGATGCAGAAGTCAGTGTCATCTCAGGGGTCACAGAAGCGATCTATCCTGAGCAGACGTTGCTGCTGTATATCCCCTGCAGTGCACCAGTGAGATGGGTTTAGTCATGCAAATTGAGTCTCAGTGTTGTATGGTTGGATGTTTCAATGTGTTACCAGCAGCTTCTGCCTCCATGTATACCCTTTGCTTGCAGTGATGCCCATGACAGCAGCCATTTCTTGATACTGCTGGCACAGCATCCCCCTTGTGCTTTTTGCTTGAGACTGCAATTGTTTGCAGCACTGAGATGCAGCAGGAACTTTGATATGCTGGCTCAGTTTTTGTTTTCGCTGCACTGCAATGTCCTGTATTGCCTAGACTGGGTTCACAGCTCATGATCAGGTAGGCTACTGTTAATATCGTTGACAACACAGCATTCAAGCTGAAGCCACCGCCCTCCCTGCTGGTCCCTTTTGTGGGTGACAGTGATTAGACAGATTCTGGATTTGATGTGAGTGTGAGCGTGTGAATACATGAAGGAACTCACCCTTTGCAATATCCAGTCTGTCAAGCTCAAAGGATGCACGTGAGAGTGTATGACTAAGTTCTGCTGCAATTGCCAAGCTGGTGGAGACTCCAACAGGGCGCGTGCTAAGACCTAGCTACACCCGAGTAGCCACGCAGTCGACAGATCGCAATGCGCAGTTGAAGTTGTAACGTAGGGCTATGGCCTGAAAAAGGAAGTGATGCTGGTGCTCGCAGCTGCGATCAGAAGCGGCAGCAGAAATCAAAGAAAGCACTTTCTGCAGTTTGCTCAGCGTCTTGCCACCGCACAGAACCGACGGTGCTTGTCGTCATGCGAAAGCATCTGCATTCCCGCTCGTACAGCAAGAACATCTTCGCCATGGACAGTCTCGCGTCCGCTGTTGAGCTCTGTCGACTCGCCTCAGGTAATTGAAAGCTTTCGACAATCAAGAGTTTGCTATGCGCGGCATTTGCCGGATAGTTGCAATTTGTTCAATGATTAAATTGACTGTTATAGGCAACTTGCTGGCATGCATACAGCACAGAGAGCAGGCTATTTGGCAAACCAGCCAAGCCAAGCAAGCCACCTGAGGTCTGGCAAGCTTTGTGATCCATTCTAGACATGTCAATCTCCGATTCTGCTGTATTCGTGTTCATTGAGTAGCAGGCTGTGCCCTGCATTATGACTCGATGCCATGCTGGCATGCTGCTTGATGTCATTTTGTATTCTCAGGACCATGATCGTCATGATAATGAGCACTCAGCTGAGCCTCATGCAGAGGGGCGCAATGCTCACCCTTCTCATCCTCCTCAGAACCCTACCCCGGACCCCCCCATTCCATCATCAGCAACCCAAGGGGAAGCCTTGGCTGCCGAGAAGGGTCAGCAGGGAATGACTGATTGGGGGATCATCAGACAGCTTGGTGGTTATGTGTGGCCCAAGGACAACCCAGAATATCGATGGCGTGTTGCTGGTGCCAGCGTGCTACTAGTTGGAGCCAAAGCATTAAACGTCACTGTAAGCTGAATCACCTCTTATTCGATACATGATAGGTGTGACGGCTTGTATGATTTGCGCAGTGCCAACAAAGGCATTTTCTTGCATGATGCCCTCAACTTTCACGTGATTGGCAGTCACCATCGTTGTTCATATTGCTCATATGCATGCAAAATTGGACCATGGCAAGTGGCTTGATGCTAAACTAATTTTGACATTCTTTCAGCTGACACAACTCGACCTGCGGCCAATGTGACCTTGCCCTTCAAAGCTGCCACTCTGGTGCTATGGCCAGCTCAACTGTTCTCAGAAATGACGATGGAAAGCATTCATGGGCAGCTTGTATGCTGTAGGTGCCATTCATGTTCAAGTATGCTGTGGACATTCTCACTGCTGACCCCACCGGAGCCACAGCTGCGGCCACCCCGCTGGTCATCCTCATGCCTGCCACCCTCCTGTTAGGGTATGGTGCGGCCAGAGCTGGTAGTGCACTGTGCAATGAGCTCAGAAATGCTGTTTTTGCCAAGGTATGATTGCACCATCAGCACAACAGACACAGATGCATTCATTGTTGAGGTGAAGTTGCCAGAGCTAGGGGGAAGCAAACGGCAATGCTGTCTTTGCAGCACTTGACTCCACGTATGAGCAACAGCTGTCATCAAGGCTGTGTACCAGTGCAGATGAGGCTTGTAACACCCTTATACACCCTTGTATATCAACAAGCAATGTAGTTGCAGCCATTACATTATCTCTTCAATTGCCCGATTCAGGTGTTTCCGACACAAGACCTCGAAGATTGTATGTCAGGCGCAAAAAAAACAATCAGCACCAGCATGGATCTGATGTCTGCACTGTATTCCCCTCAATTGCCTCACCACATGAACGACGATTTTGTGCAAACCAGATGCTGTTCATGCAAGACTCTGGAACAACAGCACATCAGCAGCCACAAGCCCATGGCTGAAAGCACACACTGTTGCTGAAAGCTGCTACTGAGGCTGATTGCAACTGCAGATTAGGACAACAAGCTGTATGTAAAAGCTGTGAACGACAATAACAGGAGCCAGACTAGGTATATGCAGCTGCCACTGACCATAATGCCTAACACAATGCAGTTCATGACTTCTTGTGGTATAGGTGGTGCAAGGCACCATCAGGGATCTGGCCAACCAGGTGTTTGAGCACCTGCATCAGCTGGACCTCAAGTTCCACTTGTCACGTCAGACTGGCGCCATCAATCGCATCACTGACAGGGGAAGCAGAGGCATTAACTTCATCCTGTCTAGTATGGTAAGCCCCCTCCTGCCCCCCTCATCTCCCCTGCTCCCGAAGCCCCTTCCCAAACCGTCACTCTCCCTCAAAGCCTCCCCTTGCTGTCCCCGCCCCCTCCCCTTGTCGCTTCAAGACCATCCTGTACTTGCCCCTGGTGATCCCACCATACTGTCAGGCATGACCTCAATGCATTGTGCGCCTTGGCTGCTGCCCTGTGCACTGCCAATACAAAGAGTCTGCCCAATGATGCCTGGTGAGGCCAGACTGATGGTGCAGGTCTTCAACGTGGTGCCTACCTTCCTGGAAGTCAGCCTGGTAGCAGGCATTCTGGCCTACAAGTGTGGACCTGCCTTTGCTGGCTTGACAGCGGCCACCATCACCCTCTACACTCTTGTCACTTTCGGCATTACATCGGTCAGCCTGGCTCCTCTTCTTGTCCGAACTGTTATGTTCTCACTTCTAGCTAGACAAGTCACACAATTACAGCCCACATTGTTGTTTGTATCTTGGCAGGATCTCTTCCTATGACCTCTGCCGGTGACTCTGGTCGTTTAGTTTGCATTGTTGATAACTTGCTTCAGGATCACACTGTGCTGCTGGGACAGATGCAGCTACACCATCAAAGTCTCTTACATCATTCAAGCACACAGACAACTGCATCCAGTCAGTGAATACTTAAACGGCTTGCCAAAGTCTGCTGCATGCACATGTGCGCATGTGTGGCCTGTATATGCGTGCATGCTTGCTCAGATGCAGCATCACAGTCACAATGTCGGCTGGCAGCTTGTGCTTACACTGCCATGTTTGCTGTGATACAGTGGCGTACCAAGTTTAGGCAGCAGATGAACAAGGCGGACAACGATGCAAGCACTCGCTCCATTGACAGCCTCATCAACTATGAGACTGTCAAGTACTTTGGCAATGAAGACCATGAGCAGCGGCGCTATGATGAATGCTTAGCAGGTGGGCATCAATGGCGTGTCTGCGCTATCATGTCAGCTGTGTAAAACACCGTTTCACTCAAGCTTGAATGCTCTTGCCTCTATAGCTGTGATTGAGTTTCCCATTGTCAGTGCCAAACAGCATCAGAGACAAGCATATTATCAATTCTGCAGCACTCAGGGAGAGGCAGTCTTGAAGAGTCCAGCCTGTCTGTATGGGCTGTTTTCAGTCTAGTCTATCTGCCATACACCTCAATGAAGCAGTCGGACGATGCACATCCCTCCAGCTGCACTCCAAGTCCAGACCGTATTGAAGGTGAATGTGCGTGTGTGGGCATGATGCAGACTGGGAGACTGCAGCACTGAAGACTCAGTACAGCCTGTCTGCCCTGAATCTGGGGCAGAATGTCATTTTCAGTGGGGCCCTTGCAGCCTCTATGGTGCTGACTGCTGACGGCATTGCCAAGGGCAACCTCACCGTTGGCGACCTGGTCATGGTCAATGGCCTGCTCTTCCAGGTATTTCACTCATCTCTCTTGTGGAAGCTATTTGTGTGATTTATGTGTATGTAGGTGGCATATTTATGTGCTAGTATGTGTGCAATGGTGGCCTCTAGTAGCTAACCCTAGTTGCTGTCCAACTGGCTGTGGCATGACTTCAACAACAAGCCAATCTTTTCGAAAGTGGGTGGTGTGACATTGACATGCTAGGCTGCCGTAATGCTAGCCACAAGCGCAGTGACCCTGCCTAGGGCAGTCTCCGTATCCCTCGTTACAGTCACATTGCAATGCAACAACAGGCGGTGTATGCAATAAGACGCAGAATATTGATTTTCAACCTGTGCGGACATGGTATCCTCGTGCTGGTGTGCAGCTGAGTATGCCGCTGAATTTCCTGGGGACAGTGTACCGGGAGACCAAGCAGTCCATCATTGACATGGGCCAGATGTTCAACCTCATGCAGGCCCAGTCCACAGTCCTGGTAACACTTCACTCATACCCCCTGCGCACTTGCTGGGCACTCCTTCCAACACATTTCCAAACCAATCACCCCGCTTAAGCTCTGTAGACTTCAAGTCCACTTTGCCTGTTCAGAGCTCATCATCCTGCCTTCTGGATTCTTTCTCCTTCATCTTTTAGATGACTTTGTTTGTCTTTTCAGTTTATTGGTCAAATGGTCATGATTGGCCCTGACGACCTGTCAAGTCTCTCACAATGAACAAATAAATCTCCTCTTCACATAAGAAGGAATGAAAATGTGCTTATCACCCAAATCCACCTTGTGCATTTCCAGTGTTCTGTGGCTAAGTTGACTAGGCTAAGCCAACGCCATGTATGCAATGCACGTCTGATGTCAGTTGAATGCAAGCACAGCACCGGATAGCTGCAAGTTCATGTATGCCAAGTGCTGTGATATGCAATAGCTGGAAACCTGGATTTGCAGGTCCATTGCATGCAGTGTCCAAGTGTGCTGCCAGTGTACTTTTGTGAAGAGCTTGCACAGTGGTGTGCAGGACAGGCCACATGCAATTCAGATGCCCTCAGATGACCCTCCGGGCGGGCATGACATCTCATTTGACCATGTTACATTTAGCTACAGACCAGACCAGCCCATTTTACAGGTCTGCTCTGCCACATGCTTTCTTTTGTTCTTATCTTGTCCTTTCTGCTGTGTTCACGCTGTCCCTTCTCATACTGATCTTGTTGTTGGCAAATTGCTGCGTAGTCGCTCATGGTCAGCAGCACAATGGTTTGACTCTCCTGTCTGTTGCTGGCCTTCTTGCTGTACTCTTGTTGCCTCCTGCGTACTCTTACTTTTGCTTTGGCCCTTGGCCAAAGGGCCTTTGGCCATATCCAGGGCCGTTGGGCCTTTCCACAAAGTGGTAGCAGGTCATTTTCTGCTGACGGCTGGCACAGATCAATACTCCATCTGCACAAAGATTTCAACATCCCTTGAAAGTGTTCTTGAGTCTCAGGCACAATAGTTGCTCATTGCAGGATGTATCGTTTCATGTGCCTGCTGGGACAAGCTGTGCGCTTGTAGGCACCAGTGGCAGTGGCAAATCCACCGTGCTACGCTTACTATACAGGTCAGCCTGGTGTGAACACCACATGTGCAGCAGCAAAATCACGTTCCACGTACGCTGCGCCACGAGCTTGTTCTCAGCCCTCTAGGCCAAGCATTCGTGTTTACTGCCTGATGGCATGGCATAGCAGAAGGCTGCAGACTGGTTTACGATTTGGTGCACTGTTTAGGCTGCTATCATCCTAGAGTGTCATCAGTCACAGCGCGTATGGCCATGCAATGATCTTGCAGCCTGCCCATTGTTGTTCTGTTGACGCTCAGCTGCTTTATGCGGCCAGGCTGCCTGCAGCACACACACTTTTTTGCACATGAGCTTTTGATAAGGCTCTTGTCAGAGTATGAGTCTGATGCACACCAACACAGCCTACTTTCAGTCTCATCTTGGTCCAGTTGCTGCCAGACCATTCGACTTGATTGTGATTGAGATCACAAGTGTGTCCATGCTGAGTTGCCTGTGTGCTAGTCAGAATGGCATCTGCAATGCTTGCGTTCACAAGCTGTCAGTTGTGCGCTTGCAGGTTCTATGACCCAAGTGCAGGTGACATAAGGGTGGGTGATCATGAGGTGAGAGACGTGACAATGGCCAGCCTACGGACCAAGTTTGGGGTTGTACCTCAGGTATGCATTGCCTTGCATTCCTGTGTTCTCCCTTTCTTGTCGTGTCTGCGACATGCCGCTGCTGTGACAGTGCCTCTCTGCATGGAACAAGAACTGAAGATGTCCTGAGGTGACGTCTTGACAGCCTCAGCCTTTGACAGCCTTGGGCAGCCTTCGCAAGTCTAGCTTCATGATGGTTGAACTCCCCTGTTTCACACCCCCAACCCCTGGCAATTCTCCTCAAGAGCTTGCTCATCACTCGTTCAACCTGCCCCTCCCAGCAGTGCCTCACACCCCCTGCCATACTCTTCTTGCATTTGCGCTTTCCTGCACCTCATTTCTGCCACTGCATGCACCGTTCCAACACATCAACACTGTAGCCTCATTAGTGTCAGGGCAGTTAAGTGGCTGTCGCTGGCAGCATCAATCCTGTGCCACAATCACAGCATGTCTCCACAGGTCTGCAGTCCTCACAATCTGATCACTCTGATTGCAGGACCTGCCATTGTTCAATGACACCATCTACTACAACATCCTGTACGGCAGGCTGGGTGCCTCTCAAGAAGACATCTTCCAGGCTGCTCAACAAGCTGCTGTGCATGACCAGATCCTTGCCATGCCTGATGGGTCAGTCATCTCATGTTCTTGGCATGAGCTGCCATGCTTCACAGAACAGCCACCTGTGACACTGTGCAACTGTTGCCTCTGCCATCTGACCAGAATCACACGAAGTGGTCAGCTGCACGTCAACTTATTTTGAAGGTGCTGCATCTGCAACAAACTGATCATGCCAACAACTTTTTCTGAGTATTGCTGGTCTGCGCCTTGCATGTCATCTGCAGTTTGCAACTTGACACAGGCCCAAGCCAAAGTGGGTCTTCCTGTCTCTAGAGTCAGCCAAGTTGCATAACTGGCTGCTTATATATCGCAGATATGACACAGTAGTGGGTGAGCGAGGCCTGAAACTGAGCGGTGGTGAGAAGCAGCGAGTTGCTCTGGCCAGAGCCTTTCTTAAGGTATGACCAGCTGCATGACAGCATCAGCTTGTTGCAACAGCAAACCAGTACATACCACATTCCAGATCTTGACTGGCATGGCTCTGTTGTGTGTACGTATGTGCCGTGTTATAGCAAAGCTGATGCAGACGACATGTGTTTCATAGTCTTACTGAACTCAGGTAGTATAGCTGACTTCAACATGCCTTTCCATCAGACTCTGTTTGAACCATGTTGCCTAAACATGTAACACAATGAGACAGCAGCATTGTGCGGTGGGCAAGGTGCAATCAGCAGGATGTTGGTGTTTTGCAGAACCCTGTCATCCTGTTGTGTGATGAAGCCACAAGTGCGCTTGATTCCCGGACAGAGAAGCAGATTCTGCAAGCGCTGCAGACTCTTGCACATGGACGCACCTCTCTTTTTGTGGCACATCGCCTTAGCACTGCTGCTCAGTGTGACCAAATTGTTGTTCTGGAAGGGGTAAGGATAAGGATTGCTTCTCAGCTTTGTTGACACCTAAAACTCCTGCGCAGCGCATGGTTTCATACCCATGCTTTTGTCAATGTCTTGCACAAGACTGTGACCGTATGTCTAAGCATGTCAGACTACATCACGCAAAGTTGGCTCTGAATGCTATGGACATGAGCAAAGCTACTGCTTCATTTGCAGGGTCGCGTGGTGGAAAGTGGAACGCACAGCTCACTGCTAGCCAAGAGTGGCAAGTATGCAACCATGTGGTCTAGACAGGCCAATGTAGATGATGCATCTTCTGTTGAACTTTTTGAGGACAATCAGCACATCAAGCACGAATGAGCAGATAACACTGCTTTTGGCTGCTGCTTTTAGCTGCTCTATGCATGCATGAGGGCCACCGCAGGAAAGCTGTTGGGCCATGTGCTTGCATACAATTGCAGCACGTCATATTCAATGAACCAGGTGTGAACTCACGGCAAATCAAGTATGAAGTCTGCAATCAATAAGTTATGTGGTAGCAAGTTGTACGAGATACTACATGTACCATCAGAAGGCGTCATCTCTTTCACAGATCACGTGTGTTGACTTGCACTGTCCAGCTGAGACTTGCTGACTCAACGCAAATATGTCACAGAATGTTTGCTGTGTCGCACGACCTCTGTGTCATCAAGGAGCACCGCGTACATAGTCTGCATCAAGCTGCTGCAAGTTGGGCAGCCATCGCATCATGCGCTGCTTGTATAAAGGGTTGTTCCTGGTAGCAGGATTGCATGTCAAGTACACACATGTCAATGTGGATCTGCAACCATCTAACTCTGCATTGAGCGTATCAAGTTCCAAAATCTGATTGTTATTGAGCCACAGATCTTGCAGCTTCTGTAAGCTAGATAGACCTGAGACAGTGCTGAGCTGATTGTTTGATACGTCCAGTATCTGCAACTCAGGCATGGATGAGATATCCTGCATCAGGCAGCAGATGACAGTATTTGAGCAGAAATGTGGCCTGGTACAAGGCTTCTTGCCTAGCTTATGATGCATGGAGTCAATGCTGCAAACATTGTGCAGCATTGACTGCAAGCAAAGCCAGCATGCTGATCATAGGCATGCATTCTTGTGACAATCTGGACCATTTTTTTTTACGCACCAGTTGCTGGGCGCTACATGGCAATGTGTCGGAGAGCTTACCTCTAGCTGAGAAATGCCGTTGTGTGACAAGTAGAGCTCTTGCAGTCCTGTGCAAGCTGCAAGTCCTGCCATGCCAGTTAGCCTGTTGCTTTGCAGACTCAGTCGCTGCAGCATCCTCAAGCTGCAGAAGCAACAAAGCTCAGGTCATCAGGCTGCTGCCTACCGACAGTTGTCTGCTACAACCAACTCAAGAGACGCCATCTTACCAAAGCTGTGAATACAGATCACCACATATGTGTACCTGCTGAGCCCAGATATGGATGCAATTCTGTTGCGCCCCAGCCACAGCTCTCGCAGACTCTGCAGCTTGTCCAAGCTGTCAATCTGGGAGATTCTGTTGTCACCTAGCTCTAGCAGTTCTAGCTGACTCATCTTACCCAAGCCCTGTGTAAGCAATGCAATCTCAGGTTCCATGGTACCGGTGGACATAAGCCAGCGGTTATGTGCTGAGGACATCCTGGACAGTTGACGCATATGCAAAGATGTCCATGCTGACAAGTAGGATTTTGCCTGCATCTGTGAACAGTGTTTTGCCAGTAAACTTTTCACCACAAAGAGCCATACTTCGATTGTGGAAACCTTGTTGCTGGTGATGTACACCTCCTTCAGTTTTGACGCTTGCAGTGTTGACAGGGTTGCCATGCTGCGCAGTTGATTGATCGAGAGATCAAGCTTCTTTAGGCAGACAAGGGGACTGAGATCTGGGAGCTGCAAAACCATGCGTCTGTTGGCCATATTCTGGCTTTGTGGCGTTGAGACGTCCTGATGCCGCTAAGGCAACAGAAGCTGCAGATCACTGCACACATGCTATTGCACAATGAGAGTTGA
>JAABUO010003193.1_pt1 | contig 19634 bp, 18 predicted proteins | sample 5559291 | NCBI WGS metagenome assembly JAABUO01 (sample SAMN10711878, study PRJNA513372) | rock metagenome | isolation source: Antarctica rocks | place: Antarctica: Victoria Land, Finger Mt sud
GCCATGGGCAAGCTGAAGCGTTTCAAGCGCGTCGCGTTCAGATGCGAGAAGACCGCAGAAAGCTACGCAGCACTCGTCGCCTTCGCTTGCTCAATGATCTTGGTCAAATCCGTCCACACGGCCTAGGTGAAAGCTTCCGTGCATGTTGTAACGTTCCTGCATTGTCTTCGCAGCTCCGGACCCGACTGCCGCCGGGCGAAATCCGGTCGCCAACAATGGATGGCACGCCAACGATGTTCGATAGAGCGGAAGCATCTCCCACGTCGGCAGCCCCAACACAGATCGACTGCTATGTTGGCGAGAAGATCAGGACGGCTCGCGAACGCCGGGCGGCCTCGCCGGAAGAGCTGGCGGATGCCGTGGGCACCAGCCTGTCCTCGATCGCACGCTATGAGGCCGGCCAGCAGAAGGTCAGTCCGCTGATGCTCTACAAGATAGCGACGACGCTCGATGTCACGCTGGGATCCCTGTTCGGCATGGAAAAGGGATAGGCCGACAGGCCCGGCGCCATCGACGGCCCTCTGCGCCCGCAGTCTCCGGGCAACGAAGCGCAGCTCGACGTCTCTGGAGAACGACTCTGGTCGCAGTCATGGTTTCGTCGGCCAGGTCCCTCCAGAAGAAACGGCTTGCCAGGCGGCTGGTCCTGATCGCCCAGGCCGCCTGTGACCTGCAGGACCTGGACGCCGCATTCCAGGTCCTGCAGGTGGCAGAAATCCTGCTTAATGCGCAGATGAGCGCAAAGGACCGGTATGGTATCGTCGGTCTGATTGTCGGTACCCATGTCGAGCTCTGGGGACTGCGACACCGCGACGGCACTGGTCTGTCGCTCAGGAGCTCCCTGCAAGGTTCGCCGGAGACCCTGGAGGTCTAGCCGCGACACGCCTGGTCTGCCGGTCCGGGCATCCAGCCGCCGCAAGCGGCCCACCATGCGGTCGCCATCGCGAGTGGGGCTGAAGGTGCCGTATCTCGTGCTCGACAGACCCTCCTCTTGCGGTCGCGATCAGTTCGCAGGACCCTGACAGCGTGGCGGCAGGCAAGGCCGGGCTCTGCCCGGACCCGCCTTCAAGCATGGAGCTTTTGAAAACCTCTTGCCTGGAAAGCGGACGCGAAGGCTCAGCCTTTGGCGGAGTTTGAGGCCCATGCTTGAAGGCAAGGCCTCAATCATTCCGGCGCCTGGCGCACCGACTGCGGGCGGACCGAGGCAGGTCGACAGTCGATTATCGTCCGTTGGTTCGGCGACGCGCCTCCATGCTAGTCTGGCGCCGCCATGCCCGAGCCGGACCAGTCTCCCGAGCCGTCGATACCCCCGGCCGCGGCGCGGGGTGGCGCCACGACGCCGGCGGTGCGACGCATCATCCATATCGACATGGACGCCTTCTACGCCTCCGTCGAGCAGCGCGACAACCCGGCGCTGCGCGGCCTCCCGCTCGCCGTCGGCGGCTCGCGCGAGCGCGGCGTGGTCGCCGCCGCCAGCTACGAGGCCCGGCGCTTCGGCGTGCACTCCGCCATGCCGTCGTCGACCGCGCGGCGCAAATGCCCGCACCTGGTCTTCGTCCACCCCCGCTTCGACGTTTACAAGGACGTCTCTCGCCAGATCCATGCGATCTTCGCCGACTACACCCGCCTCATCCAGCCGCTCTCGCTCGACGAGGCCTATCTCGACGTCACCGCGCCGCTGCTCGACCGAGGCTCGGCCACCGCCATCGCCCGCGAGATCCGCGCCCGCATCCGCAAGCAGACCGGCCTGACCGCGTCGGCCGGGATCTCGTACAACAAGTTCCTTGCCAAGCTGGCCTCGGACCACCGCAAGCCGGACGGCCTGTTCGTCATCACCCCGCGCATGGGACCGGCCTTCGTCGAGACGCTGCCGGTCGGCAGGTTCCACGGCATCGGCCCGAAGACCGCGGAGAAGATGAACCGCCTCGGCATCCACACCGGCCTCGACCTGCGCGCACGCTCGCTCGAGTTCCTCGCCGCCCGCTTCGGCAAGGCCGGTGCCTACTACCACGGCGTCGCGCGCGCCCAGGACGACCGGCCCGTCGTCGCCGACCGCCAGCGCAAGTCCGTGGGCGCCGAGAACACCTTTCCCCGCGACGTCACCGCCTGGGAGGAAGTCCCCGCCCTGCTCGCCCCGATCCTCGCCAAGGTCTGGGCCGCCTACGCGCGCGGCGCCCTGCCCGGCCGCACCGTCACCGTGAAGATCAAGTACGCCGATTTCCGCATCGTCACCCGGAGCCGCTCGTGCCCCGACGCGATCACCGCAGCGCACACCATGGAACGGCTGGCGCTGGAACTGCTGCGCCCGCACTTCCCGTCCGCCGCGGGCATCCGGCTGCTCGGCGTCACCCTGTCGAGCCTGGAACACCCCGCCGCGCGGGTGCAGCTTGCCCTGGGCCTCGGCGAGGATCCGGCAGGGTCGGAACCTCCGGCACCGGACACCTCTCCGTAGTTGGTCGGTCAAGTCTTCACAAAGCCTGACCGGGTCTGCGCATCGTTGGCACAGCAAGCAAGGCCGGGCTCTGCCCAGACCCGCCAAAGGCCCCTCCTCCAAGCATGGGGCCTTTGGAAACCCATCTGTTAAGAGAATGGCTTCCAAAGGCTTGCCTTTGGCGGAGTTTGAGGCAGAGCCTCAACCTTGCCTGCTTTGCCGGTCACACCGGGGCCTGTCGCCCTCATGCGGAGGGCCGGTCCGCCTGGAACAGCTCCGTCAGCTCCGCCGCCTGCTGCTGCGCGTTCTGGATCAGTTGCGGCTCGTCCTCGTAGAACGCGTGGCTCGCCAGCAGCGAACGCTCGTCATGCGCCGCGAACAGCGCCACCGCGTCGCGTCCTGCCGCGGCCTCGATGCCGAGCGCGTCAAGCGCCAGTTCCGTCAGCCGCAGGCTGGAGTGGAACGTCTCGCGCACCAGGCCGGCGACGCCGCGATCCATCAGCAGGTGCGCGTGCCGCCGGTTGCGCGCCCGCGCCAGCACGCGCAGGTGCGGGAACTGCCGGCGCGCGATCTCGGCCACCCGAAGCGCGGCCTCCATGTCGTCCACCGCGACCACCAGCACCCGCGCCGTCTCCGCTCCCGCCGCGCGCAGCAGGTCGGCTCGCGCCGCATCGCCATAGTACACTTTCGAGCCGAAACGACGGATCACGTCGATCTGCGCCGCGTCGCGTTCCAACGCCACGAAGCCGATGCCCTGCATGCGCAGCACGCGGCCGACGATCTGCCCCACCCGCCCGAAGCCGCACACGATCACCGGCACCGCCTCCGCGTCGATCAGGTCGTACTCCGGCGCGCGCCGCTCCTCCAGGTGCGGCACCACAAAGCGTTCCAGCGCGCTGAACAGCACCGGAGTCGCCGCCATCGACAACGCGATCACGAGCGTGGCGCCGTCCGCCTCCGCCTGGCCCAGCGCCCCCGCGGCGACGGCGGCCGCGAACAGCACGAAGCTGAACTCGCTGCCCTGCGGCAGGGCGAGGGCAAAGCGCGCCGCGTCCACCCGGCCCTGCCCGCCCAGCCGTCCCAGCGCGAATGCCACCGCCGCCTTCGCGACCAGCAGCCCGGCCACGCCCAGGCCCATCGTCAGGGGATGCGCCGCCAGCAGGCCGAGCTGCGCCGCCATGCCCACCGACATGAAGAAGAAGCCGAGCAGCAGGCCCTCGAACGGCTCGATGTCCGCCTGCAGCTCGTGGCGGTACTCCGAGCCCGACAGCAGCACGCCGGCCAGGAACGCGCCGAGCGACATCGACAGCCCGGCGCCGCGCGCCAGGAACGCGGTGCCGACCACCACCAGCAGCGCCGTCGCGGTGAACACCTCGGGCGTGCGGGTGCCGCCCACCGCACGGAACACCAGCGGCAGCAGGAAGCGCCCGCCGGCGAGGATCGCGACGACCGCCGCCACGGCCCGCGCCACGCCGGTCCACGGCACCCCGCCGTGCAGCGCTGCCGGCACGGCGTCCGCTCCGCCGGCCAGCAGCGGCACGAGCGCCACCAGCGGAATGAACGCCAGATCCTGCAGCAGCAGCACGGCGAAGGAGTCGCGCCCGGCGCGGCCCTGCAGCAGGTCGCGCTCGCCCAACATCGGCAGCACGATCGCGGTGGAGGACAGCGCGAAGCCCGCGCCGAGCACCACCGCACCCGCCCAGCCGACGCCGAAGGCGCGCGCCAGCCCGGCCAACAGCGCCGCCGTCGCCAGCACCTGCCCCACCCCCAGCCCGAACACCGCGCGCCGCATCACCCACAGCCGACGCGGGCGCAGTTCCAGCCCGATCAGGAACAGCAGCATCACCACGCCGAGCTCGGACACCGCCGTGATGTCGGCCACGTCGCTGACCAGCCCGAACCCGGCCGGCCCAATCGCCGCACCTGCCACCAGGTAGCCGAGCACGCTGCCGAAACCCAGGCGCCGCGACAGCGGCACGAACATCACGCTGGCCACCAGCAGCGCCACGAGCGTTTCGAGCATCAGGCGCCTCCCCGCGGCCGCACGGTCCGCAGCCCTGCGGCCTTGCGCCGCAGCATGGCACGCCTCGCCGGACCCGCGCGACGACACGACCTGTCACGACGCCCGCAGAGCCCGCAGCGGCGCAAGAACTGCTCGCAGTACGCGGAGAAAACTGTAAGGTCTTTTCAAAAGAGCTGCCAACAGCCCGGCCGAGGCCTGCGGATGAACGAGGTGGCCACGCGAGCCGCCCGACGGAAGGAAGCTGACATGGACGTCCACGAGTACCAGGCGAAAGAGCTGTTGGCGGGCGCGGGAGTCGCCGTGCCGCGCGGCGCCGTCGCGTTCAGCGCCGACCAGGCGGTATATGCCGCGACGGAGCTGGGCGGATCGCGCTGGGCGGTGAAGGCGCAGATCCATGCCGGCGCGCGTGGCAAGGCGGGCGGCGTCAAGCTGTGCTCCACCTACCACCAGGTGCGCGAGGCCGCTGCCGGGATGCTTGGCAAGCGCCTCGTGACCGAGCAGACCGGGCCCGAGGGCAAGCCGGTGCAGCGCGTCTACGTCGAGGCCGCCGAGCCGTTCGAGCGCGAATTCTACCTGGGCTTCGTGCTCGACCGGAAGGAGGAGCGCGTCCGCGTCATCGCGAGCAGGCACGGCGGCATGGAGATCGAGCAGATCGCCCATGACAGCCCGAACGAGCTGATCCAGGTGATCGTGGAGCCTGCGGTCGGCCTGCAGCCGTTCCAGGCGCGCGAGATCGCCTTCAGTCTCGGCCTGACCATCCGCCAGGTGCAGGGCGCGGTCACCTCGATCCTGGGCGCCTACCGCACCTTCCGCGACCTCGACGCCACGATGCTGGAGATCAACCCCCTCGTGCTCACCAAGGACGACCGGGTGATCGCGCTCGACGCCAAGATGAGCTTCGACGACAACGCCATGTTCCGCCAGCGCGCCGTCGCTGGGATGCACGACCCATCGCAGGAGGACCCGCGCGAGGCGCAGGCGATGGAGCACCAGCTCAACTACGTGGGCCTGGGCGGCGACATCGGCTGCGTGGTCAACGGCGCCGGCCTGGCGATGGCGACCATGGACGTCATCAAGTACGCGGGCGGCGAGCCGGCGAACTTCCTCGACGTCGGCGGCGGCGCCAGCCCGGAGCGGGTCGCGACCGCGTTCCGCCTGGTGCTGTCGGACCAGAACGTGCGCGCGGTGCTGGTCAACATCTTCGCCGGCATCAACCGCTGCGACTGGGTGGCCGAGGGCGTCGTGCACGCCGTCAGGGAGACGCGGATCAAGGTGCCGCTGATCGTGCGCCTGGCCGGCACCAACGTCGAGGCGGGGCGGCGGATCCTGCAGGAGAGCGGCATCGCCGTGATCACCGCCGACAGCCTCACTGAGGCCGCGGAAAAGGCGGTCGCCGCCGCGAAGTCCCATGTCGCCACGAGCGTCACCGCAGCCACCTCCGCCGGGGCCTGATCCCATGAGCATCCTGATCAACGAGACCACCAAGATCCTCATCCAGGGGTTCACCGGCGACAAGGGCACCTTCCACGGCCGCGAGATGATCGAGTACGGCTCCGACGTCGTCGGCGGCGTCACCCCCGGCAAGGGGGGCCGGACGCACCTGGGCCGTCCGGTGTTCAACACGGTGCGCGAGGCGGTCGCGGCCACGGGTGCCGAGGCCTCGATCACCTTCGTCGCGCCGCCGTTCTGCGCCGACGCGATCATGGAGGGCGCGGATGCCGGCCTGAAGCTGATCTGCGCGATCACCGACGGCATCCCGGCGCAGGACATGATGCGGGTGAAGCGCTACCTGCGCCGCTACCCCAAGGAGCGCCGCACCCTGCTGGTCGGGCCGAACTGCGCCGGCATCATCAGCCCCGGCAAGGCGATGCTCGGCATCATGCCCGGCAACATCTACAAGCGCGGTAGCGTCGGCGTGGTGTCGCGTTCCGGCACGCTGGGCTACGAGGCGGGCGCGCAGCTCATGGAGCTGGGCATCGGTATCTCGACCAGCGTCGGCATCGGCGGCGACCCGATCAACGGCTCCTCGTTCCTCGACCACCTGGCGCTGTTCGAGCAGGACCCGGAGACCGAGGCGGTGATGATGATCGGCGAGATCGGCGGACCGCAGGAGGCCGAGGCGGCGGAGTGGATCAAGGCCAACATGACCAAGCCGGTGGTCGGCTACGTCGCCGGGCTCACCGCGCCGAAGGGCCGCCGCATGGGCCACGCCGGCGCGATCATCTCGGCGGCCGGAGACAGCGCGGCGGAGAAGGCGGAGATCATGAAGTCGTTCGGGCTGGCGGTCTCGCCGAGCGCCGGCGAGCTGGGATCCACGATGGCGGGCGTGTTGTCGCGGCGGGCGGCCTGACGCCAGGGAGGCCAGAGGCTCTGCCTCTGGCCTCCGCCGGGGCCCGAGGTCCCGGACTCACCTCCGTCAAGAGCAGGGGCACGCGGCCTGGCCGTGTGTTGCCGCCTTCCAAGCAAATGGTTTCCAAGAACCTCGCGCTTGAAGGACGGGTCTTTGGCGGGTCTGGGCGGAGCTGCCCAAAGGTTCCAACGACCCTCTTAGGTCGTTGGAATGGGCAGCGGAGGGAGAGCCCGGCTTTGCTTGCCGCCTTCGCAAGCGCAACGAACGGCCCGACGAGGCCGCAGACACGAAACCTGGAGGACCACCATGAGCTTCACGCTGATCGACACGCCAACGCCCCGCCTGCATCGATCCGAACTCGCGGTGCCTGGTTCGAACCCGGGCCTGTTCGAGAAGTCGGCGAAGAGCGCCGCCGACATCGTCTTCCTCGACTGCGAGGACGCGGTCGCGCCGGATGACAAGGAGCAGGCGCGTCGCAACATCATCCAGGGCCTCAACGAGGTCGACTGGGGCACCAAGACGATGATGGTGCGGATCAACGGGCTCGACACGCACTACATGTACCGCGACGTGGTCGACATCGTGGAGGCCTGTCCGCGGCTGGACATGATCCTGATCCCCAAGGTCGGCGTGGCTGCGGATGTGTATGCGGTCGACATGATGGTGACGCAGATCGAGGCGGCGATGCGCCGGGAGAAGCGGATCGGCTTCGAGGTGCTGATCGAGACCGCGCTCGGCATGGCCAACGTGGAGGCGATCGCGCAAAGCTCGAAGCGGCTGGAGGCGATGAGCTTCGGCGTGGCGGACTACGCCGCGAGCACGCGGGCGCGCACCACGGTGATCGGCGGCGTGCACCCGGAGTACGGCGTGCTGTCGGACAAGGATGCGGACGGCAGGCGCGAGTATTTCTGGATGGACCAGTGGCACTTCGCGCAGAGCCGGATGATGGTCGCCTGCCGCGCCTACGGCCTGCGCCCGATCGACGGGCCGTTCGGCGATTTCGGCGACCCCGACGGCTACATGGCCGCCGCCCGTCGCGCCGCGGTGCTCGGCTACGAGGGCAAGTGGGCGATCCACCCGAGCCAGATCGCGCCGGCCAACGAGGTGTTCTCGCCGTCGCAGGCCGAGGTCACCAAGGCGCACCGCATCCTTGACGCGATGGCGCAGGCGGCACGCGAGGGGCGCGGCGCGGTTTCGCTCGACGGGCGGCTGATCGACATCGCCAGCATTCGCATGGCCGAGGCGCTGATCGCCAAGGCGAAGATCGCAGGCGTCGGTGTGGCCTGACCGCGAGGCCGAAGTAGCAGGGCAGCAAGCAAGGCCGGGCTCTGCCCGGACCCGCCAAAGGCCTGAGGCCTTTGGAAACCCTTCCCTCAAGCAAGTGGATTCCAAAGGCTTGCCTTTGGCGGAGTTTGAGGCAGAGCCTCAACCTTGCTCGCCTGGCTACCCGCCTGACGTCAGATATACTAACATAAACCGTTAGCTTCGGATGTGGCCGTCGAGTGCGGCCACGATCATCTCGATCCCCGTGGCGTGCCAGCGCTGCACCGCCTTGTGGTCCGCGCCAAGCACCGTGCCGAGGCGCCGCCAGCTGTAGAGGTGGCGTTCCGTGGCCGGGCTCACCAGGCTGCGCGCGCCGACGATGCGCCGCAGCACGTAGCGGTCCTGCGGGATCAGAGTGATCCAGCCCAGCGCCTCGTCCATGCGGGTGATCTGCAGGGCCGAGGGTACCGGCGGCCGGATGCGCCCGCCGGTGTCGCCGCCGAACGCCTCGGCGGCGCGCACGACGTCCAGGTTCGACGTCCGCAGCCGGGTAGAGTACCCGGTGCCGGGAAGCGTCAGCAGCGTGCACCCCGCCTCCTCCAGGCGGCGGATGACGTGCTCCGCGTCCGGAGCCTCCCCGCGCGCGCCTGGACCCGCGGACGCACGCCTCGCCTCGCTTGCGGGAGGGCGCAGAGGCAGCACCCGCGCGGGCGGCCTCGCGGCCGTGGCTGCCGCATCACCGCGAACCGGTGCGCGCGCATCAAGCCTCACGACGTTGCTCATCCTGCATCTCCTCGTTGTATGTGAGTCATCCGCAGCACCCGCCCGTGCGCCCGACCTGCGTCGCGCCTCGTCACAGGTCGAACACCGGCCACGGGTAGGGCGAGCCCTCCAGCACCGTGCCCGGACTTAGGTAGCAGGTGCACCAAAATAGTTGGTGCCAACGCTCTCCGTTGATGTCATACTAGAGGCTCACTCCGGGAGCCATCTGTGACCGAACACGTCCTTGCGGGCCTGTTGAAGCGCCGGGCCGAGATGGACGGCGAGGCGATCCGCCTGCGCGTCCGGCTACAGGAAATCGAGATCGCCTTGCCCCGCCTGGACGCAGCCATTCAGGTGTTCGCGCCGGCCATAGACCCTACCGGCCTGCGTCCGATCCGCTACAGGGCACCTAACTCTGTCGGGTTCGGCCATTGGTCGCGGGCGGCGCTGGACGTGCTGCGCGAGGCTGGGGAGGCGCTACCGACCAAAGAGGTAGTCGCTCGCGTCATGGACCGGGTGGGCGCGGATCGGGAGAACGGGCCGGTCCGGCGACTGGTCACGAAGCGGGTCGGCCACGCCTTGCAGCATCAGCGCGTGAGGGGGTTGGTGCAGTCCGAGCGAGGGCTGGGGCAAGTGGTGGCTTGGTGGGTGGCAAGGTAAGCAGTCAACGAGGAGCGACGTGCCCGCAGGTGCTTCCTTTTGCTTTCAGAAAGGCTGGCTCCAAAAGTTTTAGGTCGGTTTGTCGGGGACCAGCGATACGTTGTGTGTTGCTCTACAAAGAGGACCTGATAAACCCAGTGTCACAAGGAGAAAATTGTGACGATTGCGGTTTGTTGCGTTACGCCTGAAGGCGTTATTTTTGGCGCCGACAGCACATCATCATTGATGGTTCCTGGCGGCTTCCACTACCTAAACCATAATCAAAAGGTTTTTGAGATCGGTGACGGTTCCACAGTTGGAGCTGTGACGTGGGGAATGGCGTCTTTGGGGTTGCTGAGCCATAGAACTCAGCTTGCACAACTAGCTGATTACGTTGCCGAGCAACGCATAAGCGGCGTTTCCGCTATTTGCGACATATGGATTGAACGCTTTTGGCCCGAGTACCAAATCGCCATCGCAAGACAGATGCCAGACTTACTTGCATTGCATGCAAAATCACCTCATGGCCCGACGACGGGTGCGGTAAGCTCAGCTCGAACGCAACAAGAGGAGCAAACCTACCAGCAACTCAGAATGGGACTGTTTGTAGGCTTTTGCATCGGAGGACATGATCCCTCCGACCGTCTGCCATGTGCGTTTGAAATAAAATTTGATCCGCTTACGAGTAAGCCGACTCCAAGCCGCATCGTAGTAGGGGATACGCGGTGCTGGGGCGTACCAAAGGTGTTTGGTCGGATTGTCAAAGGCATTGATCCAGAGGTGACTCAAGCCATTGTGGCCTCAGGGAAATGGACCGGATCAGTGGCCGATCTTGAGGGCTTGTTAAGCCCACACCAGCTATATCTACCTGGCTTACCGATGAGAGATGCGATTGACTTTGTCCATTCGTGCATCTCAAGCACGATCAAGACGTTGAAGTTTTCTCACTTGTCCCAGACGTGCGGGGGGCCTATCGAGATCGCGGTTATAACGACCGACCGGGACTTTCGATGGGTGCGGCACAAAGAGTGGGATGCTGCCATCAAAGAGGGATACGCATCGTGGAAGTTCTAGGCTTGGCTGGGTTTGAGGGGATGTCAGTAACTATGTCTCCCCAGACGCACTGCAATCTAGCGGTGTCATCTCCGGATGGTATTAACGTGTTCTCTGCTCAAGATATCTTGAGGGGTCTAGGTGACCCACGAGATCATGTCGACGTGAAATCTTGCTATGATGTCTCTCCCTCTGAGGTGGCAAAGACTACCTAACAGCTTACCGCTGCCAATACCCCGCCCACACCCGCGACACCGGATGGGACAGCGCCGCCGCCGTAGCAGCGTGGTGCAGACCGCCGTTTGCCACCCGGCGGCGATCCTCGCGCCAAGCCATCTCGGCGGCGTAGAGGCTGAGGTACTTGCCGCTGATATGGTGATGCTGGCCGATCTCAGCGCGGCGCAGGCGGGAGAAGAAGCTTTCCGCCTGATTGGTGCACGCGCCGTCCTTGGAGAACGCGACGGAGTGGTTGATCCGGTGCATTTCATAGCGGGCGTGCAGCGCATCCCAGCCGGCCGCTTCGTCGGCGTGGACGACGCTGCCCATGGCCACGTTCTGCCGGACCAGCGCCACGCCATCAGCTTCCTTGGCGACAACCCAGGTTTTGGTCCGTCCGTCGCGCTCGCGGGCCACCACGACTGACTGGCGCTTGGCCTGAGCAGCAGCGCGGCCACCCGCGCGGTTCACCTTGTTGTTCGCCAGCTTGGCGTGCCCGCCGAAGTAGGCACCGTCCACCTCGACCACGCCGGACAGCGGGCCGCCGCTCGCCTGCTCAGCGCCGATCGCCTCGCGGATTTTGTGGGCCAGCACGAAGGCCGTCTTATACTGAACGTCGAGATCGCGCCCGAGCTGAAGGGCGGAGATGCCCTTCACCGCGTTCACGAAAATGGCGATGGCGGCAAGATAGTCGCGGATCGCGAGCTTGCGGCTGGCAAAGATGGTGCCGCTGGTGACGCTGAACTGCTTCTCGCACGCCTTGCATTTCCAGATGCGCCGGGCGGTGTAGGTGTAGACTGCCGTGCACTGGCAGTGGGGGCAGAAGGCAGCGCCTCCGTTGTCGGCAAAGCGGATCGCCACGAACGCCGCGTGCGCCTCATCGTCGGACATACGGAAAATAGCCTTGAGGCTCAAGGTCCGTGCGCCGGCAGAGAGAAGAAAGTGCTGAGCCATCGGGGTAAGCCTCAACAGTATTCGTTGAGGTAGGTTATATTCGCGATTGTGGGGGAGGTCAACGGAAATCGTTGGCAGCAACGCAATTTTATGCGTATGGTCGGATCATGCTTGCACCCGAACAGAGCCGAGCGGCCCGCGCATGGTTGAACTGGAGCCAAGAAGACTTGGCTAAGCGGGCGAATGTCTCGCTCAGCACCGTGCGCGATTTTGAGAAAGGCAGGCGAGTGCCGATAGGAAACAATCTATCGGCGCTCGCCGCCGCTTTGAAGCACGCTGGACTTACGCCCACTAACGATGAGAGCGGTCGTCCGAACGGTGTTTGTAGCCGTCTGCCGGCTACTCAGCCCCCCGGAAACGGAATCGGGTAAGCTCCAGGAAAGCGCCGGCCGTGAACGATGTGGCACACCGTTCCGACATTCAGTTCCACGAGAACCGCGGCGTGGGATTGGGTGTAGCCTCGCGTATAGACAAGATCGAGCACCCATCCCGCTTTCAGTGGGGTAGCAATCAGCCTTTTCCGCATGGCGGACTCCTATTCTCAGGCGTGTTTCGCTTGAGATTTCGGACCAACCGTGCGATTCTATATCGCCTTCTAGGGCGGTCGGTCCGAAACTCCGTGTTTCATCCGATTGGCTGGGTTAGGGCTCGTGATTGGTACTCACGAGTTTCCTAACCCAGCTATCGGGTTCGGGTCGCAATCATTCGGCGTCCTCCACTTCTACGTTGTCAGGCTCAGTCGGGACCGCCGCGTTGTCAGGCGGTATGGGAGCCGACAGGTTTTCACCGACGACCGCCGCATGCTGTGGAATGATCCCGCTGTCGCGTAGTTCTTGTGGCGACATGCCTCGGGACATCTTGGTGTTTTCCGACTGCCATTCGACAAGGCCATAACCTTGACCACGAATGTTATCGAACAATGCGTTGTGCGAAAGGACGCTGGACAGGGCAGGCAAAGGATTATCGCCTGACAGCGTAATTCCCTGCGCCATCACGGCGCGCATGATCTCCGGCGACTGCGCGCGACGCTTGATGTCTTGCAAGAAGTTTTCGGCAGCACGCGCGATCATCGTTGCCTTTGATCCTTCGCGCTCTGTCCTAGGAGTCGCGGCATCAACCGGTGATGCGATCCGCATTGTTGCGTCTGCGGCACCACCATCAACCACGACGTAAGCCGTCACGATCGCACAAACAGCCTCATACTGACGGAAAGCCGAAATTTTCCTAAGCTCTTGGAGGAGCCGGCTGCGCTCGGCACGTGCTGCGTTCAACAAGTCCGTCATGATATCTGCCCGCCCTTCCCTCCCGGTATAGAAAGAGAAACACGGAACCGCAACTTGAATCTGCGTAGGCAAAAACGTTTTCGGGATCGGAGGCAGGCACGACAAGATCGTCGACTTGCTCACGCCCGCGTGTGGTGTGGTTGCTACCTAAGTCCGACCGTGCCGGCCGTGATCAGCCCCCAGGTGTCGGGATGGCCGGACGACCGCGCCGGCCGATCGCTCGCCTCGCGCGGCGGCGGCAGGGGCGCACCCACCGCCGAGCGCTTGCGCACGCCCAGTCGGCGGGCGTGGTCGATCACCGAGTTCCGGCCCACCCCGATCGCCGCCGCGACCGTGTCCCAGGTCGCTCCGGCCCGGCGCATATCCAGCACCTGCCGGTTGCGCGCCTGCGTCCATTCGAACCGCTGCGCCATCTCGCCCCCGTTTGGTTGACTAACATTGTGTTAGAACAACCGCCGGTGTTCGTCAACCATACTAACATACTGCGACAGCGTCGCTCCTGCGTCGGTGTGCACGCACCTGACGCCGGAGCGCCGGCGCTCGGGGCACCGGCGTGGAACAGCCCCGGGACGGCGCGGCTCGCGCCTACGCCGTCCCGTCCGCAGGTCAGCTCAGGCGACGATGTCGGTGCCCGCGAAGAAGAACGCGATCTCCTGCGCCGCATTCTCCACGCTATCCGAGCCGTGCACCGAGTTCGCCTCGATGCTCTCCGCGAACTCCGCGCGGATCGTGCCGGCGTCGGCCTTCTTCGGGTCGGTGGCGCCCATCAGCCGGCGGTTCTCCGCCATCGCGTTCTCGCCCTCGAGCACCTGCACCACCACCGGGCCGGAGGTCATGAACGTCACCAGGTCGCGGAAGAACGGCCGCGCGCTGTGCACGGCGTAGAACGCCTCCGCCGTGGCCTGGCTCAGCCGCATGCGACGCTGGGCGACGATGCGCAGGCCCGCCTCCTCGAACTTCGCGTTGATCTTGCCGGTCAGGTTGCGGCGGGTGGCGTCGGGCTTGAGGATGGACAGCGTACGCTCGGCCATGGGGCGTCTCCTTGGGTTCAACTGGGCGCGCGTGTACCCGAGGCGGACGGGGGGCGGCAAGCGCGAGCCGGAGGCAAGATCGGAGGCCCTGCCTCCAGCCTCCGCCAAGGGCGAAGCCTTTGGAAACCTCGGCGTGGGCCGGTAGCACGTCACGCCTTGCCTTCATGCGTGCGGGTCCGGCGGCGCTGTCTCAGCAGGTCCTGCCTTCAGGCGACACGGCAGAACCCTGGGTAGTGGGTCAGTTCACCCCTGGATCGTCGCAGGTGACGTGCCGGACCCGGAAGGGAAGAAAAGGTCGAGGCTCTGCCTCGAACTCCACCAAAGGCCGAGCCTTTGGACTCCACTTCTCAAGTCAAGGGATCAAAGGGCCGCCAACCCTTTGCGGGTCCGGGCAGAGCCCGGTCTTGCCTGCTTCCTGGCCGCCCTGCCGCCGGCGCGATCCAACCTGACCCACTACCGAGCCCTGGCCTCGCTTCCTTCCCCCGCCCCGCCCCTGCTAGACCCGCGCGCATGAGCCTCCTGGCCATCCGTTCCGTCACCCTGCGCATCGCCGGCCGCACCCTGCTGGAGGGCGCGGACCTCACCGTGGAGGCCGGCCGCCGCATCGGCCTGGTCGGGCGCAACGGCGCCGGCAAGTCCACGCTGCTCAAGGCGATCGCCGGCGACCTCGCGGTGGACGGCGGCGACATCCGCCTCGCCGCCCGCGCCCGCATGGGGCGCGTGAAGCAGGAGGCCCCGTCCGGCGACGCCACCCTGGTCGAGACCGTGCTGCAGGGCGACCCGGAGCGCACCGCGCTGCTCGCCGACGCGGAGCGCCTGGGCGCGGCCGGCTCCGATCCGCAGCGCCTCGCAGAGACCCACGAGCGCCTGCGCGCCATCGGCGCCAACTCCGCCACCGCGCGCGCCGCCGCCATCCTTGCCGGCCTGGGCTTCGACGAGGCCGCGCAGGGCCGCCCGGTGTCCTCGTTCTCCGGCGGCTGGCGGATGCGCGTGGCGCTGGCGGCCGCGCTGTTCGGGGCGCCGGATCTGCTGCTGCTCGACGAGCCCACCAACCACCTCGACCTGGAGGCCACGCTGTGGCTGGAGGGCTGGCTTGCCCGCTTCCCCGGAGCCGCGCTGGTGGTCAGCCACGACCGCGGCCTGCTCGACCGCTCGGTGCAGGCCATCGCGCACCTCGACCAGCGCCGGATCAGCCTCACGCCGGGCGGCTACGACGAGTTCGTGCGCATCCGCACCGAGCATGCCATGCAGCACGCCCGCGCCGCCGAGCGCATCGCCGCCCAGCGCGCCCACATGCAGGCTTTTGTCGACCGTTTCCGCGCCCAGGCCACCAAGGCGCGCCAGGCGCAGTCCCGGCTGCGCGCGCTCGAACGCCTGCCCGCGCTGGAGACCGTGGTGGAGGACGCGCCCACCCGCTTCTCCTTCCCCGAGCCGGCGAGGCTGGCGCCGCCGATCATCGCCATCGACCACGCCAGCGTCGGCTACGACGTGACTCCGATCCTGCGCGGCCTGCACCTGTCGATCGACATGGACGACCGCATCGCGCTGCTGGGCGCCAACGGCAACGGCAAGTCCACCTTCGCAAAGCTGCTCGCCGGGCGCCTGGAGCCGCTGACCGGCGAGGTCCGCCGCTCTGGCAAGCTGCGCGTCGGCTACTTCGCCCAGCACCAGGAGGCGGAGCTGGACGCCGCCGAGAGCAGCGTCGCCCACATGGTCCGCGCCCTGCCCCGCGCCATGCCCCCGGTCGTGCGCTCCCAACTCGCGCGCTTCGGCCTGGACTCCGAGCGCGCCGACACCCCCACCGGCGAGCTGTCCGGCGGCGAGCGCGCCCGGCTGCTCCTGGCACTCGCCACCCGCGACGCGCCGCAACTGCTGATCCTCGACGAGCCCACCAACCACCTCGACATCGACGCCCGCGACGCGCTCGTACGCGCGCTGTCCGAGTTCAGCGGTGCCGTGCTGCTCATCACCCACGACCCGCATCTGGTGGAGCTGGTCGCCGATCGCCTGTGGCTGGTCGCGAATGGCACCGTGCGCGTCTACGAGGGCGACATGGACGAGTACCGCGCCCTGCTCACCGAGCGCGGCCGCCCCGCCCGCGCCGACGCCCCCCTCACCCGCCGCGACGACCGCCGCGAGCGCGCCGAGAACCGCGCCCAGCTCGCCCCGCTGCGCCGCCAGGCGAAGGACGCCGAGGCCCGCATCGCCAGGCTTGCCGCCGAGCGCGCGGCGATCGAGGCCCGCCTCGCTGACCCGGCGATCTACGCGCCAGGCCGCGCACCCGAGATCACCGCGGCGAACACGCGCCTTGCCGCCATCTCGCGCGAGTCGGACGCGGCGGAGACCGCCTGGCTCGCGGCGGAAGAAGCTATGGAAGCGGCCTCTTGAGGCTGTCGGGACCGCAGGCAAGACTGGGCTCTGCCCAGACCGGCCATGCCTGAGGCCTTTGGAAACCCATCCCTTCAGCAAATGGACTCCAAAGGCCTGCCTCTGGCGGAGTCTGGAGGCAGAGCCTCTGGCTTCGCTTCCTCCGCGCGCTTCCTGGCCCGGCGCGCACGGCAGGCGACCGCCGTCCTTCTCCCCGGGCTTGCCGCCGCCCTGCTCGTGCTGTTGCTGTTCGCTCACGCCGGCCTGATCGCCGGCGGCCAGTGGCAGGGCGACGAGTGGTTCAACTTCGCCCTGTTCCGCACCCAGGGCACCGGCTTCCTCGCGAATCGCGTGCTCACCTGGAGCCCGCGCCCGGTCTCGGAACTGCTGGTGTTTCTGTACGCCAGGGCGGTGGACGCACTGCACCGGCCGCTGATCACGCCGGTGCTGGCACTGCTCTGGGCCACGCTCGCCGCCTGCGCCGCCACCCTGATCCCCGGCCCGGTCCGCGATCCCGCCGCCCCGGCAGCCGCGCACGTCGCAGGCGCGGGAGCGGTCGACCAGCCACGCCGGGCACGCGGGCTGATCGTGCTGGCGGTGCTCGCCTTCTTCTTGCTCGGCCATCAGGTTGCCGAGATGTTCTACTGGCCGATGGGAGCGGCCGCCTACATGGCCGCGATCGCCGCCCTCGCCCTGCTGGTCATGCTGGTGCTGCGCGGACGGCACCTGTCGCGCGGGGGCGCCGTGCTCGCGGCCGCCGCCATGGTGGTCGCCGCCGGCAGCGCCGAGGTCGGCGCCATGGCGGTCGGCGGGGCCACGCTGCTGCTCGGCGCGGCGCAGCTCCGCCGCCATCCGGCCCGCGCCGCGCTGCTCCTCGTACCGCTTGCCGCGGCGCTGCTGGTGCTGGTGCTCATCCTGCATGGCCGTGCCGCCGCCGGCGTGGCGCTCGGCCCCGAGACCGCCACCATCCACGCGCTCTGGCCCAGCCTGCGCGCCGCCGCCGCGCAGTTCGCCCACGAGACCCTGGCGCTCGACGCCTACCCCGACGGCTGGCCCGGCCTGGCGATCGGCGCAGCCACCAAGCTCGCGCTGTTCCTCGCACTGCGCGCGCTGTGCCGGGCGGGTCTTGCCGGATCGGCCACCCCGTGCGCTCACCTATGGGCGCTCGCAGCCGCCCTGCTCGCCGCCTCGTTCCTCTCGATCGCCGCCGCGCTGTGGCAGTTCGGCCTGGTCTGCTGCCAGCGCCACGACAGCTTCCGCCAGTGCCTCGACGTGCTCGTCCTGCTGCTGCTCGCCGCCCTGGCCGCGCGTGCATCCCGCAGGCGCGTCGCTCGCTCCACCGCACGCCTGCCGGACCCACGGCGCGACGTCACGATCGGCTCGGCCTGGCTCCTGTTGGCGCTGGCGCTGGCGCTCTCGCATCGAGGTCCGCTGATGCGGCGCCTGCCGTCGCTCCAGGCCGACTACCGTCACCTGCCCGCCTTGGTGGCCGCACGCAACCGGACCTGGGCCAGCGCCGACACGCCAGGGCCGGACATGGTGTTCCACGGACCGCCGCAGGGCTTCGTGGTCGGCGAGACCGACTGGCCGGCGGGCACGTTCACCCAGATTCCCACACCTCCGTGGTTCATGCAGGGCATCTTGCTGTTCTACGGCAAGCAGCGAGTCACCGTGGTGCAGGATCCCGCCGGCTGACGCCACATGGCAAGCGCAAGCTTGGTTTGGAGCGGTCCACCGTCTACCGAGAGGTTAGAGCATGATCGTCTCAAGTTGATGCTTGGCTCCAGCACGCAGATTGGTATGCCTTACCAAGGCTGATCCGCCACTGAGCCAACCTGAAGCAATCATGCTCTAACCACTCTGGCGTCCAGCGTAGCGCATGAGGAACAACTGTTGAGCGCTTCACAAGCAGTTCTGGCGCCAGACTTAGCGTCTGCCAGCGATTCTTCCCTGCGATTCTTGGGATCAAGGGCGGTGTCGGTTGTTCGCTTTACAACAGGAAGCTGCCATTGGGTTTTCGACGTGCGCCTGGAAACCGGCGCTTCCGTGGTACTCCGGATGACGACGGCCTCGTTGCGGCCAGCAATGGTTGGGGCGCTGCACATGAATAAATTGCTGCGCCCGATGGGCGTGCCGCTGCCCCGGGTTCTCTATGCAGACCTCGAAGCCACGTTTCCAACGCTCGTACTCGAACGCCTCGCCGGCACCGACCTTGGGCATGTTATGGCCAGCTTGAGCGGCCAGTCCCTCAAGGTCATAGCGGGACGGCTCACCAAAGCTCAGGAGATCGTGTCGCGGTTGCCGGCCGCGGGACGTTATGGGTATGCGGCGACAGCAGAGATGGCGCCGTGCGAGACTTGGCACGACGTCCTGGCCGAAAGTCTCGCGCGGTCGCGTCGTCGGTTGTCGAGGGCGAGGCTGTTCTCCCTGGAAATTGCGGACAGGGTTGAAGACATGCTGAAGGCAGTCCAGCCGGAGGCGAACCGAATTCGGGCTGTTCCCTTTCTGCATGACACGACCACCAAGAACGTCATTGTCACTCCGAACGGCCACTTCTCTGGCATTGTGGATGTTGACGACCTGTGCTGGGGCGATCCGCGCTATGCGCCTGCGCTGACGCTGGCAGCCATCCAGGCTTTCGGCGGTTCGGATCAATATGTCGCTGCTTGGATGCAGCTCGCCAGGTTCAGGGATGACCGCCTGTTCCGCTCCTATGTGGCCCTATGCCTGCTCGACTTCCTCTCGGAACAGGGAACAGCCTTCAACGGCAATGAAGCCGAGGCCGATGCCGAAAAGCAGGCGCACCTGCTTGCCCTGCTCAAGCGCACGCTGACGGCTACAAACGTGCAGCGCATCTGCTGACCCAGGTTCGTCCGGCCTCGGCCATGGCATGTTCATGGAAAATTCTGGGCTGAAAGCCTGCCTGAGTAATCATGACCGCGATGAGAACGATATAACCTTGCTCCAGGCTGGTAGACCAAATCTCATAAAGAGATGCAGCCGCTCGGCTTACAAATCAATGCTGTGCACCTTGCTTATACTAACGGCCCTTTGCAGTGACCCATTTTGCTAGACGTGCCACGCTATAAACACTCGCGATGACAGAGGCAGAAAACGATCAACGCATAGGGCCGTTGGTATTATACCAACCGCCAAAACGCCTGACTCTCGCGGGGCCTGGATTCCCATCACCGTTCTAATCTGATTCACTTTGCTCATGTCCGAGCCGGGAGAGCGTGTGATGGGCGTGGCAGTGTCTGTGACC
>JAABUO010003194.1_pt1 | contig 19633 bp, 22 predicted proteins | sample 5559291 | NCBI WGS metagenome assembly JAABUO01 (sample SAMN10711878, study PRJNA513372) | rock metagenome | isolation source: Antarctica rocks | place: Antarctica: Victoria Land, Finger Mt sud
GCGAGGACAGGCTGCCGACGCTGGTAAAGCTGCTGACCCGTGGCGACACCTCCATCGGTAGCGCCTCGGCCCCAAGATCGAGCAGATCGTGGGGGAGTTCCTCGACGTAGAGGTCAAGGAGAGCCGGAAAGGCGGGCATTGCGAGCTCCTCTCTGAGCTGTTCCTCAAGACGGCGGGCGCCGTCTTGGTCCTGCGGATGCCGGTGCCAAAGGGGCGGTCCGGTGCAGCGCCCAGAGAGGGAGTGCGGTTCGTGAGAACCGGTGGATCCGCAGATCCGCGCTGTGAATTCTCTCGGCGTGAGGAAAGGCCCCTACACCAGAGTCGATGAGGCAGTTGGATCCCAACCGGGCATTGCCAGCAGCGGCACCTGCCCCGAACCTGAGCCGCTGATGCCGCTCATGGTGTCGGCGCCAGCCGAACTGCCGGGGCGAACCGGCCGCCGGCCGACCGCGAAGGCGAGCAACGGAGCGCGGACGAAGCCATCGGCGGCGGCAAGTTCGCGTACCGCTTGCGGAAGCAGGCCTGCGAAGATGCAGCCCACCAGGTCCAGGCTCTCGGCCGCTAACCACGCGCGGTGAGCCGCCGCTCCGGCGCGCAGGAGCAGTGTTCGGTGACCGTGCGTCCCGTGCCGGGCAATCGCCGCACCGAGCGGGCCGGTAACGACAACGAGCGCCGCGGCTAGGGCGAACTCTCGCTGCAGGACCAGGTCCTGGGCTGCCTGACCGCAGGGAACCGGGGCTAGCTGGTGCAGTGCGTGCTGTTTCGACCGGTACAGATGTGTCGCCACACCCAGGCCGGTGACCCTCCAGGCGACCAGGACCAGGTCGAGTGCCAGTCCTGCTCGGTGCTCGCGGTCCCAGGACGTGGCGTCCCCCTGGGCGGCCGCTGCTAGGACAGCACCGACCTCGCCGATCGTGAGTGGTTCGTCGCCGTACACGCGTGCTGCGGTTCTGCTGCGCAGCACGGCCTCCAACGGCCGCCGGTCTGCCGCCGGGCGGGCGGCGCTGAGCGGAGCCCCACCGGGTGGCGGCGACAACAAGCATGCCGGTACCGGTGCCCGCGGCGTATCGACATCGTCAGCAGCCACCTGGACGTCCTCGAGCATCGCCCGCACGATCTGCATCCGCTCCAAAGGCACGGTCACGACTTGACCCCCTGCCGAGCCAAGGTGATGGCTTGGCTCATCGGCTGCTCGACCCCGTAGAGCCCAAGGACGGCGGTGATCGGCTCGAGTTCTGGGTCGAGGTCCAGTTCATTGAGCAAGACCTCGTCGGACCATCGGTTGGCGACCACAGCGCGCAGCCGTAATCCGGCCGCGACCGCCTCGAGCTGGGCGCTGGCCGCACCGGCGTCCAAGAACAGAACGCGGTAGGCGAAATCTGCGTATTTCGAGCTCACCCGGGCGTGCGCACCGGTGAGGACGATCACCGCGGCTGGCTGCGCCGGTAGTTGTCCGCCGGCGGCCCGAACGATGAGACCGGTTACGTCCCGGTGCTGCTGCCTTGGGAAGCGCAGGGTGGCCAGGGCGTGCTCAACCGGCTGATAGTGATAGGCGCCTGCGGCCAGCCCGGCGACGCTAGCGGCAAGGACGTAGGCCTGCACCGAACCAAGGTTGCCGCCGGTCGGCGACCAACGCTGAATCTTGGGTGAGTCGCCGGCGGGCATTCCGATAGCGGGGTTGGGGCGAAGCCCCACTGTTCGGACCAACATCACAGTGAGCGCCGCGACGTCCAGGCAACCGTCGGCAACGGGGGGGGCCATGACGGTCTCGAGGTACCCGCCGTTGACCCCGGGCAACGATTCCTGAGCGGGTAGCGGACGCAGGACCGCGCTGCGGTAACGCTTTTCCTCTCGCTGCAGGGAGAGGTTGGCAGCCTTGTAGTGATGCTGATGGTCCTTAGGGTTGAGCAGGTCGCGGGGCGGGAAAGCGACGGACTGCTCATAAGCGTGCGCCAGCGTGACCGGTTCAGGCGCTGGTAGCCGGGCCGTGTCGCAATACGGACAGCCCGGTCGGCGGGGGACCATGGTCGTAATCTGAGACCAGTCCTCGAAGGTGAACTCGGTCCTCCCGCGCAGGCTCATCGGGGTGGCGACCCGGCCGAGCAGGAACACCACCTCCTGGGCGACTAGGGCGGTCCAGGTAGCAAGGCGTCGCGGGCCTGGTCGGGGGCCGCTCACCGGGGGGTGCGCCGCAGCGGCACATCGGTAGCAGGCGGTGTGAGTCCGGTCCAGGTACGGGCCTATGGTGCACTGCGCGTGGTGTCCCGTGCTGGCGAGCCAGGGCACACCTGCAGCGGCGCACGCGTCGTCGATCCGGGTCGCAGCATTCATGTCGTGGGCGCCGGCGGAGACCAGGACGACCAGATCCGGACGGGTGCCGCTCAGGTTGAGGGTGGGGCAGGCCGCGGCGCGCGTGACGCCACAGCTGTGTAGTTCAGCGACGACCCGATCTCGGCCGTCCGGGTCGCCGAGTATGAGCACTCGCGCGGTGCGAAGTCGGGCCATGATCTCGGCACCGTTGCGGTTGACTCGGGTGGTGTCAATCTGGCGGGTGAGGAAGGCTGCCGACTGCGCCGCCGCGCCGGTGGGCTCCGAACCTGCGGGATGGGCGGGTCCCGCGGCGTCCTCGAGCAGGCCGCAGGTGTAGAGCATCGCAAGGGTTGCCTGCACGGCTTCTGGTGGAGTCCCAGGCAGGGTCTGTGCCACCTGAGTCCGGGTGCGGGAGCCGTCCAGTAGCGGCAGGATCGCCGGAAGCAGGGTGCTTGCTGCCCGGCCGCGCAGCACCTGCCGTTCGGCGGCGCCTTCGACGAGCAGTCCGTCTGGCAGGGGGACGAAGACCAGACCGGGCAGCAGTGAGGGACGCTCGGGCGCCATGAACTGGGGATCGGTTTCCACCGCCAGGGCCATTGCCTGTGCCGAGACCCGCCTGCGCGTTGAGGCGGCTGTTGGGGTTTGTGTTGGGGTGGCCATGTCAGAGTGCCATGGCAGGATCAGCAAAGGTGGCCTGGGCTGGAGCATGGCCAAGGTGGGGACCCAGGACGGGCGATGGGGCGGGAGCTGGCAGCAGGTCTTCGAGCTCGTCGGACAGTTCCCGCCAGGACCGGTCGCGCTCGGGGCGTCCGAGTCCGCAGCGTGGGCACCCGTGAATGCCCACCACCTGACTCGATGAGCTGCGCTGGCTGGTCGTACCGAACTGGAAGAGCCGGCCAGCTGCGGTCGAGGGTTCACTAAGCAGTTCCAGGGCCAGCTCGGCGCCGGTAGCCGCCGCCAGGGTGGCCATGGTGGACAGGTAACCGGTGGGACCCTCATCGGGCCGGGTGAGGTAATGGGCCCGTAGCGCGGCGGCGACGTCGGCGGTTCCGGAGTGCTGGCGCAGCCGGCGTTCGGCGCAGTCGAGGCAGCCGGCGCTGCCAGGAGCCTCCCCGGGACCCACTCGCAACGTCGGCCCGTCCAGGATGATCGGCAGCCAGGGGACGCGCCACAGGGCGGCGCAGCTGCCCAGGGCAGCGGCCAGGCGCGGGACCGGGCGCCACGTTGCCAGCAGGTAGAGGTCGGCGGTCGGCAGGGCCGCGCTGTCGAGCGGTTCCTCTGCCTGCAGAGCCAGCATGCCAGCGCCGGCGAGGTCGTCGGTGATGCGCTGGGCAACATCGATCCCGAAGGGGCCAACGCCAATGACGTAGATCGAGCGGGCGGCGACAGCCATGGGGGGACACTCCTGGGTCATGGAGGGGAAGGGCCGGCTCACGCGAAGGGTTGGGGCCACGGGTTCAGGTCGCTTTCTGGACGGCTGCGGTAGCCCATCGCGGGCGGGGCGGAGTACAGGCGGGGATGAGCAAGGAAGCGCGCCCGATAGGAGAACGACAGCGGCTGCAGCTGGGGGACGACCACCCGAACCACCCGGAAGCCGACCCGTTTCGCCTCGTCGGTGGTCAGATCTACCGCCACCGCGTCCATACCGCTGGCCTGTAGCTGCCCGAGCAGCCAGCGCAACTCCTCAGCCGGGTCGCTGCTGGCCCGGACCGCGAGCTCAGAAAGCGCCCTGGTCTCAGTCCCTTGGAGCAGGAAATCGAACGCTGAACGCCGCTCAGGTGCCCCCATGTAGGCCGCGCCCTCAAAGACGCCGATGAACTCGTCCGGGTCTTGTGACCCAGCCTGCGGCCGGGACTCCAACGCCATCCGGCAGGATTCCGCTTCGCGGATCGCCTTGGTAGCGGCGCGGGCTGGGTCAAGGTCGGTAGCGGCCATCGCCACGGTAGCGACCGAGCCGTTGGCGGTGGCAGTCTCCAAACCGTAGACCGTCGGGACACCAAGATCGGTGGTTGCGTCAAACAGATGTATCTGGGCGTCGGTGTCCGCGCACCTGGCTAGCACTGCAGCCAGCTCCTCGGGAACCCGGTCGAGTTCTAGTCGAGGCAGTGGCAGCATCTGCAGCCAGGTAAGGCTAAGAGCGTCGCGCTCGATGACTTCGCAGATGGCGTTGCGCAGTGCGGCGGCGAGGTTTGTATGAGCGGCGCATCCGGTGGAGATGGGCAATGTGAAACGCTCGCCCCGGCTCAGGAACGGCAGATGAAGGTAGACCAGCTGCGCCGGAACCCACCTTGGCCGGCCAGTGTGCAAGTCGACGCCCCGCACCCAGCGGATCGGGGCGCTCGGGTCGGGGGCGACCAGGGGGCAGCGCGGGTGCTCGAGTTCGCGCTCGGAGCACCGCGGCACCGTGTGCAGGTCGAGCGCGTCCTCGCCCAGCTCCTCGGCCCTGGCCCAGATGAACTGCTCCTCAGACCAGGTGCAACTGGCGTAGCGCTCCAGCGCTTCAGCGACGGCGGTGAGCGCGGCGTGGTCGTGGTCTAGTCCGCCGCCAGCGCCGTCCATATCGCCGCGAATGGATCGGCCGCGGGCGCTGAGTGCCACCCCGGGTAAGGCTTCGCCGGGGTCACCGAGTTCGGCAGCGTAGATAGCAAACGAGGGCAGCCCAGGATTGGCGGGGTACTGCTGGACGCGGCCGACTAGACCGGTCTGCGGCCCGACCAGCTGCTCGAGGCGCCGAAGTCCGGTGCCGAGATCGACTGCGGGGGACAAGCCGTCAAGCAGCGGGGTCGTCATGCGGACTCACCCTGATCCCAACGGAAGGTGCGCACTGTCAGTGCGGTGAAGACAAGGGTGGCAACAAGTAGGGCGAGTCGGTCGACGGTGAGGGAGAACGTTCCGGCGCTGCCGACCAGCTGCTGTCGCAGACCGTCGCCCAGGTAAGTGAAGGGCAACGCGCGGGCAGCTGTGCGCAAGACGTCGGGAAGAAGGGCCAGGGGCAGCAGCACGCCGCTGAACATCAGCACTACTGGGTTGATCGCAGCCAGCGCTCCGGCGCCGGCCTCAGGAGAGCGGATCAAACCGCCCAACAGGTACCCCAGGCTAAAGAGCATGAGCAGACCGATGAGCGCTGTCAGCAGGCAGCCGGTGAGCTGTCCGAGTTTGAAGTGACCGGTCGCCCGAGCGACCACCATCATCAGGGCGAGCTGCACCAGGCCGATCCCCAACCGGGCGGGAACTTGAGCTGCGACGAAGGTGGCCCGCGCCACTGGGGTTAGGCCTAGCAGCCGTAATGTGCCCTGTCGACGGAGCTGGATCAGCGGTGTAGCGGTCCCGAAGAACGCCAGCGAGGTGAAGCCCAAGACCAGCACGGCTGGGATGCCAAAGCGCACCGGATCGCCGAACCCGATGGCTTCTCCGCTGCCGTGCACGCTCACCTGTGGCGCTTCCGCGCCTCGGGTCGCGTCAGTGAGGGCTCGTGACACGACCGCCCCGGCCGCGGTCTTGTCCTTGGCCACGTCCACGTCGATGGCAGACCCGCGCAGCGAGACCAGGACGTCGAGGCGGCCGGCGTCAAGCCGGCGTCGGCCTTCAACCGCGGGCAACGGCGTGACCCGCAGGCCGGGCGTCTGGGTCAGCGACCGCAGCAAGACTCGCTGCTCGCCTTGGCCGGTCGAGCTGACGACGCCGACGTCGGTGGTCCCCCCGCTGGTGAAGGTGGAGATGAGCGCGAACATCCCGAGGAACAAGAACGGCATCACCAATACGATTAGAAAGGCGACCGGGTCGCGGGTCAGCTCCCGCAAGTTCGTCAACGAGAGTTGGACGAACGAACTGTTGCGTAGCGCCCGCCGGGTGTCCGTCATGCATCCCCCTGGCTGAGCGCATGGCCGGTAAGGGCCAAAAAGACGTCTTCCAGCGAGCCCTGCTCAAGGCGCAGGTCGGTCGCTCCGTGCGCCGAAGGGGACGCGAGAACCTCCCGAAGAGTGTCCTCAGGGGCCGTCGTACGCATGGCGACCCGGGCACCCCCCCCGCCCCCGCTCCAGCGCACATCGACGGTGTCGACCCCGGGAAGGGCCGCAAGGGCTGCCTGGTCAGGCTGGCATGTCGTGCGAAAGACCACGGTGGATGCAGGGAAGTGCTCTCGCACCAAGTGCTCCGGACTAGAACTCGCGACGATGCGACCACCGTCCATGATCGCGACCGTGTCGCAGAGGCTGGCCGCTTCCTGCATCGAGTGGGTGGTGAGCACGACGGTGCCGCCGTTGTCCCGATGGGAACGGATGCCTGCCCACAGCTGCTGACGGGCGGCAGGGTCCAGGGCTCCCGTGGGTTCGTCTAGGAACAGAACCTCGGGACGGCCGATCAGAGTGATCGCTAGAAGTAATCGTTGCTGCTGGCCTCCGGACAAACGCTTGACCCGGTCGTCGGCTTTGTCGGTCAGGCCGACCAGCTCAAGCACATCCTCGGGGTCTGCCGGGCTCGGATAGAACGAGGCCCACAGCCGCACCGTCTCCCGTGCGCTCAAGGTGGGGAAGAGCGCACCGGTCTGCGGCTGTACCGCAATGCGCCGGGACAGCTGTCGGTGCTGGCGATGCGGGTCCAGGCCCAGCACACGCACCCACCCCGAGCTGACGACCCGCAAACCAACAACGGTCTCAAGCAGCGTCGTCTTGCCTGCGCCGTTGGGGCCCACCACTCCGAACACCTGGCCACAGGCGATGCTCAGCGAGACGTGGTCGACCGCGGTCGTACGGCCGTAGCTCTTGTGAAGGTCATCTACTTCGACAGCGGCCACCACCGGTGTTTCCTCGCGGGGGGGCCGCGAGTTCACCAGCTCGGAGGTCACCGCGGCTCCTGACGTCAGAAAGACTCAGCGGCCGGTTGCGCTGATATCGAACCGGTCGTCGCTACAGGCAGGGACGCTAGGGCGGCTGCCGACCGCGCGTGTGAACTGCGGATGAAGGCTCCACGAAGAGCAGGTCCAGGGCTACCTTCGAGGCGACGGAAGTGCGACCTTTCGTAGGCTTTGACTTCATTCCTAGCCGTGCAGGCCCTGGAGTTGACCGTGGCGCAGGACTGGCTGTACTTCCTCCTCTACGTAGGCGAGCAGGAGCGCAGCGACCTATGCCTGGCTCAAGTTGTCACGCCACTGGTGAGATCGGCGCTCACCACCCCTGGTATCGATCGGTGGTTCTTCCTGCGCTACCTCGACGACGCGGGGCCGCATCTGCGGCTGCGTTTTCACGGAGACGTCGACGCCATCAACGACCTGTTCCTGCGGGCGGGCCCAGTGCTCGCCCACCGGCTGCAGACCCTGCCCGAGCTTGAGGTCGAGCCGGCCAGCTCTCTCGTGGGATCCGCTCGCGCTACGCAACGACCGGACGCCGCCGCCAGCCGGCCGCCCGCGCTACAGCTTGGCGTTTACGAACCCGAGTACGCCAAGTACGGGGGTCCAGAAGGGGTTGCCCTCGCCGAACGCGTCTTTCAAGCCTCCAGCGAGATCGCACTGGACAACCTTCATCACCTGGGTGACCGCACGACTCGTGCACTGTGGGCGATGGCGATGATGCAGACCGTCCTTGAAGCCTGCCTGCTACACCAGGATGGGCCGACTTACTGGGAGCAGTACGCCTGGCACTGGTCCGGGGCCGCACGCCCGGGCGCTGGCGCTCTACGGGAGCACCTCACCAAACAGGCAGCCCCCCGTGGAGAAGCAGTGCGGCAACGGATCGATCGGCTGCTGACAGAGCCGACGACCCGAAGCCAGCTGGCTCGCCATGCGGAAGTGGTACGCAACGCACTCGAGGAGGCCGAGCATCTCAACCTCCCCCCAGCACGAGACAGCCTCGTCTTTCATCACATCCACCTCATGAACAACCGAATCGACCTCGGACCCACCGACGAGGCCTACCTGGCAACCCTGCTTCGCGCCGCATCAGCATCGGAGGAAAGCTCATGGCCCGTCTCTACATGACTGGTGTCATCGCCCTCGTCATCGCCCTCTTCGCCCTCATCGGCGTCCTAATCCGTGATTGGATCGCCCTCTACCTAGGCGCCGCCGTCGTCCTCATGCTTGCAACGTCATTCCTGTTCTTGTCCTCGCGACCACGCTGAACTTCTCGGCCGTGGTCCCGTTCGCGTAGCAGAGCACTAACAACACCAAGTAGTCAGGGCTGAGCCAGGCAGACCCAACCCGACCGTGCCGGCCACCCACCGGTGCACCGCGTAACCGCAGCGGCCGTGGATGGACTGGCTCCAGACGGGAGCTGTAATGACTTTGCTACCACGGCAATGGGCAGGGCGGAACAAGACACTGCTCCATCGACTCACACCGGCTGGGCAACCCGACCACCGAGCGCTTGCTGAACGCTTGACCCTGCACCAGCTCCGGCACTCGGCCCTGACCACCCTCGCCGACGCCAACGTCTCCCTGCCGCTGCTGATGGGCAAGAGACGCCACAAGAACCTGCGATCACTGCAGCGCTACGTCCACCCCTCCGCCGAAGCCGTCGCCGCAATGACCGCCGCCCACGACCCCGCCGCCCGGCGTCGTCGGTACTGACACGCAACAAGATCACCGTGGTTTGGGGCTGGTGACACGATTCTTACCAGCACCTCATCCAGGGGCGCAGGGCCCAAGCGAGTACTCGGGGACTACTCCTCTTGACGTCAGGCCGGGCTCCACCTGCACGACATCCCACCGGCCGCCGTCCCTAAACGTCCGCACCGGCGGCGGGCCGTCGGACAGCACGCCGGGGGCTAGTGGGCCGATCACCGCCGCCGGCTGCGGATCGGAACTGCGGTATCGCGCGGAGTACCTACCTACCCGAACCCAGTGCACCGCGTTCGCAAGCGGCAACGCGGGCAAGCCGAGTCCGTAGAGCCTTCCGCTACCACGACGCCACCGAAAGGAACGAACATGACCAGCACCGAGCAGGGCGCGAGCGCGAGCGACCTGGGCAAGAGTGTCATCAAGACCCGCAAGGTGACCCACTGGCAGCCGAACTTCTCCCTGTCAGGTAAGGGAGAACCCGGCAGCTACCTGTTCCAGCTCGTGCTGGACAACGGCGCCTCCGAAGTCGTCCTGACGGTCAACGTCGACGACGCGGACAACCTGTTCGACTGGCTGTCCGCTAGCGATGAGGTCTACTACGACCTCGAGCGCGAGATCGTGCTGTTCGGAGCCCGCCCGATCGGCTCCTAACCCCAGCGGGGCGGTGCCGGCAGACCCGGCACCGCCAGGCGGTCGGCAGGCGGCCGGCAGGACGTGCTGCCCACTCATTCGGGTCGCACGGGACCGCCGAGGTCATCGCCCGTCGCATCGCCCGGGTAGGTACTGCGCCCCTGCGGCGGACGTGAGCCCTGCCCATCCGGGTAACTCAGGGGTGTGACGAGCAGGCGCCAGGCGCGGCTTCCCAAGCTTGTGCGCGATGTTGTGCGGGCGCTTCGGGGCCACGACATCCCGCTGTACGCAGCAGGGCTCTCGTTCTACTCCGCTGTCGCGCTCGTCCCTTTGCTGCTGGCCCTCGGCGTTACGGCGCTGGTGCTGGGCGATGCCACGGTTGTGCGGCTGGGCGATCACCTGGCCGACGCGGTACCGGCCCGGCACGGCTTCGCCGACAGCATCCGGCACCTGACCGTGAACCCCGACGGCGGTGGGGCAGCCGCCATCATCGGGTCGGTCTTGATCGCCTAGCTGTATGGGGAGGGGCTGGTGCGTGCGTTGGACCGGCTGTCCCGGCACGGGGGTTGCTCGAACCGCGGGCTGCGCGGGCGCCTGATGTCACCGCTGCTGATCCTGCTGTTTGCCGGGGTGCTGGCGATCGCGCTGATGCTGTCGGCCCAGCTGCCCCGCCCGGGCGGTGGCAGCTGGGCGTCGACCCTGCTCGCGGTCTACCTCAGCTTCCTCATCGGCTGGGCGGCGGCGACGGCGATGCTGGTGCTCGTCTACCGGGCGTTCTCCGCCGAGCGGCCCAGCCTGCGGGCGCTGCTGTAGGGGTCGGCGGCTACGGGGTCGTGGCTGCCGCGCAGACGCTCGGGTTCGTCTACGTGATCTCCCTGCCGCTGCAGCTGGGCGAGCCGTTCGGCGGCTCGGACGCCGTCGGCGCCGTCGCCGTCGTCGGATTCTGGCTCTACTTCAGCCATTTGGTGATGCTGGTCGGCTACCTGCTCGTGCTGCGGCTCGATGCGCGCCGCGGGCGGCCGCTCGGCCCGGCGGTCAAGCCGAGCGACGTCGCTGTCGCTCTGCCGCAGGCCGCACCGGTCGGCTGACCTCCGCCGGCCGCCGGATGTTCACCCGGCGGTCATGGACCGGGCCGCAGGTGGCTGATGAGGTCAGCACCATGAGAGCTACGTGGGGCCGCCCGTCGCGCGCCCGTACCGTCATCCTGGCGGCATCAGCAGCCGCCGTCACCGCCACGACCGTCGTTTCAGTCCCGGCGCTCGCCGCGCTCGGGCAGGACGCCCCCACCAGCGCGAGCGGCGCAGCGGCCGCCGGCTACCACCCACCGAAGGTCAAGCACGTGTGGACGATCGTCTTGGAGAACAAGTCCTATGAGGCTTCGTTCACCGGGCTGAACAACAACTCCTACCTGTGGCAGACCCTGCCGACATACGGCTTGCTCGAGCGTCAGTACTACGGCACCAGCCACTTCAGCCAGGGCAACTACTTGTCCATGGTCAGCGGTCAGGCCACGTCGCCAGGGCCGCAGAACGACTGCCCCGACTACAACGAGACAGGCCCGGTCCAGCGCCTCGCCGATGGGCAGTACAAGATCTTGAACAACACGAGGAAGGCGGACGGCAGCTACAACGCCGGCTCACAGCAGCCCGGCTGCGTCTTCCCGCGTGAGGTACAGACGCTGTTCAACCAGTTCGACAAGGCCCACGTCAGCTACAAGGGCTACATGCAGGACATGGGCAACGACCCGGCCCGTGAAGCGGCGACCTGCGGTAACCCGCACAGCGCCCGACCCGGCCCGGCCGTCGACGACCCAGGCGGTGCGGAGGGGCCGTATGCCGCGCCCGGCTCGCCCAAGTACTCGACTACCGACGACCAGTACGTGGCCAAGCACAACCCGTTCCCGTGGTTCCACAGCCTGCTCGACACCCGCGACTGCGCCAAGCGCGTCGTCCCGCTGGCCAAGAACCTGCTGGCCGATTTGAAGTCGGCGAAGACCACGCCGGCGTACTCGTTCATCACGCCGAACAACTGCAGCGACGCCCACGACGCGACCTGCGTCGGCGACAACCTTTCCGGTGGTTCCAACGCGCTGACCGGCGCCAAGAAGACCCCCACAGACCACCAGGGCGGGTTGAAGGCCGCCGACATCTTCCTGCGCCAGGTCATCCCCGCGATCATGTCCTCGCCTGCGTACCAGGAGGGTGGGCTGATCGACGTCACCTTCGACGAGGGCTTCCCGCCGTACAAGCAGTACGGCAACTCCATCGCCGACAAGGACTACAAGCCCGACGCCAACCTTGGCACCTCGAGCGGGTCGACGAACAGGCAGTTACCGAGCGGAACGCCGGTGCAGAACTCCGCCAACACTGCGCAGTCGGTCGTCGCCTGCTGCAACGAGCTGCACGGCCCGAACACCACCCAGCCGGGCTTCCAGGCCTTCAACCAGGACACCACCCCCGGCGGCGGTGTGGTCGGCAGCGTCCTCATCAGCCCCTACATCACACCCGGGTCGGTCACCGACCAGCCCTACAACCACTACAGCTACTTGCGCTCGATGGAGGACCTGTTCGGCATCAGGAGCGGTGGGACGGACGGCAAGGGCCACCTCGGGTACGCCGCTGCTGACGGACTGCGCCCGTTCGGGCCGGACGTGTACAACAACCGGCGTGCCCAGGTCATGGGTCCGCGCGCCTCGGGCAAGGGCGGCGTCTACGCGGCGCAGGCCAGCCTGTCGGATCGCGAGCGGCCGGTGTCGTTCGAGCCGATCAACGGGGCTCCGTGATCCGAGTCCCCGCTGAGCGAGGCCGGGGTGGCGTGCGACGCCACCCCGGCCTTCGGGCGCTCGCGGTGCTCCCGGCGGTGCTGGTCCTTGTCGGGTGCGGGGGCACCCGATCGATCGCCGCAGCACCGGCCGCGGGGCACTACCCGGTCGCTACCGCCCCGCCGGAGGTCCTGGCCACCCCGGTCGTCTCGGACGGCCACTACCAACTGGTGGCGGCGGGGGAACCCGTCGTGGTCCGCCGCGCGGGGGCCCTCGCCGTCGTCGAGGCCGCGGGACCCGACCTCACCCCGGTCTCGGTGGCTGGTCAGCCGCCGGTCCAGCACGCGGCCGGCACCCTCACCGTCACCGCCCGCCCGAGCAGCGGAAGCCTCCGGGTTCCCGCGGCCGGCTTTCTTGCCCTGGACCAGGCCAAGAACCAGATCCCCCTGCGGGCCGACCGCGCCTCCTCGACGGCCGACGCTCGTCACCCTGCGACGGTCCGCCTGAGCGCCGTCTTCCCGGCCGGACACACAACCCTCACCTGGCAACCAGCGGGCAAGCCGCTGGTGACCTGGGACTTCATGGTCGAGCTGGATTGAGCGACCGCGACGTCGTACGCGCTCACGCCAGGTTCGACGACCGGGGGTAGGCCACCGACGCATCGAGCAGCACGTTGACGCAGTACGGCAGCGAGGCCTCCCGGGACTGCTCGAACCCCCGGCGCAGGGCAGCTTCGAGCTCGGCGGCGTCGCTGACCGTCTCGCCCGCCCCGCCGAGCGCGGTGACGACCTTGTCGTACCCGAGCCCGGGCTGCAGCTCAGCGGCCACGTCGTAGCCGTAAAGGAACAACCTGCGATCACGACCTCAGTGCGGGCGCCCGCAGCGCTGCCCGACCGGCCCGCGGGTGCTACGAGGTGTCATCCCTGCTTCGAGCTGGCCGCTGAACCTGCCGAAGGGCTGGCGTAGGGCACGTCGGCCGGCAGGAGCACCTTGGTGTTGTCCGATTAGGGCTTGGTGAAGCCGTTCGAGGAGTACCAGATGTCCCGGTTGCCATGAGCCATGTCGATCCGGTCCTCATGGGACGAGTCCTGCTTGAGCGACCACACCGCCCACGCGGCCTGGGCCTTGCTCGGGTCAGCGGCGCCGTCGGCAGCGGTGCCAGCCGTTGCGGTCTTGGCGGCGCCGGTGCTGGCTGTGCCGGTACCGGTGCCGGCGGTGGGGTTGGTCTCGGTGAGCGGGACCTGGTTGGCCAGGTGGGTGTAGGGCGCGAAGTCCGGCTGGTTAGTGAAGACGTCGTACATCGGCTCGGCACGGCGGCGCGTTTGGCGAGGGGCTGATCACCACGACCGGGGCCTGGTGGCCGTCGACGTGGTCGACGCCGTTTTGCGAGTCGTCCTCGACGACGAAGACGGCGCTGTCCTTCCAGTACTTGCTGTGCGAGATCTGCTCGACCATCCGGCCGACGGCGAGGTCGTTGTCGGCGACGTACGCCTCCGGGCTGATCCCGGTCGAGCTCGCGGTGGCATTCGAGGTGCCGCTGGTGTGGTCGCTCATGATCCACGCCATGTTGAAGGCCGGCAGGTTGTCGTTCTTCACGTGCTGCGCGAAGTCGTTGCCGAATATCGCGGCCCGGTACTGGTCGGGGATGTGCAGGTCGAAGTTCGGGAAGTTGGGCTTGGTGATCGCCTGCAGCGAGGGGATGTCGGTCTTGGCGGTGTAGCGGCCCAGTCAGCGCGAGGTCCCCTCCGCTCGAGCTCCGGGCCCGGCTCGACACCGAGTCGTCGCCCGAGTCGCACGCCCCCTTGTTCATCCGCACCGTGAGGGGGCCACCGCCCGGGTCCTCGTTCGTTCGACGTTGCGTAGTGAATGGGTGAGAAACGTCGCGTCAAACCGGTGCAGGCCCTTGCCCACCGTGTACGGCCTGTGGGGGTTGGTTTCACCTGTGCGCCGCACCTGAAGTGCCTACCGCTCCTTGACCGTCAGCTGCCGCCGGCTGGCCGCTTGCCGTTCACCCGGCGGACCCTCCAAGCGTCTAGACAAGGAGTTCAACCCGATCCCAAGGGGGGAAGGTGCGCCGGGCAGTCGACGCCGACCGCACGCAAGTTCTCGCCGGCTCCCTCGCGGGACTTCTCAGCGGCTGCGAGACCGCTCGAGTGTCGCCGTCACAGTTGCCGGTGGAAACCCCGCCCCACCGGCCGGCCCTCCCCCACCACCTGCCCAGGCTGACCGCTGCTCACCCAAGACGGGCGGCCGAGCCCCCGGGATCGCGCTGTCGCCTGATGACCGGCGGCGCCAATGGAAGGCTTGGTGGTGCAGGCCCATGCGTCGTCACCCTGTGGACCGCCCCCGCGCCCGGCCCGCTGCCGCGCAGGTGCAACGGTGGATGGTTCCAGGCAGGCAGATCTGGTGGCCGGGACAGCCGACCGTCGTCAGGTTCTCACCGGAGCGGTCGCGGCACTGGGCACGCTGCTGGCCGGGTGCGGCGCCTCACCCCGACAGGCCGTGCGGCCGGCCGCCGGCGGCGCGCCGCCCGCATCGCCGCCGCCGACCATCCACCGCCGGCCGCATCTGCTTTCGGCGACGAGGGACCCGGCGGTGATCGCCGCCCGCGCGACGGTGCCGGTGCTGTGCTGGCATCAGCTGCGTGACTGGCAGCCGAGCGACGCTGGCTATGCCCGCCGGCTGCTGATCTGCCCACCCGCAGTGTTCCGGGCACAGCTCGACGCGCTCGCCCGCGCCGGGCACCGCCGACTCCTACCTGGCTCATCTGACGACCGGGGCGCCGCTACCGGCCAAGCCGGTGCTGCTCAGCTTCGATGACAGCCAGGGCAGCCAGATCAGCGAAGGGCTGCCTCAGTTGCGCCGCCGGTTGATGACCGCCACCTTCTTCGTGATGACAGTCGTGCTGGGCAGGCCCGGGTGGATGAGCCGTGACGACCTGCGCCGCCTGGATGCTGCCGGGATGACTGTCGCGGCGCACACGTGGGACCACCACCGGGCCGACGAGTACGCCCCGGCGGACTACCCGGTGCAGTTCGACCAGCCCCGCGCGCTGCTCGAGAGCGTGCTACGCAGGCCGGTGCGCCACTTCGCCTATCCCTACGGCGCGTGGAACACCACCGACTTCGCGCCGCTGCGCACGGCCGGCTACGCCACCGCCTTCCAGCTCTCCGACACGGCGATGGACCCTCAGGCACCGCTGCACACCCTGCGGCGCATTCTGGTCAACTCGACGTGGAGCGGCCCGGGCCTGCTCGCCCAGCTGAAACGCGCAGCCGTCCAACAGTGACCCAGGCCCCTGCCTGCTGCGTCCCCCCCAGGCAGTCCTCCTCGAGGTAGAGCTACTCGAGGTAGCTGCCGGCGATGCGCGAGGCGTCAGGTGACGGGCTGGTCGTTCGGCGGCGGCAGGGTTGAGCCGTCGCGCAGGATCACCGGCGGGACCGCCGCCGAGGCGGCCGCCGGCGAAGGGGGAGCCGGGGCAGGGGGTGGGAGCCGGCTGCGGCGGTGCCGGCTGGCTGATCGTGCTGCCCAATGCCGGTGGTGCGGGGGTTAGCCCGTGCCGGCTCGATCAGGTCGGCCAGGCTCGGCGCCTGGTCGAGCCGGGCAACGCCCAACGGTGGCAGGCCAAGCAGGTCCAGCACTGTCCTGCCGATGCTGGGTGCGAACTCCACCGGCTGTCGATCCCGGGGCGGACCGCTCCCCCGAACATCAGCAGCGGCACCCGCGGGCCGTAGGCAAGCTGCACACCATCGGGGGTGTGCTCCACGTTCGGGGTGGCGACGTGGTCATCCCAGCCGCCCCAGTCATCCCAGGTCAGCAGGAACACCGTGTCGGCCCAGTGCCCGGCGGCGAAACCGCATCGACAGCCTACCAGACCTTGTCCTGGCCCAGCGTGACGTTGGCGACGGGATGCTCGTCATAGGGACTGTCGTGCCAGACCATGCTCAGCCGCGCCAAGCTGGCCGCGTCGGCGACGAGCTGATCGCCGCGGGCGATGTTGGATGACCCTTTGAGCTGGCGGTAGAAGGCGACCGGATAGCCCGAGCTGCCCGTGTAGGCCTTCCAGCTCAGCCGGTGGTCTTGGGCGTGGCCGAGGATCGCCGGCGTCGCCCGCCCGGCGCGCTGGGCCGCCAGTCAGCGGGCGTAGGCCGCCCGGTTGTCGGCTGGTCGGCTGCCATCGGGTTGGGCTGGGTCGGCCCGTCAGTGGCGACGTTGGCGCCCCAGGCCCGCATCGAGGAAAAGTAGTTGTCAGTCGTGTGGTTCTCCTGCACGAACACCACCACATGACCCACCGTGCCTGCCATCAGCCGGCACCCACGGGCCGACCTGCCAGCAGCGGCCGGATCGGCAACCGGCTGCTGACGCCGGTGATCGCGGTGTCGCTCACCGGCCGGGCAGCACCTGGGTGTGCTCGCTGCGCATCGCCTGCAGCGCCTGGGGGTCCAGGCCGAGCAGGAGCAGGATGCTGGGCGCGATCTGCGCGGTGCTCACCGGGCGAGTGCTGATCGAGTGCCGCTGGGCGCCGGCGCCGGCGACGACGAGAGGGACGGCGCGGTCCTCGGGGTGGTTCCCGCCATGTTCAGCGATCTTGGCGACCCCGCCCGTGTAGACCACACCCTGGCGGGCGAGGCCGATCAGGTCCAGGACCCGGGGGTCACCAGGCTGGGCACCGATGAAGGCGTCCGCTGCCGCACCGGTGTAGACCGCGCTCAGCCCCGACCTGGGCACGGTGGCGGTGAACTTGCCCTTGGGGTCACCGATCCGGTTGGCCGGTGCGCTGTGCGACAGCAGGTAGCCCTTCACCGCGGCCAGCGCCGCGCCCGAACGGTCCGAGAGCCACAGCAGCATCCCGTCGTCGTCGACGCTGAAGCTCACCAGCGCAGCCGCCTTGGGATGCCCAGCCTTCCACACCGCGTTGATGGCGTCGATGATCGCTTTGTCGTCGACCCGGCGCAGCGACGCCGGATCCTGCGGTGATTGGCCGTGCTTGGCCGACAGCACGACGGTGGTGCTGGCGTCCACACCCTGGCGGTGGCTCGCGGCCCGCAGCACCCCGACCTGGCCGTCGATGTAGTTCAGCGCCTTGGACAGCAGCGGGCCGGGCGCGCCACCCGGCTGGCAGCCGCCGGCGAGGCCATCGGAGGCTGGCAGCTTCTGCGCCGTGGACACAGTCTGGAAGTTCATCCCGAACACCGCCGGCGTCCCCACCTGCCGGCTGCCGGAGTGGTCCTTGCCGGCGATCTCGTTCAGGACCGCATCGACCTTGGTGCTGTCATCGGCCTGGGTGAGCCGGTTGTCGTTGGTGAAGTCGTCGCCGGCGGCGTCCGCCACGCTGTTGATCTCCGGGGTGAACAGGTCCTGCACCCCCGCCCCGGACGGCCCTTTGAGGATCTCATAGGCCGGGTGCTTGTCCGACCAGGCGGTGCGCAGCCCCGCCGCCCGGGCGACCTAGAAGACGGTGTTGACCTTCAGGTAGCTGTGCGGGTACACCGGCAGGCAGCTGGCCGCATCGACCGGGAGCGCGGCCGGGTTGATCAGCGCCTGCGGCGTGGGGGTCAGGCCAGGATCGCCCGCGACAACGGCCCGGGAACGCCGGGCTGCCGGTCGGCAGAGGTCAGGGTCTGGGCCAGGGTGTTGGTCGGCAGCGCGGTGAGCGCCGGCGCCTTCAGCTTCTGCCCGGCGTCGAGGGTGATGGGGTCCTGCGAGCGGTCCGCGGCCTCGGTGTGGGATACCTCCGCCCCGCCCGGGGTGGTGCGGCAGTCGACGGTCCCGGCCGGCAGCAGGCGGTGGTTGAAGGTGTCGTCGTAGAACACCCCGGAGCTCGCGGGAGTGCCGCCGGTGAACTGGGCGACCAGGCCGGGAAACGAGTCCGACGGGAACGTCGTCCTGGCATGGGTGTACTCGGTTCCCGCGGCGACGAGCGCGGCCAGCGCCGACCGTGGGTGCCTTGCGACGTAGTAGGCCAGATCAGACTGGTGCAGCCCGTCGACCGAAAGCACCAGCACAGGCCCGGAGCGGGCCGGCGTTGCCGCCGCAGCTACCCCCGTCGGGGCGAGCACGGCAGCCAGGGCTCCTGCCCCGAGCACTGCACTCAGCGCGGTCAGTGCGATGGGCTTGCGGTCACGGTTCCTTCTCCGCCGATGACCAGGCGGCCAACGCATGACCTTTGGTAGTCGGCCCGGGCCGGTCAACCAGCAAGATGCAGGCGAACAGCAGATGAACGCTGCCCGAGCCGGCTCGGATGAGGTGAACGTGCTGCCACCTTGGGTGACGAACACCGGGGAAGGGCTACCGGCTCACTACCGGCAGCACCGCTCGGCAGGACGCCGGCGCCCGGCCGTGCCGCGCAGGTAAGTCTCGCCCTGTTCCCTGCATCCGGCAACACGGCGAGCCCGAAACCCAAGATCAAGTCGAGTGCCCCACGACGACACCAAGGAGTGCCATGCCCGCCCCTCCCACCGGTCCCTCAACCCGGCTCAGGCTCGGCGGCGGGCTAGTACTGGCCTGCCTGAGCTGTGCGCTGCTCGCCTCACCCGACCGGCCGCCAGCGGCCGGCATTCTGGCGGCGACGCCGGTCGGATACACCCGCCTGCTGGCACCGATCCCGCCGCCTCCATCGGGGGGGCATGTCGGGGACAGCGGCGAGACGACCCGTCCCCGCCTGTCGGTGACGCCGGCGGCGGGACCAGCCGGGCCCGACATTGCCCGGGTCGCGGCCGCCGCGCGGCAGATGCCAGCAACAGGCGCCGGGTCGGCTGCCCCGGTCGACGTCGCCCGGGTCGTGCTGGGCCTGCACGCCGGCCAGCAGCTCGACCGGGCAGCCGGGCTCGCCGCCTCCCCGGCAGCGGTCGCGGCACTGCGCTTCGCCCTGACCCACCTGGGAGATCGCTACGTCTGGGGCGCCACCGGTCCTCTCACCTGGGACTGTTCAGCTCTGGTGCAGGCCGCCTACCGCAGCGCAGGGCTCGAACTACCCCGGGTGGCCGCCGACCAGACGGCAGTCGGCCGGGCGGAGAACGTCGCCGACCTGCTCCCCGGCGACCTGGTCTTTTTTGCGACCGGCACGACCCGGCAGAGCATTCACCATGTCGCGCTCTACCTCGGCAACGGCCTGGTGGTGCACGCCCCGCACACCGGCACCGTCGTCCAGGTGAGCCCCTTGTGGTTCGACGACTACGCCGGCGCTGTCCGCATCGCAGCCGGCGTGGGCGACGTGGGCGGCGTGGGCGGCGTGGGCGGCGTGGGCGGCGGCCTCACCGCCATGCTGCCCCGCCAGCAGCGGCTACCCGCTGCCGCCCAGCCCGCCCCGAGACGGCCTGCGCCACCCGCACCGACACAGCCAGCACCGGCCAGACAGCAAGCGGTGGTGGCGCGGGCACCGT
>JAABUO010003195.1_pt1 | contig 19632 bp, 26 predicted proteins | sample 5559291 | NCBI WGS metagenome assembly JAABUO01 (sample SAMN10711878, study PRJNA513372) | rock metagenome | isolation source: Antarctica rocks | place: Antarctica: Victoria Land, Finger Mt sud
TGGGTCACAGCCTGGAACGAGAATCCCCAGCCATTCGTATGGACCAAGACCGCCGAGCAGGTCCTCGAATCACTCGGCCGACTTATGACGCGAATCTCAGGCGGGGGACACTAGCTTGCCGACGGCAATCGACTCCGATGCGTTCATGGGGCCGGCCAGGATGCTGAAGCCATTGGGTTCGTGGTTGTGGTCCAGCGAGACTCGCGAGTCGCCCTGCAACGCAAGCGCGTAGGGGATGACGGCTGGGGCGGCTTCTTCGACGAGCTGCCCGATGCGCGCCGCGTAGACACGGATTCCCTTGCTGCCCTTGCCCTCGTCGAAACGACGAAGCAGCAGTCGCCGGCTCACGTCTGCGCCCAGCACTCCGGACCCACGTTCCAACCCGAGCAACAGAGTCGTCCAGATCGCCCAGTCGCCGAGGTGCGCCAGCGTTTTCGATGTGACGGGCTCGCCGGTTTCAATCAGCGTCAGCATCTCCGTGCGCGTGTGCAGCGCGCTGGTCGCCTCGTTGTGCGGCTTGCAGAGCGTGGTCCAGAAGTGCGCGAGATCGTCGCGATTCGGGTCGATGCCGAACCGTTTCCACAGGGTCTGCGGGATGATGTGCTCCCGCGTCGGCTCGTCGGTCGATCCGCACAGCACACACGCCCCCCGGCCTGGGTCTGGGGTTGCCTTGCGGGCGCAAGTCATCCCACCGGTTCTACACGGAGTGCCGAAGGGCCGCCACTCGCTCGCCTAGCGGTATGCTCTGGCAGCGTCATGGCTACTTTTCTTAGCGGTTCGCGTCGGTCCAGCGGTAGCAAATGCGCTCGAGTTGCTTGCGTGCTCACGCTTGGCCCCGACAACCGCCAGCCCGCAAGTATGACCAAGGCCGCTTTCGCGGCAGCAAACACGCCGCCGATCTTGCGCCAGTCCAGTTGATCGAAGCCGTCTATGCTCACTCCGTAATTCTCGTGCCTGAGAAGCACGAGCGGAGCCACGCGGCATCGCCGTTGCACCGGCCCCGGACGGTCTTAACCATGCGCGATAATGAGATTATGTCAATCAAACCGGCGAGCCCACTCCCGCCGCTGGAGTCGTGCGCCTTCACGGTGCCGCTCAGTCGTAGACAGCCACGCGCGTCAAACTGCGCGAGGATGCAGCCGTGAGAACCGACCGTGCCCCGATCGACTAGGCGTATCTGTCGAGCAGATTGCTCCGGGACCTGAACGAGCAGGACGAAGCGTTTCGCAGGCCGCCGCGGCGTAAGTCCTTCGGCCTCAGCCTCCTCGGTGCGAGTATCAACGTTGAGGGACCGGCCACCACACAGACCGGTCTACGAGCCATCGCTCGACGGTCAGCCGCGTTGGTCTCCGACCAGAGGGGGAGCGTCGAGCAACCCAGCTACTACGTGCGTGACGAGCTCGACATCTGGCATGGGGTCTTCGCTCCGCACATGGAATGGCGCGGAGGCGCGGTAGCCGCGTACCGCAGCGCCGTGATGACCGAGCACGGACTTACAACCATCGCGCTCTTCGGCTCGGCCAGCAACGTGGTTGGCTACCGAGCCGGCGCCGATGGTGAGGGTTACTACCCGTCCGACATCATGGGCCTCTACACGCTGCTCGACGTCGTCCGCGAACCGCAAGACCCAGAGATTGACCTTAACACCGCGCCGACGATCTCGCCATGGCTCCGGCCGCCCGAGCGGCGACGGCGGTCCACCTAGCCCAGGGCGGCGCTACCGAGCCGCTCGGCCGGCTCGACGTCTTGTTCCGAGTGCTGATCGACGAGGACGAAGTGCAGCTGCACTCCGGCACAACCAGCCGCGTCCTGCTGGGCACTCCCCTATGGATCGCCACACCAGAGCCACGACCCTTCACCCCGGAGGTGAGGCCGTGACCAGCGAGGTGCGTGGCGCGGTCCTTCGCCGATTGACCACCCCACACGCCGACACACGCTTCTCCGAGGCGGCCTTCGCGCGACCGTTGGCGGCCGAGCTGGGGTGCAGGCCGCATGAAGTCCTCGAAGCGCTGTGGGGACTCGTCGGCGAGGGGCTCGCCTACCTCGACCCCGCCGGCCAAGGCTCTGGCACCGATAACTGGCGCTGGCGTGCGAGTGCGGCCGGCATCGCCGCGGCGGTTGGCGGCAACTGGGAGCCGCGCGATGTCGACGGCTACTTGAGACGGCTGCGGGCTTATCGTCCGCAGGTCGACGCCATCGCGATCGCTTACGTTGCCGAGGCCCTTCGGGCGTTCAATGCCCGCTGCTACCTGGCCACCTCGGTCATGCTGGGCGTGGCCTCGGAGAGCGTCATCAACGGGCTCGGCCACGCGATCGTGGCCGTGCGGGGTGAGCAAGCGACGCAGTTGGAGAAACTGCTCAACAGCTCGACCAGCCGGCTGGCCAAGCAGTTCGAGGAGATGCGCAAACAACTAGTTCAGATCGACCTACCGGATGGCTTGACCGACACCCTGACCCTCGACGCGGTCGCCGATCTGCTCCGCATCAGCCGCAACAACGTGGGCCACCCAACGGGTGCTGCCGTCGACGAAGACACCGCGTACACCCATCTTCAAATGGCGGCGCGGTACCTGCAGAAGATGGCCACGCTGCAGGCGCACCTCGAGGCGCAGGCGACGTCGTAGAGCCCTGGCCAGCGGGTGCTAGGACCGTTCGCGACGTCGTGCTACCGCCACGGAACGTCGCGGTTCGCTGGTGCGACCTTGTCGAAGACCGAAAATTCGAGGGTCTTGATCCAGTCCTGGATCGGTACGCCGAAGCCCTCACAGAGAAACTCCGCCGACGAGATCCAGAAGTTGTATCGGAGCCGCCCGGCATCCGTCACAGAGTCTGGAACTCGTAGTCCACGGTGCCCGCGTCCTCGTCCGGCCATATCTCGATGAGGTCGCGCCTCTGCAACTCGGTTAAGCCGTTGTCGAACGAGGCACGCACGAGGACGCGGTTTTCCACATGTTGCAGGGGTAGCGACGGGCCGATGGCCATTGAGTCGCCGAAGAAGTAAGTGCCGTCCGATTCGTTGCGGCACTCCTGCACCCACAGCTCGAGCAGCAGCGAGAGCGTGTCTAGCGCGACCTGCGAGAGCCTCTGCAGGTCTTCTCGGGCGCCGTTGAGCGCGTCGACGAATCCCGCCGCATCAGGCGCATCGTCAGCGAGTCCCAGGGACTCCAGCAACCCCGCGGCAGTAGCAGCGGCCTTCGCCCGTCGAAGTCGCGTGTCGAGGGCGCCGGTAGCGGTCTGCAGGCCTGACTGATCTTGCTCGATCGCCGCGGTCACCGCCTCGGTCACCTCGGCTTCGTGCTTCGTTTTCATGGCGCGCAGCCGCTCCACCGGGAAGTTCGCCTCGCCCGTGTCCGGCGCATCGACCTCTCGACCATGCGTCGCGCACATGAGGATCAGGTTGTCACCCCCGGCGGCTCTCTCCAGCGCTGTCAGTGGGCTGACCCCGCGCGGCCCGTCTTCTTCGGCGCCAACGATATGCGCCACGGTGCCGATCCAGCCGCCGGTCGGAGACGTCAGCGCCAACCCGCAGTCGGTCATCGCGCAGCGGCCGCCGGACGCAAACATCAGCTCGCGCATCGCCTGATCTTTGATCCTGAGACGGGTCTTGCCCCTGCCGGTCGCCTTCGTCATACGGCTGATGTTGTCAGACCGACCACCGACAGTCGGTCGAGATGGCGCGGCTGCTCAGCAATCAGTCCGCTATTGGTCGAGCGATGCCCGTGCGTCCAGATTCGACGCGACAGCAGCCGCGGTCGCGGAGGCCGAGGCTCAGCGCCGCTTCGACGAGGCCCCCGCGATGTTCGACGGTGCCACGCGTGGGTTCTTCGCCCGCGTCGCTGCCGCCGAGGCGTGGTCGGACGAGCACGGGCACTTCGACTGCCTGCGCCGTTCGCATGCCTGGCGCGCCGAGATCGGCGGCGGCCCGCGGTGACCAGCCCGCCGAGGTGTGCCGCCCGATCACCCTGACCGCGGACTTGCGCTGCGATCACTACCGCGAGCAGTGCGGCTGCGTCGGCGAGCTGGCCTACTGGGGCGCGTGCCTGCACTGCGCGTGGGAAGGCGAGATCCGCGACGGCCACAACGGCGCGGTCGAGGACGCCCACGACCACACCTGGCCCAGCTGGCGGAACCTGCCCTGCGTGCCCCGCCGGCCCGAACCGGGCACTAGCGCCAAGCAGAAGACCGGCATGGCCCGTTGGGCCGAAACGATCAACGACGTCTCCCCCGACGGCTGGCTCGAGTCCGGCGGTCCGATCCGCACCGTGCGCGGCCAATACGGCACCCGGCACGTCCCCGACCACACCGGCTTTGGCGGTTACGACCTGTGCGGCGAGATCCGCGAGCAGGCAAGCCGCACATGAGCATCACCCGCGTCTGCCCACCTGTGGTTTCACCAGCACTTACGCCAGCTAGTACTACAGCCGTAGATCATGATCATCATTGTTGTTGATCTTGTCGTCGGTAGTGGCTGAGTTGGGCTCGGTATTGGTGTCGGCGACGCCAGCTCGACCAGGACAGTAGTGCGGCCGCGGATGGTCGCTGGTCGGACAGGACGGCGTCGAACAGGCGGCGGAACTCGTTGACGGTCAGCTCGATGAGTCCGTCGGGGGTGGGCGCGTGGTCACGTTCGGTGGCGGTGGCGACGGCGAGGAAGGCGTGGGCGAGCATGGCCAGGGTGGTCCAGCGGTGCCAGGACGTCCAGCGCCGGACTTGGTGCTGATCGAGCCCGACCAGGCCCTTGGCCGACTGGAAGGATTCCTCGATGCGCCAGCGTTGCCCGGCGACGCGCACGAGTTGGACGAGCGAGGTCGGGCGCGGGGTCCAGCAGCGCAGGTGGGCCAGTTCGCCGCTGGAGCGCGTGCGGCGGATGAGCAGATGGTGCGTGCCGGTGACACCGTCGGGGTCTGCGTCGCCGGGGTCGGGCAGGATCGCGGCCCAGGCCCAGGCGTAGTCGCGGTGGCCCTTGGCGCCACGGCCGCAGGAGTAGGTCTGCCACGGCTGGTCGTCGGCGAGCAGGGCAGCGATCGCGTCGACGCGCATCGGCCCGGCGTGGGTGCGCACCCGCCGGTTCGCCGCGACCTGCAGGACGTAGCCGAGCCCGAGCTCGCGGACCTTCGCCCGCAGCCGCGGGTCAGCGCCATAGACCTCGTCGCCGGCCACCCACGCCGCTGGGGTGCCCGCCTGGACGGCGCGCTCGATCATCGCGGCAGCCAGCGCCGGCTTGGTCGCGAACGCCACCTCCTCTGGCATCCCGGCCTGCTCGCGGCGGCCCTGGTCGCCGGCCCACGACTTCGGGACGTAGAGCGCGCGGTCGATGAGCGCGTGCCCGCGCGGTGCTGCGTAGGTCAGATAAACCGCGACCTGGGCGTTCTCGATCCGCCCCGCGGTGCCGGTGTACTGACGCTGCACCCCGACCGACTGGCTGCCCTTCTTCAGATCGCCGGTCTCGTCCACGACCAAGACTGCTTGCTCGTCGCCGAACGCAGTGGCCACATAGCCGCGCAGGTCGTCGCGGACGGCGTCGGCGTCCCAACTCGCCCGGGCGAGCAAATGCTGCAACCCGGCCGCGTGCCGCAACGGCTCGTAGCGGGCGAAGCGCGACTCGATCACGTCCAACACGCCGGTGAACGCACCGCGCCAGCGATCTGGATCTATCCTGTGGGCCGCGGCCACCGCGGCGATTCTGTTGTTCGACACAAACACCAGATGCTCGCCCGGTGGCCGCGCCACCGCCCGGCAGCACGCCGAACAAGATCAAACCTCACAGGTCACGATCTACGGCTGTAGTACTAGGTAATGGCCGAACACCACCACAACCGTCACTCCTGCGCCAGACAGCTACACCGTATCGATGTCGCGCGGGCCCGCGCCGCCCGGGCCGATTCCGGCACGAAACGCGACTGCCAACACCCTCGGGTCAAGCACCAGCACGGCACCCGCGCCGCGTACGTGCGCGACCAGTGCCGCTGCCGGGAGCGCACCATCGCCAACAACGCCGCCGGCAACCAGATGCACCGTGAGCGCACCTTCGGCCGCTGGAAGCCCTACGTCGACGCCACCCAGTCGGGATCGGCGTCGACCGGATCGCCAAGCTCAGCCGTGGTCACCACCGACACAGCAGGCGCGAGCTCCGCTGACGGGACCGCGCACACTACACCGTGTTGAGGTCGGTTGGTCGATGCTTCCAGTGAAACGTGGCATACCATGCTGCGCGCACGGCCGCTCGCGGGCACCAATCCTGCCCATCCTCGAGGCCGGCACCGCCAACACCTCAGCGGCGGACACCCAACGCCCCCGCGCCGCCTGAGCAGCGGTGGGCCGCACTCGCTGAGTCCATCCACGCCGGACTCAGCAGCAACCCGTACTGGCCAGCGCTTGCCCGCACCATCGACCAAGCAGCGACCGGCGGCATAGACGTCCAGACATTGCTGCCGGGCCTCCTCGCCGACAACCCGCTCCCGGACATCCACCCGGCCCGCAGCCTCGACTTCCGACTCATCGACGCTGGCGGCGACGTCACCCGACCAACCACCCGTAGCCTAGCACCGATCTGCCACGAAGACGACGAAGCTGCGGCGCAAGCGCGCCGCGCCGCAGCCGATCGGGCCACCGCCGACCGCCGCAGACCACCGGCACCCCCAACCCCACGCACCACCGACGAGCCCGCGCTCACTCCCCCAACGGCCTTCGAGGACTCACGCCGCGGCCGTCGCCGGTAACCGGTCGTGAGCGCTGGCCTGCTTGAGCCTGCCGGAGGAGGCAGACAGCGCCACGTAGAGCCTTCGGCTAACGGGATGGCCTTACGATCTGACCGGCGCCCGAGCCGATGGATCAGCGGCGGCACACGTTTAAGGGCATACTCGCAACTCACTGACAGAGGGACAGGAGACGATCTTGACGACGACGATCGCGCTGCTGTCCCCCGGTACCGTCAATTTCGAATTCCTTGCGCAGCGGGTCGGCAGCAAGGAAGGCGGCCGCAAACTATTCGAGCAGCTCGTCGAAGACACCGTCGCGCTCATCCATCCGGACGTGTCCACGATTGCGGCCAACCCTGGCGACTGGGGCATCGACGCCTACGTCGGCGAACTCCTGCGAGGCCAAGTCTCAGTGTGGCAGTCCAAATACTTTATCGACGGATTCGGTACCACGCAGCAAAAAGATGTTCGTGACTCGTACAAGTCGGCAATGAACGCCGCTGCCAAGAACGGATACAAGGTCACAACATGGACGCTGTGCATCCCTGTCGCGCTGGACGGCCCGATGACGAAATGGTGGTCGGGCTGGAAGAAACGCACTTCGAAGGCGGACAACGTCGTCATCGAACTGTGGGACGAAGGGTTCCTACGCAGGCGCCTCCAACATCAGGACGATGACACCCGCCGCGTATTCACGCACTATTTCAATCCGGTCGTCACTATCGGCACCGGTTCCGCAGCATCGGCGCCCGTCCGTCCATTGGAGGAACTCACCGACCCTTCACGTTTCGACGACACACTCTTCGTCAAGCAAATGGTCGAGGCGAAGTTGACCGCGACTCGCACAGCGCGGGAGGCGTTCTTCAACGCGGAGATTCTCGGTCAGGAGATAGCCGACAAGGCTGTCACGGTCGAAATTGACGCTCTACGGAACTGGCGGATGCGGATCGCATCGACGTGGGAGTACTGCTTCAACGACGCGACCCAACAGCACTCCGGTCCCAACTGCCGACGCTGTACCGGGACGTTCTCGAAACGATTGAGAAGCGTCACAGCGTGGAAGCTGCGACGCTACGCGCCTCGATGGTCCACGGTCACGGGCTAATGCATCAGGAAGTCGAGGCTGCCCGCGCGGGTTGGGTCCGGCATTGGGAACGGGTCGCGGCACAGCACACCCGACCCGCCGCCGCGAGTTCGACGACGGGGACTTTGGCGGCCGCAACGCCGACGCCAAACGCACCGATAGCGCCGACCGCGCCGTCACAGACACCAGCAGCACCGGCTACGGCTACGGCTACGGCTACGGCTACACCAGCGCAGGCAGGCACGACCCAGTGAACCCCACCCAGGCGCCCGCAACTGACCGGAACGCCGGCCGGCTACGCCCCGACGACGTCGTCGAGTTTCGCCTCGCACAACTCCTACTGCTACTTGCCCAGGCGCACGACGCCGAACTTCACCTCGACCTGGAACGGCTCAGCATCACCGACTTCCTGGCAGCAAACCCGTTCCTGATCGTCGACCAGGAAGACGACGCATACCGGGAATTGCGCCTGGCCGGATTCGGCGAACATTCACTCAGCTACGCCGCTCCCGGGCAACGGTTCGCTACCCGCCGTGAACGCCTCTTCCACGACCTCGTCCTACTCGTGTCGTACGGACTCATTCGGGTCGAAGCACTCGAAGGCCGCCGAGTCTTCGACGTCACCGCGGACGGCGCCGCCACCGCCGAACAGTTCACGTCCGTGTACGCAGACGCGTATCGGGCCAGCGCACAAGAGCTGCTGCCGCGCGTAGCCAAACTCAACGACACCCAGCTGCGGCGCCAACTCGGCACATGGCTGCGCGCCGACCCAATGCTATTCGATCTGCTCGACACCGACGACTCCACTGTCCTTCGTCCGCAACGAGATGACGACCATGCCCGTTGAAGACACGCGGCCCGACGAGATGGGCCCCGACGAACCATACGAAGATTGGGCCGGCCCGAACGACATACGGCCCGATCAGATGGGCCCCGACGGAGAGCCCGACGACGATGAAACCGGCGAAGAAGAACCCGACGAGATGCGCGACGACGAAGACGACCCGGACGACGAACCGCCCACCACGAAACTGCCCGGCGAAGTCTCGTTCGACGTACACGCGCCGATACGTATCCGTGGGCTCAAACTGTCAGGGCCGCGCCGCGACTACATCGTTGACTTCACCGACGACGACGCCATCAGGCCGCTTGCGGTCATCGCCGGCGAGATTGCAACCGGGAAAACGACCGTTCTCGAATTCATCGACTACTGCCTCGGGGCAAGACTTCACCCCGAACATGAAGAGATACTTGCCAGCGTCCGCACCGCGCAACTTGCCATCGAAGTAAAGGAACTTGTCGCAACCCAATCCGCGCCGGCCGAAAGGACCGAGGTGAGCGGCCCGGACGACGACGAACACGACACGGAAACCGCCGCGGACCCCGAGCTGAGCGATGAAGAGCCACGCATCGTCCGCTACGTCATCGAACGCCCCGTAGGCAGCGCGACCAGCACCGCGATGCTGTTCCGCGGCGACCACCGCCACCTCGAAGACACCCCGCCGCGGCGCCTGACACTCGACCCCGCCGACACCGATTCGCTGTCACAATTTCTGCTTCGCGCTTGCGGCATGGCCGGACTACGCACTCGAGTGACGCCCGCCCAAGACGAGTCGAAGACGCACATCCTCAGCTTCCGCGACGTCATGCCGCTGTGCTACCTGACCAACAAGCGCATGGACAACGGCGACCTCGTCCTCGAAAGCGCTCCGCCACGCACCCTGAAACTGCGGCAAGTCGTCGACTACTTTTTCTCCGTATCCGACACCGAATCCTCTGACCTCAGCCAACAGATTGACGTGCTGCGAACCGAGCTACGTGACAGCAGAAACATGCTCAAAGCGTTGCGCGTATTCCTTCAAGATGCGGGCGTACCCGACGAAATCTCCATCGAAGACTCGGTCGCCGTCCGGCGAGCCGAACGGGTTGCGCTCGCTATCCGCCTCGAAACGGTCTCGGCACGGCTGCTCGCAAGCACACAGTTCGCCGAAGGCGCGCGCAACGACTACCACAACGCCGCCACCGACGCCCGCAATCTGGCCGGCGAAGTACGCGAACGGGAAACGCTCTTGAACCGGCTGGCACCGCTGCGCTCCCAGTACGCCGACGACCTACACAAACTCGGACTTCTCGAAGAGTCACAACGACTCTTCGACGCGCTGTCCGTCCGTGTCTGCCCCGCATGCCAGACGACGCTCGACAGCGCCGCTGACGTCGTCGACGGGCACTGCACCCTCTGCCACTCGCCGGTAGAACACCTTCGGCATCACCTACTCCCCGGCGGCCACACCCCGAGCGAAGACTCGACGTCGACCGACCCCGCCGACACTGACCATGCAACTGGCAGTGACGCACCGGCAACGGTCGGACAAGACACCGACCTCGCGGCCGAGAAGCGCAGCGTCAGCCGCCGCCTGAACGAACTGAAAAAGTTCATCACCGACGTCACCGACGAAGCTGCCGCACTGAACATTCGCCTGACCCAAGCACAAGGCAGGGTGGCCGCCGCCCAGCAGCGACTGGATGCGACCACATCGGCGGTCATCGCGCCTTTCATGACCGAACGAGACCAGCTCGCAGCCCAAGTCGCCGCAGCCAACAGCGCCCTCGAATCGCTCGCGAGCAGCCGCGCCCTGCTCGCCCAGATAGCCGAACGCGAACGAGACCAAGGCCGAATTTCGGCTGCGCTCGCCCAAGCTAAAGAACGGCTCCTAGACCTCGAACGAAGCCGGCAAAGCCGCGACGAGCTCATCGGACGGCTCTCCCGCAAATTCACTGAAGTTTTGTCGTCGTTCGGATACCCGAAACTGACCGACGCATACTTCAACCGAGCACTCATCCCGTACATGCGTGGGCAACGATACGAACGCATCGGGTCCTCAGGCGCGATGACCCTCATCGCTCTCGCCTGGCAACTGACCATCTTCGAAGACGCTGTGGAGCGCGGGCAAGGCCATCCTGGCTTCCTACTCATCGACAGCCCGCAAAAGAACCTGCGCCCAGGACACGCCGCCGACGTTCCCAGCAACCCGAACACCGGCGCAGACGACGACATCGCCGGGCACGAGGCGTCCATCGTTGACCGCATCTACGAACACGTCACCGCGTGGACAAGCGCCCACCGGCATTCAGCGCAAATCATCATGGTCGACAACGAACCGCCCGCGCGCGGCATCGACGCCATCGCCGTCCGGTACTCCGGACGCGCCGATGACCCGCCATACGGCCTCATCGAAGACGCGACCGAATAGACGCCCCAGCAGGCCGCGTTGCAGTGACGCCTGGGCTCATCCGACGCGGGACACGGACGCACCGCCTTCAACACCACGCACGTGAACGGCCGCGACCCGATTGCGCGCCGCGCCGCGTCGTCACACGTGCGGACATAGCAGTAGGCCGGCGCCATCGCCTGAGCCACGACACCGGCCCATCTGATCGGCCACGCCGGAGGGTCAGCCGGTCCCCGCGCCGACCCGGTGCTGCGCCCACGCATCGTCCGCCGGCGCATCGTCGGTGGCTCGCTGGCTGCGACTTATCTGGCTCTTCCGAATTGAGGGTGTAGCGCTGGGCGCGTCGGTGCGGTGGTGAGGGTCGAGGTCTTCCGATGATGGGAGTTCCTACACAGCCCAGCCGGAAGACCTCGACGTGTTTGACGCTACCTTCGTGCGCCCTGATCTCGGCGCGTTCTGTCGCCTCGACGAGCTCGGGTTGGAGGTGGTTGGTCAGCGGCTCGAGCGTGATCGTGCGGTGCTGGCCTGTCGGGTGGAGGGGGGTGAGCTCGACCGGTGGTGCCGTCGCTGCGGATGCGAGGCAGCGCCGCGAGACACGGTGAGCAGGCGGCTGGCGCACGAGCCGTTCGGGTGGCGACCGACGACGCTGCTGATCACGATCCGCCGCTTCCGCTGCGCGGGCTGCGGGCACGTGTGGCGCCAAGACACCAGCCGGGCTGCGGAGTCTCGGGCTAAGTTGTCACGCCGTGCGTTGCGGTGGGCGTTGGAGGCTGTCGTGTGCCAGCACCTGTCGATGGCTCGCGTCGCTGAAGCTCTCGCGGTCTCGTGGGACACCGCGAACGACGCGGTGCTGGCCGAGGGACGCCGTGCGCTCATCGGCGACCCGGCCCGCTTCGACGCGGTGGCGGTGATCGGCGTCGACGAGCACTGCTGGCGTCACACCCGCCGCGGCGACAAGTACGTCTGTGATCATCGACCTCACCCCGGTGCGCGAGCAGACCGGGCCGGCGCGGCTGCTGGACATGGTGCAAGACCGCTCCAAGGCGGTGTTCAAGACCTGGCTCGAAGCTCAGAGCGCTGAGTTCCGGGACGGGATCGAGGTCGTCGCAATGGACGGGTTCACCGGCTTCAAGACCGCTGCCGCCGAGACCGTCCCAGACGCGACCGCGGTGATGGACCCCTTCCACGTCGCGGCGTTGGCCGGTGATGCCCTCGACCGGTGCCGGCAACGAGTGCAGCAAGACACCCTCGGGCACCGCGGCCGCTCCGGTGACCCGCTCTACGGCATCCGCCGGGTCCTACGCACCGGGGTGGAACTGCTCACCGACCGCCAACACGCCCGCCTGACCGCGGTCTTCGCCGGAGACAGACACGTCGAGGTCGAAGCCACCTGGGGCATCTACCAGCGCATCGTGGCCGCCTACCGCACCAGCGACCGCGTCGCCGCGAAAGCATCGCTGGCGAAGGTCATCGACTCGATCAGCCACGGCGTCCCCCAGGACCTCACCGAGCTGATCACTCTCGGCCGCACCCTGAACCGCCGCGCCGTCGACGTGCTGGCCTACTTCGACCAGCCCCGCACATCCAACGGCCCAACGGAGGCGATAAACGGCCGCCTGGAACACCTACGCGGCACCGCCCTGGGCTTTCGCAACCTCACCAACTACATCACACGATCACTACTCGAAACCGGCGGCTTCAGACCCCGACTACACCCTTAAATCGGATGAGCCGGTATAGGGGCCGCAACCGAAGCAGGTCTACTCCAGTCGCTTCCGCCATGGCTCCGCCAGTCGGTACCGGGGCCGATGTCCACATTGGTAAGCTGCAGGTGTGCCAGCGCGAAACTTCAGAGTCCCACGTCGGCGGTTGGATGCCAAGCTGATGCTCCTGGGCGCCGTCACGGTGCTGCTTACCGGCTGTGCCGGCGTGGTGCCGCAGGCCGCACCAGACATTGCCTCGCAAGGTCCGGGCACCTCGGTGGACGACCGGCTGGTCGCCGCCGCTCAACGCCTGCTGCCGGGCTACACCTATGCGGCACTGACCGATACTGCCGACGCCACCTGCGATGCCTTCCAGAGTGGCGCCTCCTGGCAACAAGAGCTGCAAGCCAGGATAGACCTGGGAATGCCAGCACCCAGCGCGGCGGACTTCATGCAGCTCTCGATCGCCGCCTACTGCCAGACCTACTGGGACCGCATTCCGATCTCAACTGCGCCCTCGGGGTAGGAGACGAGATGTTCCGCGTTTGGTTGATACGGGTCGCCGTGTTCGCAGCCTGCGTGGCGCTAGGCGTTGGCGTGGCGAGCCTGCCCGGTCCATGGAGATTGGTAATCCTTTTCGCCCTCATCTTTGGCGGGATCACATACGCGCTGATCAAGATGATGCGGAAGACATATGGTTGCTCCTCTCTCAGTTGTGGTCTGGTGGTTTGGTAGCCATCGTGCCGTCCGAACGCGTAGATGAAAACCCCCGGCGAGTCCGGAGACTCTGGTCTCTTGAGGAGGATGGAGCAGTGGGTCGCGCGAGTCAGTACCCGCCGGAGTTGCAGGAGCGAGCACTTCGGATGGTCGGCGAGGTCACGACGGACTATCCGTCACAGCGGGCAGCGATCACCGCTGTCGCGCAGAAGCTGGGGACCGGTACTGCCGAGACACTGCGCAAGTGGGTGCAGCGGGCTGAGGTCAACCCCGGCCAGCGGCCGGAGTTGACCAGTGATCTGGACTCGGCAGCGTGAGGCCGTCACCGACCTGGCCTGCCTCACGCACTATCACGACAACGGGTTACTACACCTCGATCGCGTTCACCCAGCGGCTAGCCGAGGCCGGCATCGACGCCTGGAACGAACCCCACCAACACTTCACCTGGACCAAGACACCGCCGACGAGACACTCACCAAAGCCCGACCAGGTCAAAGATCATCGTTCACGCGCCACTAGGGTGTGAGGGCGAGGCAACGTATACGGGAAACAAATCCTAAGGAGCCACATTGAACGAAGCAGTTGGCAGCAACGGTCTTAGCTCCAATCCGGTCCTAATCGTCATAGTCCTTGTCCTCATCTTGGCCGTCGTCCTTTTCAATATAGTTCGGCGAAGATGACGTGTCGAGAACTGCTTCCACTCGTTGAGTGGGCAGGACCGCAATGACTGTGGGCTCCGCGTTGCGGAGGCCTTCGGACCACTATTTCACCGATAATAAGCAGTGCTAATCTCGCCTAGGAGACAGAAATGTCACGATGGAACCGACTCGCCTTTGCGATAGGTACATTCATGACGTTGCTTGTCGCATCCGCGGCATCATCATGGTGATTCCTGAGAATCGACGCCAGATGGCAATCACCTGCCAGCAGTTGCTGTAGCCGTCCAGCAGTTCAGTGGTAGTCATGTCGGTTGCGCGTAACGACGCCGCGCTGACCAAACGCCGCTTAAACGGTTGGCCACGGCCGTTCTAGCTTGGCAGAAGCGGGCGTCTCCGGAGCTACCGGATAATATACATCTCACGCGGTAGCACACGTTAGATATCGGCAGTTGACGCGATTTCTAAGCTAGCCTAAGAGTGGCATAACCCGACACCACGAGGATTGCATGGAGCAAAGGCTTACTTTTCTTAGTGACTACTCGGCAACCGCCATCATGAGGACATTCTCGCATTCGTCAAAACTCAAGAAATGGACAATCTCCATTGAAAGTAGTGCGACGCGCTTAATCGCGATAGAGGGCGTTACATGGAGGACCCTGCAACAGAAAATCGAAGTCATCGCGCTCGATACAGCTGCCAGGTGCACAGTGACGATCGTTGCCAGCAAGCCCCAGTTTGAGCTGACATCACCGGCCGATGGGTCGCTACTTGATGTAGCGGCGGTCAAGGCCCGACCTCACGGCTCTGGCCTCATCCATCAGGTGGCTGAGACCTTGGGCTCATCGGTCATCAGCTCGTTACTGGTGAACTACGCCTTTGGGGAGTTCAAGGAGCTGGTCGGTTCCGGGACAGCTTCTCGGACAACTTCGGGTCGACCATTTCGGACTCGCTCGTAAACGATTTGAGCGGAGCCGCGCTGCCCTGAAACGCGAATCTCGCCCCGCTCTTGTCCCGCACGGATGGCCTTGCCGACCGCGTACTCAGCGCGGCGGCGCACCATCTCGTGCGCGTCCTGCTGTATCTCTTTCGACAGGCCGAGTGCTGTTCCTGGTATCAACAGGAACATCAGCGAAGGTCGCCGCGGTCGATCACAGTGTCTATGGCATCGTGATCGACCCGCTAGGCACGTTCGGTCGGCCAGGTTGGGCACCCTCTGGAGCGGTCCGAAGTGACACATCTGACTGTATTCGGCCGGGCGGGGGGTGTCAGTGCACCTCAGATCCGCCATTGGAGGAGATCCGCGCTTGTGTCAGGGTTGGCGTCATGACTATGAGCCACGGGCCAGGAGACCCCGAACAAGCCAGGCGCATCCGTAGTGGTTTGTACGGCCGCGGACCACTCACGCGACAAGACGCCGAACTGCTGAGCAGCCGACCGCCGTACACGTGGGGGGCGAAGTACGAGGTCCTACTCATCGTCGCGGTCCTGTTCTGGGCGACCGTTTTAATCTTTGGCCTCGTGAGGCACACCCAGATGGCGCGCCTCGTGATCCCGCTCATTTTCGTGGTGGCCGGTGTGCCCGCCTGGTGGCTCGGGCGGCGTGCTCGGCGTAGGGTTCGGCAGGCATTGACGGACTGAGCCGCCCCCCAAGGGGCGCCGCCTGATCGAGCTGAACACTCCCATCGTCGGCTGGTCACCCTGCGCTGCTGCACGCCCAGCCGCTCCGGAGTAGTTGAAGGCTCAGGCTTCTTGCTTGCAACGGGGCTCTGCGCGGCTGCGCCAGCCGTTCCCGGACCGGAACTCGTCTTCGCGAGCGGCGATGATGACCGCAAGATCTTCAGGTGTGAAGCGGTAATCGCGCACGGTCTTGCGGTATAGACGCGCACGTCGCTGAATCATCTTCTGCACCGGCGAGCTGACCATTGGGCGTTCACCACTTCGCTAGATCTCCTGCGCGGGGTCGCCCTCACCGGGCCCTGCTCCAGTCAGGCACCATGCTCAGGACGTGCTCCACCGCTGAGTCCGCCCGTAAACCTCAGTGATGAAGTAACACCAATCTTACATGTCGGCTGCCGGAACCGCAGTGTGATCTCAGCCACCGCACACCGACGACGGCCGGTCAGCGGTCTAGGCCGCTTCACGCTTCACCCGACTGGCGTTGCGCACGACGACGAAGGCGTTCCCGGCTATGCCGAGGAAGCCGATGACGCTTCCCAGCGGGCGGCCAACGCGCGTGATCTGAAGAGCCAGGCCGATGCCCGCGACGGTCAGGCACGTCACCCCGAGGGTCAATTCGAGCCAAGTGACTGTCGATGCCTTACGTAGGACCACGTGGCAAACCCTAGTCAGTTCGCGGGCTGAACGGCGCCGCTGGAGATCACTGCGGGGTAACGTCCTCGGCATGTGGACGGTTGCGTCGTCGAGGCTGCGACGGACAAGGGAGTACTTCACAACTCACACCCTTGCGTACGGACTCTTCCTGGCCGTTTTCGACGCACTAGCCGCGACACTGGACCACCTAACGACCGGCCGTCCCTGGTCCCATGTCGCCGAGACCGCGGCCGTCTTCTGGTTGGTGTTGATGGGCCTGTACGGCCTCCGACGTTACGGAGTACTCGCCGATCGAAGGGTGAACCTCATGGCGGGGTACACCGCAGGTAGAGACGCCAGATGGCGCTATGAATCGATCGAAATGTCGAGAGGCAGGCTCGCCACTTCAGCGGCGTCTTCGATAGCGGACGCCGGCACGATGGGCTCGTGCTACCGCGACGACAGCAGCTGCAATCCAGACGATCGGGACCGCGAGCCGAAGCCACGCGATCGGATCCGGGTTATTGGGAAGCAGCGCAAGGGCGAACCACACTGCTCCCAATACGGCGAACAGGATTGCCTGCAACCACCAGGTTCGTGGGTTGACCCTCCGTGGACTCACGATGGCGACGATATCGCTTTCCAGATGCTCCGATGCGCCGGGTGCATGGCCTGGCGCACGCCGCGGTCACGAACCGCGCGATAGGAAGCCCATGACATTGACCATCCCCCTCGATGGGTGCCAGTCCAGACCACTCGAACTATGGCCCGCGAGCACCGCTATTTCCGGCAGACTAGGAGGATGCCGCCGAGAGATGATGCCGCGCGAGTCACCGGGTGACAGGGTGGCGACCGAGCGTCCGGACAAGAGTCGCCTTGGTGTCGCTTGGCGCCGCGGTGCTCGAGTATGTGGTGTTTCTCGTGACCGCGAATCCCCTGCTGGCCCTTAGTGCGGTCCTGGGCGTGCCTGCCGGTCTCGTGCCGACTCTGGCGAACCGACCGAGCAGGTGGACCTATCTGATATCTGGCGCGTTGGTTCTGGCCGGCGCTGTAACGATCGCCGCGTTTGCCCGCGGGAGCCCCTGGCGCGCTACGGGGCCGTACCTGATTGGGCTTGGCGCTGGGGCCGCCTGCTTGATCACCATTGCGCGCGCTCAAGTCCCGCCCGGTGGAGAGTGAATACCGTAGCTGCTCCATCTGTGCCGCACCGGCTGGCATCCGTTCGGGCACTGCACCTCGAAGTTGTCGGCTGACGGGTTCGGGCTGCTCCTCGATGCGCACATCGTGGCGTAAGCATTCGAAGCTTGATTCGGAATCCTACCCAACACCGGCGCTATGCGGGTTTGACGAATCCGCACCAGTTTGATGCAGGTAACCTCAGCGAATGGCCAGCCAACCAGATGATCCCGGACGCTTGCAGCGGTGGTACCTCGGACTTGGGATCGCCAACATTCTGGTGGCAGTGGCGTTCGTCGTGGCTGGCATCATCAAGGATCGGTTCATGCTCATCCTGGGCCTGCTGTGGGCGATCATCGGCATCGTCTACTTGCTTCGGTGGCGCAAGGGCACTTCTCTCATGACTAGGAGCCGACGAAAAATCTGAGTGAGCCAGCTCGTCAGATTGGGCGGCCGGTTTGACTGTCACCGGTCACGCCGCCGTCGCAACCACCCGATCAGAACCGTCCCCACGATGACGACTACGGCGACGATGCCGTCATTGACAACGTGGTCGGTGAGACTGATCGCGTTCACCCTCTGCCTGTAGTCGTGACGGGGACCCCCCAGCGGCTTCGCTTCGGGGCACTCACTCGATCGACCAGCCACACTGCCGACAGCTGCATAGCCTCATCGATCTGCTCAGGTGTCATGCCATCCAGGATGAGACCACACTAGCGTCACGTAGATGCTGATGGTGTGGCACTGGATGCCGTACTTGTCAGCTAGTGAATCGCACCGGAGTTTCCGGAGTGCCGCTGCCGGCAACCTTCGCCTCGCTGGTCGACACGCCGTGCAAGATCGGTGCTGGGGATTGTTGATGAGCCGATGCTGGTGCTCGTCTGATCCTGACTTCCCCAGGAGAAGCGGCATGGTGGCTCGCGTGCAGGTCCGGAACATCACCAACGACGAGGCAACAAGCTGCTGCGCATCCTGCGTCGAAGCAGTGGGTCGGTCGTGACCTGGCGGCGCGCGCAGCGCGCAGGCGCTTTCGGCCGCCGATGGGCTGGATTAGCCCGTCACGAGTCGGAGGCTTGGTCCACTCAGCGTGCGAAGACTGGGTTGATCATCTGGCCTGAGGACTCCGCATTACGACGCCGACCTCGCGCAGCCGCTTGCGAACCGTTTCGGCGTCCGCGCCTAGCTCACATCCGATCTTGGCCAGTGACCATCCCTCGGCGTACAGCTGGGTCGAATACTCAATCTGGGCTGGCGTCATTGGGTCTATGCGGATGGATACGCCGGCTGATCGGAGGTGCGCCGCGACCGTGTTGCGATTGAGCCCATGCTTGTCGGCGAGCTGGTAGGTTGTCTCGCCGCCCTCGTACCCTCTGATCAGATCGCTCAGCAGGCCCGCAGTGACTCGCCGCTGGGGTGGCCGTCCAGACGTGAGTGACGACCGCTCGTCAGTGGCTTCACCACGGTGTTGGCCTGCGGCCCGGCCGTGCTGGTATCGCGCCCGCTCGAGCCGGCCGACCTCGGGACGTAGGTGTGACAACTGTGCCTGCAGGGCCACCATCGTTGTCTTATTCAAACCCTGGCCAAATCGATGACCGGTGCGCATCTCGGTTGAATTGTCTGTTTCGGGCAGGGAGCGCAGATCCCTTGATGACGCTGTATCCCCGGGGCCGACAACGACAACGACAACGTTGGCGGACAGGTTGAGCTGCGCGCACGAGCCACAACCCACCGTGTGGGAACTGATGACTGCTGGCCCAGGCGCCGCAGCGCGAAAATACGTGGTCAACGTGTAACCACTCTTAACCACGCACACGGCAGCGATATTCGCAGAATTAGAGACAGGGTAGGTCAGACCTCGAGTTCCGAAGTTCGAGACGGCTTGGATAAGCGTGCCAGCCGCCACATTGACGGGTCGGGGTGACGGTTCATTAGCCCGGTGCTTTCACGGTGACCGCGTGGTGATCAACTGAAAGGTGCTCCAGGCCAGCAAGAATCAGGGTTGCGAAGACCAGATTTATGCGGAGCGAGGAGCACCTTCAGGGTGAAGAATATCGG
>JAABUO010003196.1_pt1 | contig 19627 bp, 21 predicted proteins | sample 5559291 | NCBI WGS metagenome assembly JAABUO01 (sample SAMN10711878, study PRJNA513372) | rock metagenome | isolation source: Antarctica rocks | place: Antarctica: Victoria Land, Finger Mt sud
GTGTGTGTGTGTGTGTGTGTGTGTGTGTGTGTGTGTGTGTGTGTGTGTGTGTGTGTGTGTGTGTGTGTGTGTGTGTTACATGCAGATTGTGAGGATCTCCACCAGTCTGGCTGGGGGTGCCCCCCGGGACGCCCCTGCAGGCAGTGGGGCCAAGGCCAACTATGGAAAGGCAGCCGATGTGTGGGCAGTGGGCATTCTGACCTATGAGCTCCTGATTGGTGGGCCAGCCTTTGAAGCCGACACCAAGTAGGTCATTCCCATTTCCATTGAGTTGCATCTCTATTGCAATTTAGCATGTGCCTGTGCAGTGACATCAGTCGCTGTGGCATTTGCCACGACAGGTATGCAGCAGTATTTGTGTGACATAAGGCAACCTTGTTGGCGGAAACACTATAGTGCTGCAGGAACTTGCACAGAAAGGGCTTGCATGTTTACGTCAACATGCAGGTGATGGGAGTGCTCTGCTACATGCTGTCATGGGGTCAAATCAGAATGACCGTGTGAGTGTATCGTAGGGAGAGCACATTCAAGCTGATTGAGAGTGGAGAGCCTTTCTACCCGCGCCACCTCTCTGAGGATAGCAAAGACTTTATGAGGAAGGCAAGCTGCCTTATGCCCTCCTTCCCTGCCCTCTGCCCTCCGCCTTCTGCCTTCTGCACCCCGCGCTCTGCCCGTGTTTGCTTTGTGATCTCCGCCCTGTGTACTCCCCCCCCTGCCCCCCCCCCCTGCCCCATGCTGTGTCCCCGCTGTCTATTTCATCATTGCCCTCAGACAGAAATTGCCCTCAGACAGAAATTGCCCTCAGACAAAACTTGCCCTCAGACAGAACTTGCCCTCAGACAGAAATTGCGTCATGAGGAAGGCAAGACAAGAAGCTCTGCCCTTTGCGCATTGCCTCTGCCATTGGCTCGTGTGTCTGCCCTTTACCTACTGCCTTTTGCCATGTGCTGTTTGCTAATTTGACCCCTGCCTGCCCCTGTTGCCTTTCTCAATTTTTGCCATGGTACTGACCAGCAGCTTCTGATGACATCTTAATGACTAATAACTTCTTGATGACATTTCTTTGACTCACATCTTCTGGCATGCACACATGTGACATGGCGCAATCATCCACTGCTGCATGATGACATCATCATGACTACAAGCTTGTGAGGTTGCCACATGTGGGATGATGCAGTGCCTGGTGAAGGACGAGAAGAAGAGGGCCACCGTTGCTGAGCTGCAGCAGCACACTTGGGTAACCAGATTTGCTTCAAAGGTCAGATCTTTGTCATCCAATCTGACCAATAATTTCCCTAGCGGTAATCAGCCTTGTGGTGACACACAGGCTAGTCTTCAGATATGCTTGAACCACAGAGCCACTGTTTTCCAGCTGTCAACTATTTCAGCTCTGCCTTTTGCCATAAGTACTACCCTCTAGGATTGTTTATTGCCACGCAGCTTATTCAGACGGGAGTTGCTGCCTCGTAGTGCTGCTTGTCTTGTGACACAGAATATCATGGCTTTGCATCAATATGCACGTCCACCGCAATGCATGATACAGACTACATGTGCTGCAGTGTGTTGCAGTGCAAAGTCTGCTGAGTCTCGGCTGCAAAGATGATCTTGATCTGAGACTTCTTGCCACAGGCATCAACTTCCTTCCATTGTGTATGTCAACGAGAGGTGCTCAACAAGAGGTGTTCAATCCTGCTATTCAGGTAGCGCCAGCCATGTTTGAGGAAGAAGAGCAGGAGCAAGAGGTGACACCCCTGAAGGCAGCTCTGGAGGAAGCTGTGTCTGCAGCTGAGGCCCAGGGCAGATCCAGGCAGCCGGGTGAGGCTACTGCCCTCATCGCACTTGCTCTTCTTTGTATGTCCTGCTGTGATTTCTGCTGTGCTGTTGCTCTTTCAGGTCCAATTTGTCTTTCATATCATGCTTGAGCGGGCCAGCAACAGAGGAACAATTACATTTGCTCTGTTGCAAGATCTGCGTACAACACAATGTATGGCGTGGTCGCATCACATGTTGGCCTGCACAGCTTCACCTGCAGTTGCAAACAATCTCATGGAGAATCACTGATTGCAACAGACTAGCAAGCATATATGAACACCTTGCATCATATGGCAACAGAACACACAAGGCAGAGATGGCAATGCAGGTGCTAGGAGGAACAGTCACAAGCCCAATGAAGTGATAGAACTGCAGCAGTTCCAGGGCAAGATCATGGCTGGAGGGGTACCAGGCAGTCTAGCAAGCAAGTGTGGGGGGGGTGCTTGGTCAGGGGCCCTGGAGGGGGGTGGGGGCACTCCCCGTAACACTGCTGCTGCTGATGATGGCTCTGACAGGTGAGCTACGCTGTGAGGAAGCTTGACACATTCCAGGACTGGTCTGGTCACACCATGTTGCCTTTGTGACAAACCGTCAGCACTGCTGCTCATGATGATGGCTCTGACGTGTGCGCCCAGGATTTGGTTACGTAATGTTTGAGATTCAGGATTGTCCTTGGTATCAACCAGAGACCCAAGAAGCATGTTATGGCCTGGATTTTTACAATGTGCAAGTGTTCATCTTCCAGGGCAGGTGCTCAGAGACCTGACTGGACAAAACTTGTTGCACTTCCAGACTCACTGTAACCAACCAACTTGAAGCTGATCAAAGCTGATCTGTAAATATGCCTTGCAGACCTGATTCTTGCTGCTTGCAGTGACCTACTGAGAGCTGTTAGGACGCAGCAGGGGAGTAAATCTGATGCTAATGGCAACTTGCTGCAAAGCTTCAGAAACATGGACGTCACGACAGGACCAGCGGGCACTCCTCGCTCCACTGCAAACACAGGTAACAGTGAGTCACCTCTGATTCACTGAGCCAGCTGCCAAATGTGCAATATCACATGTATTTATGACATCACATTTTGGCATGGCTTTATGGCTTGCCAGGCAGAATGAATCCACTGCTGACAAGGGAGTTGTCAAGCGAAATCTGTACCTGGCCTGGCCGTCAATGGGCCATGACAGCAACATTTTGTCACTGTATGCTTCATTGACAGGTGCATTTGCTGTCAAAAGTGGCCCATTCAGGTGGAGCAGCTTATAGAATCATGAACATGCAGGTGTATAACGCTTGGAGGGGATGCAGAAGAGATGTCCTGCTGATGCAAGGCTGGGATGGTAGTTGCCCAACATCAGTACACTTTCATTAGCTAAAGCTATAGGTTGTTGGGAAGACTCGTGTGCACACATATTCGTTCTGCAGAAAGTTTATACATGTGTGGCGGATTTTGGTATTCTTTGCTGCCTCCAAACGACAACCCAAGCTTCACGCATCCAAGCTTGCCTAGAGCCTCGTTAACGTTGTGCCAACATCACAGTGATGTGAATGATGACATAGATACGCTGCATGCATGCCATTTGGCTATGCACAGTCTCAGAGATCCACAACAAACTTGAAGCAGCTGATGGTGAATTGAAATGTCGTTGACAGTCGTATTGAATGGAGGCCTTCATGAAAAATGTATCAGACAGGATTACAGGTCACGATGTCTTGCTACATTGGTGTCTCATTGCAGGCCTTGGTACACTCAATACAAAAGCACAAAATCATCAGGGAGATGTCAGTACTTGAGCACTCGCAGCAGCAAGACATGTGCAAAACATTTGATTGAATCACAGGAAGATTTTCTGCTGCATCTGAGCCTCGTTGTAGTAGCTGGCATCAATTTTGTTCTCCCCAAACATGCGGCCATGCAGGGCCCTCTGAGCTTTGACTGCAGCAGCAGGGTCCTCGAAGGCCACAAACACAAAGCCAACTCCAGTTGTCACCTGCATTGAACAGCATAACATATTTGAACCCCTAAGAACAATCAGCCACTGGGCATTGTCACAGATGCAAATGCCCACTGGAGCGAGGCACATCAATCAATCAATCAGAGCACACTTGGCAATGTGAGGGATCCCTTGGATCTCAGATCAAAGTTCCCAGAGATGCACTAATCTGCAGAGCCTGGCAAAATGCTTAGTTCATAATGGTAGGGGTTGTGAGGTGACTGACCCTGTCTGCAGGGGTAGCAGGGCGCGGGATTGCTATCTGGGTGATATGCCCATACTTGGTCTCTATCTCTTCAGTGATGTCTTCCACAATGTCGCTGTACTCCTCTTCATCCAACAGCTCATCACGGGCAACCTGCATGGCGAGATGTGTTGTTCGAGAGCCAAAGTGCCACAGAATCAAGGACAGCTGCTGCAACCAGAGGACAGCTGCTGCAAAGTATACACAGAGCATTCACAGGGCGTTGATCCTCCTTGCAGTGGCTCAATGTCTACAAGGCACAACAGATTCCCATGCAATAATGCATAGGCGCATACTGTTTGCACACACGAGCACAGCCTTACTCTGTGGAAGCAGGAATCACAAGTGTCATCTGCATGATCAAGGAACTAGACAAACTCTGTTGATGATGAAGCAGCATGCAAGCAGGAGCAAGCCCAGGAACACATCTCCAGAAAGTGTGGCAACAGTTTGATGCAAGCAATCAGACATCCAATGACAAGTGAGTTTTTACATCCACAACACCTTGAAAGAGCAGTGCCCACATGTATTGCCAAGTCGCTCCAGACTACAGCCAGAAGTTGCTTCCCACCTTTGGAAATTCTCATTGTCTGAAGCTTTGAAAGGGTCAGAACTTTGTCACATGCACCCAATGCTTCACATGGCATCACTTTATGTCTGTTTGCATAGACCCAGACAGTTGTCGATCATTTGAGTCATTGTAGCTGGTCACATGACTCACCATGTGTTCCAGCTTGAGCACTCTGGTCACCACAGGGGCGGCAACCCCAACTTCCCCATCTTCTACTTCACCGCTAGGGGTGGGGCCCAAGGGCAGGACAGGGGCAGGGGGCAGGACTGGGGCTGGCGGTGGCGGCGGTGGCCGCTTGAGCTGAGACAGAACCAGCGAGTTGAGGGTCTGAGAGGGCTCGCTGGGGCCCAGATCAGCCACCTTTTTTGCGTCGTAGTCATCTGGACGCCGCACCTGTCCACCATCACAACGTGTTAAACAGCGTCGACAACGTGTTGAACAGCGTCGACAACCACAACCACACCACAACCTTAACTATACCACCACTACAATCACACCCATCACCGCGCTAAACCTACTACCACCAACACAAACACCACAACCACATTCAGAACCAAAGGACCATGACCACAAACCACAATCACACTCGCAACCACAAGGACCACAGCCACAGGCCACAATTACAATCGCAACAACACTGGACCACAACCACAAACCAGAACCAAACCACAACAAAAGCACTACCATAACCACGACCACAATGTGGTGTGCAGAGAGATCACTGCGGGGTAGTTTTGAGGTAAGGATGGCTATCTGAGCTGAAGCGTTTTATTGCTTGCACTTAGCACCTTCCAACCTGAATTTGAAGACAGTTGTGGCCCATCACACATGCTTGCTGACAGGACCCATGAGCAACAGGCTGAAAGTCTTGCTAGGGCTAAAATCAGCAACAAGTTGCAGCGCCACAGTCATTGGGATTTAGGACAGTCTGATGGCTTGGTAGCAGTGGATGGCCAATGCAAACTTGCGCAACAAGTCGTGGTGCACAGTCTGCCACTTGTTTGTTCCCGGTGTCGAAAAAGGTATGCAACTCGAACAAAAACAGACAGACAGACTAACAGACAGGTCTCACACAAGGACCCCACCTTGAGACAGTTGGTTTTGAAGTAGACTCCATCAAAGGCCACGCAGTTGCTGGTCTCCTCCACCGAGCGCAGGTTCAGGAAGGCGTACTTGGCCTTGGGCCCAGCAGCAGCAGAGGACCTGTCGTACAGAGTGCAGGAGGTGACAGCTGAGCCTTGCTCCTCAGTATCTGCTGCCACGGCACTGGTGTCTGCCATGATGTTGTCGAAGAAGGAGGTCAGCTCTGTTTGGCTGGTCTCAAAGGGTAGGTTGCCCACGTATAGACGCTTGGCAGCCTTGGCTGCTTTCTCTGCTGCAGCCTGCAACAATTCCTTCATTCACTAGTTCGTTCACTGTTTTATCCATTCACTCGTTCACTCGCTCATGCACTCACGCATGCATTCTTTCATGCGTTCTTTCATTCAATCATTTGATCGTTCATTCGATCATTCATCCATATGCGTTCTTTCATTCATTCTGTGTCTTGCCCTTGCAGTCAGGTACATACAGGCCTGAGGAACGCCCCGCATGAGGTCCTGGTTTGGCGGTCAGAAACCAACAGTATGTCACATGTAGGCATTTGTGTTTGTCCAGATGGTGTCAAAGAAGAAGATTGGCTGCTATGCGTTTGCCATGCCTTGGACTAGACAAGCCCAACCTTGAAGTCCTGTGCAAAAATGTAGGCAACAAAGGTGGTGAGCTCTGTTTGGGTGGTCGGTGAGGGTAAATGCCTACAAAGGGTTATGCAAATGCCCTTTGCTCCCTTTTTTGCTGCTGCTCACTAGAATGCTTGCGGTGTGTGAGGGCAAAATCAACAGCAATAGCTTTGTTGCACAGCATGTCAATGTCTGTGAAGCCACCTTGAGCATTGCACATTATGCAGAAGCAAGGGTGCAGTGTGGCCGCATGCTGTTGACCTGCCAAAGCATCAAAAGGCTGGTCTTGATGCGCATGCTGGCACAGGCCTAAAACAGCTGCTGCGTGTCTATCACAGCTGTACACTCAACAGTCTGGCTTCTGCTGAGTTTATGACACTGGCCCTAACTACCAACAAGCAGACAGTAGGCTCTTTTCCGAGCAGAACTCCCACCAGCTTGGTGTTGTCGCACACCACATACATCTGTGCTCCAAGCCAGGATGTCTGATGAAACATACCTGGCTACACACCTCAGACTAAGTAAAATGGATAGCTTAACAATGACATGATCCCTCCATGCCTAGGTCAGTACAGACCAATCCAGCATGGTTGGTGGTGAAGTGACAGAACTGGAAGTGATACTGCAGTGGTCCGTACCTGCTGGTTGACCAGCATTGGGTTTGTGGGGGGAGCTGCAGGCAGGGGCTGAAACATTCCTGCCAGAGGATTTGGCGCCATGTGCCCAAAGGCGCCAGAGCTTGGCGGGAAGGAGCTGACAGGTGGCAGCACGCCATAAGGCTGAGGAGGGGCCTGAGGAGGGGCAGGCCCGCTGCCTGGAGGGGGTATCCCATGCACAGGAGCAGGGGCGGATGGGTGCTGATGCGGCCTGGGGCCGAAGGTGCGGCGGGGGGGAGGGGTAACAGAGCGGTTGTAGCGGCGAGGTGATGCAGATCTGAGGCGACTGCGAGAGGGGCTTCTGCTGTAGCTGCGCGAGCGGCTTCTGGAGTAGCTGCGTGAGCGGCTTCTGCTGGGGCTTCTTGACCTGGAGACGGTGCGGCGGTCCTGCAAAGTGTGTGAAACACTTTTCAATTGTCGCCGCACTGGACACTGCCATGATGCCGCAATGGTGCTTACAGACACTACATGGGCTTGGGAGATGAGCGTAATGGAGCACTTCTGCTCAGAGCAATGTAATGACGCTTTTGCTGAAGTATATACCATATGAAAAGAGCCTTGAATGCTGTACAAATGCAATGCCATGGTAATGATGGCAATAGTGAGCTTCAGGACTGTCTATGAAGATGCACTGCCATGACAGTTGTAAAAACAAAAATAACAAAAACAACACATGATTTGCAGGCTTGCTGACAGGCAGCAGGTGTGTGCAGCGCAGGTCTGCTCCCTCTAGACACGCTTGTTCAGAGAATCCCAAATGTAGTGGTTAAACTTCAACTTGTGACCATCAGACAGCACAACAGTGTTGCAAAAACAGTTCTAGGTTCACCACGACAGTTCTGGCCTACTACCAGACACATGGCAACAATAGCAATCACCTCTTCTGCATCCCAAAACGTCTATAATTTTACGGAAACGTCCATCCTACAGTGGCAATTTAAATTCAGAAACGGGACAGTAAAAACGCGTTTCTGCATTGTGCAAATGTTTTAGATGCTTACAGAGAACTGGCGGCGCCTCCTAGCAGCAGGGGCAGCATCCCTTGCACCGTACCCCTGTTGCTGCCTCTGCTTGAAGTCAGGGCGCCCACCATAGGCCTGGTCTTGGTTGAAGCTGGGCTTGCGCTGAAAGCCTGGCGGCTGACCAGGGCCCTGCTGCTGGTTGTAACTGCCCTGCCGGTTGAAAGCGCCCTGCCCTTGCTGCTGCTGCTGCGGTGGATAGTCTGGCCGACGGTTGAAATCATCCTGAGGGGGCTTGACGAACCTGCAGCATGAGTCAGCTGGCTCAACTTTTGCTAATGTGATGCTACGGTGCAGAAGAAGGTGTGATGCTGGCTGCCGTCATGCAAGTTGGCATCGAAACATACATATGTTGCACAACCTGGGGACTCAACAAGATGGGTTGACTGGCCTGCTGCAAGTAATCACCACGCTACCTGCCTTGCCAATCAGGGCTTTGCCAAGCAGGGCTTTGCCTAGCTGGGCTTTGCCAAGCTGGGCTTCATGCAAGCAAGAAACACTCTTGTAGCAAGGTACACTGACAGCACCATTGGGCAGCACCATGGGACATCACAACCCCACAGCATGTTGCAAGGCCCGCACTGCATGGAGTTCTCCTTTCATGCATGCCAGCAACATACCTGCGGTCTTGTGGGGGTACAGCAGGAGCAGGTTCCGGCTCTCTCCGGCTGCTGCGCTCCCTCTTCGCCTTCTTATGGTGCTTCTTGTGCTTCTTGCTGCGTCGCTTGCCGTCATCAGCTGTCTCTGCCTCCTGCACTTCTTCTCCTACTGCAGCCATGCACAGCAGCTTAAGGCGAGAAGAGGTCGAGCAAAAGTTTGAGCATCATCAGTTGCCTCTGCCTCCTGTGTTTCTTCTCCTACTGCAGCAAAGCACAGCAGCTGGAGACGACGCAAGGTCAAGCAACAGGTCCAAGCATGGCTTATTTGTGCGGTTGATCTTGTCGATGCATTGCCTGCAAGTTGGTGTGAGCGATCAACTGAGATGTACAGCCCATCCTCTTTGTTGTGCTGCTGCTTGCTGTCAACCTCTGCATCAGCCACGTGACAGACTGGTGACAGGACTTCGCGTATGCTGCATTCTGGTGAGCTCACTCCTACCAGATTATTGTTGTATGACGCCAATAACAACCGGTGGAGATGAAGCTACTTGTCAAGCTCGTGTGCTTGTACGGTAATGACTGCTCAGCTTGTGAATATGAGCCTGATCATCATGTGGCACAGGAAAAACGCATCAGACTTTCAGCATCCCATCCATCCTACCCAGATTCGGTAGACTTGGCATCAGTCAAAGAAGAAGTGCTGCCAACAATGGTCAGGGGGGGTGTCATGACGTTAGATGCAGACCTCTGGCTCTCTTGGCGCGAGCCCTAGCTTCATATTCCTGTTCTTGCATGCGAGTTGCAGCAGCCACGCCAGCGTCCTGATTAGGCAAGGCACCAGGACCTGCAGCTCCCTCTGCTTCTTCTTCACCCCCACGCTGCCTGTACTGGCGCTGGGCACGCTTTGCCTGCTGTGCCGGCCTGCCAGCAGGCTCGCCTGGTATGTCGATGCTGCGCTCCATGGGCTGATTTGGCAGCTCTGCCTTGTGGCGAGCCATTGCTGCTGCAGCCGCTTCTCTCAGCTGCATGAAGGTGAATCGTGATGTCAGGTCAAAACATGCTTCCGCTGGTTGCATGATTGGACAGCCAAACTCCCAACAGTCAGCAGCACTGCCCTATGGCAAGCTATTGCTGCTGCTGATGGCTGATGCAAATGCAGTCACATCAGTGCCAGAAGAGATGCAAACAAGAGTCAAATGATGGAAAGATGTGATTTCATTTTATACACCGCACAATAAAAACCCCCACCAACCCTTGTCACAGTCTTGAACACAAGAAGAGAGCATGCAGGCATTCCCTGTGTTGGGGTGGCAGCTCTGCTCTGAGGAATTGTTGCTGCTGCGGAACTAAGCCAGCAAGGACAAAGCACAGTGGTCTCAAATCAGGCTTATGAAAACTCGTTTTGATCACGATTGGGGTACTTCTACAACACGTGCTGCTGCTGTTGCTGTGCTGTTAGCTTTCTGAGATGCACAGTTAACTGAAACCGCTTCAAGATGCAAGCACGTGAGCAACAAGCTGTACCTGTGCAGGAAGCTTGGCAAGAGCCTTGGCATCTAAGGAGTCTCCCTTGTCCAAGATGGGAGACATATCCCTGTCATCGCTGGCAGCAGCAGCAGCAGCACCACTGGCTCCAAGTCGCCTGCCTAGCCCACTTCCCAGGTTCCCATTCAGCTGACTGTGCTCGCTATCACTGCTGTATCCAGAAGCTGCCATGGCAGGTGCTGGGGCTTGCTGTGGTGGTGCCCTGCCCTGCGCTGGCCTAGAGCTGAGCTGTATCTGACCTGGGGTAGGCTCAGTGGGTACGTGTGAAGCAGCCTTGGTTGCAGGCGCTGATCTTGGTGCTGCCATAGGTGCAGGTGCAGGTGGAGTGGCAGCTGCTGTGTTGGGTGCGGCAGCAGCTGCACTGTCAGTGCCTGATAAATACTTCTGGAGGACACTCATTGCACGCATGCTTGTGCTGCCAGGCAGCGGTAAATCATCTTCGTCTTCGCTGCTGTCTGAAAGCATGGGCAACCCAGACACGCGATGCTGAGCTGGCGCTTGTGCTGAGGGCTGCCTGGGGAGGCCCTGCCCCTGGCCCTGCCCAGATTGAGCAGGGAAGGCACCATGTAGGTCTGAGGGTTGCTGCTGCGTTGGGACATACCGGTCATGACGCCGGTCATACCCCTGAGACAGCTGCATCGATGCCTGCTGCCGCGCTTGGGCATGCCTGGAGTGGGCCCCTTCACCCTGGGGGGGTGGGTTGTAGCTGAAAAAGGCCCCAGGAAAAAGGGTTTGACCTGGGCGGCCATTTGTGGACTGTGGGTCCACTGCCTGGTCATACGGCGGGGGTACATATCTGGATGGGGGGGTGCGGTCAGCAGGCCTCGCAAATCTACATCAACAACCGCGGCCATTGGAAAAGGAGTGCTATTGATTACAGAATGTAGCATTGTTACAGAAGCAGGCATTGGCAGGTGCCGAGACACCCAGGTCACACTGCGTCCAGGGACGCACTGGTCAAAAGATTGAACGCCTATTCTGGGCTGATTCCAGCTGTAATTATGCGTGGTATGCAGCACAGCAGCAAATGAAAGCCCCAAATACACTGTGCAACTGCTGTGACAGGCTGTGCGTCTGTCACAACTTGCCTGCTCAAACAGGACAGAAGGTGCAAGAGATATGTCACACCTGTCTGGTGACATGTGGCCAGAACCACTTGGCTGAATGACATTCCCATCACGGTCACGAGGCCTATGCCTATGGTGGCGGTGCTGCTTATGCTTGGACCTGTGCTCGTCACGCTCCTGTCTGTCCATGCCGTTAATGGTACCCATGGCAGCTTCAGCCTCAGCAAGTCCTCCATCCTCTGGCCGGTACCGCCGGTTACCCCTGCCCTTCACCTTCTTTGATGCCTGCAACAGATTGTCATTGTGTCAGGTCAGAATAGGTTTGCTAGATCTCAGCACCATGCACTGGGCAAGGTGTGTTTTCTGTGTGAGCACTGACACCGCTCAGCCTGAGTAGCACCCTCCATGATCTGGCTGAGTAAACCCCCCCCGTTGCACAGCTGTATTTGAAATCTCTTGGTGATTGTGGCAGTCAATGACTTGCCTGATGCCAGTACACCCCTGAAACTCTGCGAAAATGAAAGCACAGGTGATGTGTGCCTAAATACAACACAGTACATGCAGTAACTTGTGGCAGATGCCTTTCCTGAACACTCTGTGAAAGGTCACAACTGACACCAGCACATCTGTCTCTACACAGCTACATGCCATGATGAGATGCCCTGTTTCTGCTCGATGATGCCTACTCAAATGATCTGTCATTCAAAACTGCACTCTGCATCAACAGCAACTGCACCTCTGTAGACGTGATCTGCTGTCAACTTGTATAGTTTGCTTATCTGCCAGAGGCAGTTGCCACAACACAGCAGCGTACTGTAACATAAGGAAGTGTATGTGAGCCGGACGCACCTCCTGCAGGCTGCGATGGCGGCTCCGTTCGTCTTCTGAGTCTGGAGAGGGGAGGCGGCGGGGGGGTGAGCGTGGAGGGGTGGGGCGTCTGCGTGGGCTTGAGCCCCTGGGGGGGCTAGCCTGTCTTGCAGGAGCACTCTTGTCTGCAGCTTTCCTGCAGTGGCGTATGATGACATGAACATTACTGATGTCAAATACAATGTGCATCAGTGTGTCACAGCATACATTCATAACGGACTTGACGTCACCGTCAAAAGCAACGCCTGCAGACTCACAAACACCACTGCGGTTCAGATTTGCAAGGGGTAGATGAAGTGAAAGCATGAAAGCAGTCATGCCTACTGCAGCCCTGGACCCAAAAAAGACTGTCCGCTGCATGGCATTTGCACTACCCACACGACACAAGTGAAGCTACATGAATGATCATGCTGAATGAGGTTGCCGTATAATTGGGCTGTACTCTATGTCAAACAAGCAGGGAACAGCACCAATAAGATCATTATCAACTTCGCTTTTTCCCAGGGAAAGTGGAGATGACTTCCAGTTGCAATGTGCTGTGACAATACCAACAGACAGTGTTCTGTGTCCACCCAAGGCCTGTGGTGACTCAGATCACTTTCAGGGAGTTGTTGGGGAATACATGTATCAAATACCAATGAAGTGTACCACAATATGCTGGGCTGATCACCTTTTGGGTGCGAGCAAAACCCAGAGGCAACATTCTTGAGCGCGAAACAGTTTCTATGACCACAGGAACTCACTTGTTTTGAGCCATGAGCAGGTACGCATTCTTGACAGTGGATGGCTGAGGCAGGAACAGCTGGCCAGGCTTCTTGACTGGCACCGGTGCAGGAGGCTCAGCCTTGATGGCGCCTTTGCCTGCCGCTGCAGCTGATGGAGGCTGAGGCCTGGGCTCCAGCTTGATTGTCATGTCTGGCTTGCGGCCCCCAGGCACAGCATTGTTGCCTGGTTCACCTGCAGTCGCAGACAAGGTCACATTTTGGCTCTGGTATCAGTTTGTTGAAAGGTTAAGCTTGCAAACGCTGGACAGAAAGCTGCCTGTTAATGGATTCAGGCCATGGCCCCAGGTTGACAGTCATGCTTCTCGTCCCTTCTTCATCACATTTATTTATTGTATTTACCATTCGTATTGTTGGCTTGTGATTGGCTCCACATTCATTTGCGATTGGAGATGACAGCAGTGTCAGCATCAAGCTTGTGGTGTGTCTGCAAGGTTACGGTTCTGCAGCAGGCGCTCAAGCTACTAAAAGGACCTTGCATGTTAAAGCATATATGCTCATAGCTGATGATTGTCTTGATACGAAGTATGATGGCCTGAACGGGGAGGTCACTGCTGCATTAGAGAATGACGGGACGTCCTTCTGTAGTTGCAGCAGTGAGAGGAGAGAAGGACGTCCCGTCATTCTCCAATGCAGCAGTGACCTCTCCTTGCAGGCCATCATCATTTTCTATCAACACAACAATCAGCTGTCAGCATGTAGGCATTTCACACACTAAGCTGATTTCTCAGCACCATGCCTAATGTCAGACACCATGCCCAAGTTCACACCGTGCTCATTTTTAAACAGTGTACACCATGCTCATTGTCAAACAGTGCGCCAACTTGCAGACACCATGTCCAACTCTATACACCATGCTCAGCAACAGCAGCAGCATGTTGGCTTGAGACATCTGGTAACAAGAGGCAATGCTGTATAGCATAAACGAGCTTCAACCATCAGCTCTTAGCTTGTTAGAGAATGGGTTCTGCAATATGGCAACAGTCAAAACAAAACAGTTGAGCATGTTACCTGACTGTTCAGTAGCAGCTGCTTTTCCAGGGGCCTTTGGGGCTGTGAAAGCCAGCCTGGCTCCCTTCAAGGTGACGGGCTGTGCCCTTCGTTTCTCCTTCTCTGCCTCTTGAGCGACGGATGCCGCCTGTGCATCAGCCAGGCGCTGCTGCAGCTGGCGGTGCAGCTCAGCTTGGGCCTCTGCTTGGGCCTGTGCCTGAGCAGCTGCTGCAACTGCAGCCTGCTCATCTGCTTTGACCTGCACAGCATGTGTGAGGCTGTTTCATTGATAGCTATGATGTTTGCAGACCAGTGCAAGGTCACGCTGCGTGAAGGTCATGTGCTAAGTATCACCTCAAGGATGGATGTAATAACAGAAGAGCATGTGTGCGAACCAAACACATGAGTGGACACATGTTGAGACAGCAGTAATCACATTTGCAGCAGGAACAGTCCTCAAGGGTATGCAAGAACATCAGGAAATAAGCACTCCTAGCAATGTGCGTCGTGGCCTGTTGCGTCCTGCACATTGGTGAGGATTTGTCCAAAGCTGTACCTTTGCATTCCTTCTCTGTTCCTCTGCTTTCTGGAATCTCTGTTCAGCTTCTCTCTGAGCAACCTCAGCAGCTTCTTGCTGCTGCTCAAGACTGGCTTTCTCATCCACGGACAACAGATTTGCAGCATGCTCACCAGACAGTCCCGTCGTGTCTGCAACCTGTTCTGCTGATGTAGGTGCAGCAACCAAGGTTGCACCTGTGAGGGCTTCGGCTGTTGCAGCAGGTGTTGCCACTGGGGTTGACGCAGCTCCTGAAGGATCAGCAGCAGCTGCAGCAGCTTCTGCATTCGCAGCAACAGCAGCAGATGCTTCAACTGGTGCAGCTGATGCATCATGAGCTGTGTAGGCGTTGGGGTCATAGGTATAGGGGGTGCCGTCTGGGTTGTAGTACCCCGCATAAGGATCATAACCTGAAAGCATGCATGCTGCAGGTTGCAAGATAGAGCACATGCCTTGGAGCTGCGCAGCAAGTGCCACTGATGTCACACCTGTACCTGTTGCAGACTGGAAGCTGAGTCAAGTCAACAGCCCTGGGGCACATATCAGGTTTCAGCAAGAGCGAATGCACAGAATCCAGCCAGTCTTTGTTTGACTCTTCCACCCGACATCGGCCTCTGAATGCAGACGTCTATGATCACCTTGCAAATGGAAGCAATGCATACGTAGGCCGAGAGGACGTACCAGAGGCATCGCCATAGCCCGGCCAGTATCCATAGTACTGATCGTATCCTGCGTACTGGTCGCCATATCCAGGATATGCTGCAGCTGTTTGAGCTTGACTATAGTATGGGTAAGCTGTTGCTCCGTCGACAGAAGCTTCAGCTGGCGCAGCAACTGTTGCGCCATCTGGTGCTACTGCCTCTTGCGGTGCAGCAGTAGAGACAGACAAAACAGCAGTGTCACCCACTTCCGCTTCTTCCATGCCTGGAGGAATAGGCTCATCTTCTGTACCGGGAGCGTCAGGCTCGTCGGCACCCGGCGCTCCTGGCTCAGACATAGTGATCTGTCGCTAAAGGTCGGACAAAAAAGACAAGCAGACGAGCCAAAACTCGGCGGCGCGCAGACGCTATATGGCAAGACCGGCTTTTTATAACTGAAGCGATGCGCAGTTTCACCGCATGTCAGACGCACTTTGCTCACTGCTCTATTCATTGCTCCCTTTCGACTGCTTTAGGTCTTGGAAGGGTTTCTTAGGCAAGGAGGACTTTCTGAGAGCATTGCCAGAGTTCACAACATTTTGTGATTTGCTCGATCTACCTTAAATCACAGTCATAGGATTCTTCGACGCTATTGCTGGCTCATGCCGCAAGCTCTTCGCTCACGGCGAGTTGCATCGTTTTGAAGGCATATCGATGGCTGTGACTCTCGACAAAACTGATTCTACCTTGAACCTTTCCTTAGCCGAAGACTTGCTGACCGCCACCCCTTTGGTGTCTGGTAACCTGTCCCAGCTTTGGTCAGGAGTCAGAGCGAACAGCTGTGTTTCATCCGGCAAAGTATTCTTCGTTGTCAACGTTGTCAACGAGCTGTCTGGCGACTGCGAAGGAGTCCGGCCGGAAGCGTTGATTGGTGTGTCTGCTCGAGCCACAAATGTTTCTCACCTAGGTTGTGGTAGCTCGTGGGCCTATGCATCAACCGGGCAGAAGTGGACAGCTTCCAAAGCAGAGTCTTTTGGGCCGACCTACTCAGCGGGAGACCGGATCGGCTGTTTTCTGGATCTGGATTCTGAACCTTGCACCGTGAGCTTTTCCCACAATGAGCAGTGGTTGGGGCATGCATACGAGCTGCAGCAGCCAGATCACTCCCACAAGGCTTTATACCCTCACATTTTGCTAAAAAGCCTGGAGGTTCAGCTGGATTTCACTGGCAATGGCTTGGTAGCGGGCGAGAGGTGGCCAAAACAAGCTGCAGACTACATCTCCTGGCAAGTGAGTAGAAATCCACAGCCTGCAATGTTATGATGCTCTCAGTAACTCTGCCACTTTCTGCAGAGACCAGAATCTGTGCTGTGTATACAGGCTGCTCTTAAAACAGATAGTGTGTCAGCTCCCAGCCCTCTGCAGGACTCCACCCCAGCTGATTGTGAAGTCATGGTTATGGTTGGTCTGCCAGGTGATCTGGGTTCAGCATAAGTGTTCCTTTGCTCCATCACAGCAAATGATCACAGCGCACAGTATCTGATGCAGTTTATCTTGCAGGCTGTGGGAAGACCACCTGGGCCGCAAGATATGTTGCCAACCACCCAGAAAGGCGCTACGTGTTACTCAGCATTGATGGAGTCCTCAAGCAAATGAAGGTGATTGTTCTTCTCTGCATGTTGTCACTTACTTGGTTTCCTGCTTTGTCTTGAGGGCTGGAATATCTATTGCAGCTGGGAAGCAGTCAGCCACGTGGCAAGCAGAAGCCTCCTGATGCCAAGACACAACAGCTGGCTGAGCGGGCTTACAAGGAGCTGTTAGATCACATAGAGGATGTGCCAAGGAACTATGTACTGGATGACAGCAAGTGAGTACATGATTCCTGCGAACGTCATAACGTGTGGAATCCTTGCAGACAATGTCACCAGACCTGTCAATTTCCTCAGCCGAACCTTTTCAGCAGCAGTGTATGCATTGCCAGCCAAGCTCATGACCTGTGTTGTATATGAGCATTGTCATCTTCGTAGTGGTCGTGAGTCATCTTGTAACCTTGGCTGGTCACATCTGGTGTTTCACTAAGTGAAGACTTGCCTGCAGTGTGTATGAGGAGGCCCGCTCAGCAAGGGTCAGCAAGCTCAAGAAAGCTGGTTACAAGACCAGAGCAGCGGTGATTGTGCTGCCAGACAGCAGCTTGTTTCGTCGCCAGCGCAAACAGCATCAAGAGGAGGGCAAAAGCGTGCCAGAAACCACCATTGCTGACATGAGAGGTGTGTGGACACTCTGCTGTGCTTGCAGGCTGTGTGTCTTTGCTGGAGGCGTTTCTGCAAATTATCATGCATTTGGTACCATGTTGACAAGCCAGTACCATTGGTAATGACTTGTCTGCATGATGCCACAGAAATTGCATCAGCCGCGTGACTCTTTTCTCCGGCATTGCTGACCCATGCGTTGCTGGGTTCTATTTGATCTGGGACTGGGCAGCACGAATTCATTGGCCAATGTCTGCGACACACATGTACACTGCGGCAGCTCTGGCTGTATCACCCGGATGCTGGCAGATCTGCAGCAATATGTTTCAGTACACATGCCCCCACAAGCAGTTTCATCATGCTAAAGCTTACACCTATAACACTTGCACCTCTTCTCATACCTACACAGGATACTTGTGCTGGTATGCCATGCCATAGTCTGTTATCAAGTCATGATCTTGCCTCCAGCTAAGGCAACTGGTTGCTCTGCCTGTGTCTCTGTGGTGGCTGTGATATGTGCTTGGACAGCTTTTGAATTTTGAATATTTACAGTGCACAGTAGCCATCACTTGATTTGACCATATATCAAATTCTGCTTGTACAAAGCAGGGTGTTTGCAGGTCAGCATTTTGTGCTGCATCATTGCAGTGACTGATCCTGCGCATGCTGCTGCTGTGCTGCCATGTAGAACAATGTACCTGTTGCCAGGGCATGAAAGCAACCATGACTGTTTAACCCACATACACCTTGGCTCTGTTTTGTTCATTTGGCACACTCTAGACCATTCGCTGCTCAAGTGTCAGCGTAGCTAGTGTTGCAACAATCCTGACACGAGCCTTACATCTCAGCAACTTAGGTGTCATATATTGGATCTCCGTATGAAGAAGATGCAGGAACTGCATCATTATCAAACAGACACAGCAGTGGGCTAGCACTACCTGCTGAGCTTGTTCTGACCTATTGGCCATTACTCTTAACACCACAATTTCAGCTTGCTGGTGAGCAACTTTCCTGAAACAGCCAATAGGGCTGGGTGCAATCACCTCAACATGCTGACAATCATTTGGCGGCCCAAGACAAGCTTGTCATGAGATGGGGAGACACTGGTGAAGCAGTCAGAGGTCAAGATTCGGCTTGTGGCAGGCCCAACCGCAGTTCACTGCCTCACACTGATGACTTTGCGTTGCCTGCACAGCCAACTTCAGCATGCCGGAGGTGGGGGATGTGTTCCAGGAGGTGTTCTTTGTGGAGGCTAAGCCCCCAGAGGCGCATGACATAGCTGCTGCTCAAGCTGAAGCGGTAAACCATCATTCACCTTGAGCAAAACAGCATGCCACATAACATGAGCAGCTAGGTATGCTACATAACCTGAGCAGCTAAGTAGGCTGCCATTGGACGAGGCAGCCAGGCTCCAGCACTGGCCTGTTGGGCAGCTCGAATATCCAGACCCAAGGGCGTCTCCCTCCAAAGAGTCCTGATCGATCTTGTCAGACATCATTTCAGCAGGTGCCTGAGGATTCAGGTTGCGCCCCTCCAGCCCCTGCCTGCAGAACCCACAGGCAGATCTGCTGTTCCAGAGCTCGTCTATTTGCGCTACATGCTGACTGTCAAGGCAGCAAATGCGTAGATAGGGCAGGCGCACTTGGTGGCGCCGTGTCTGACCACCAGCATCATTCTTTGAAGAAACTGTCATACGACAAGCTGTTGCTGCAATCAGCCAGGGCCTGCATTAGACAGCCTTCAGCATGCAGAGGCAGCAGCATGAGTCAGCGCAGCCAGCAGATGATACAACACAAACAGGCTGCCATGCCTGCCAGCATTTGCGTATTGAAGCCGTTTGTGATGTTGATTGCTAGCAATTTTGACACCTTCGCCATGCCAGCACAATGTGGCACTAGCTTGAGTAGTCGCTCAAGCTCAAGGCGTCTGCTCCACTACTGCTGGCTACCAGCCTTGCATGTCATCCCTTACAATGCACAATGTGTGAACAGTATGGTGTCAATGTACATCTCAGCTTCATTTATAGTTTGTGCTTTGACAGGCCAAGGCGGCTCTGCCAGTGTTGAAAGCAAGGAGTGCTGGTGGTAGGCAGACGCGGTCCAGAACAGCCAAGGCCACACCCAACAAACGGGCATCTGTGTCCAGCAAGAAGGACGCTGAGGAGAAGAAGAGTGAAGCAGGTACTGAGCGATGGCTGCTATGCTCAGCACATGTGACATACATAGTCTGTCAGGGCCACACCGATGATGCGTGACTGCAGCTATTGCACTTCTGGTGGCCGTCTGCACAGGTCGTCATGTTGCGATGTCTCGTCATGTATGTG
>JAABUO010003198.1_pt1 | contig 19614 bp, 18 predicted proteins | sample 5559291 | NCBI WGS metagenome assembly JAABUO01 (sample SAMN10711878, study PRJNA513372) | rock metagenome | isolation source: Antarctica rocks | place: Antarctica: Victoria Land, Finger Mt sud
CTACAGGGTAGACAAGAAACGACCCAATGAGTTTGGGTACGCCTCTTTCCCTGTGTATTGCTGTCACAGCTGTTACACCATGCTGTATTGTATATGTAAGTGTGTGTCTCTCCCATTGCTTGCCATCTCACCTGCTATGCTGCATGGAATGTGACAACTATACAAGCCCAGACGGAATGCCTGCAGCAGTTGCACTCTTGCTCTTGCGTCGGAAATTCCTTTGTTGTTTGCTCTTATGTATGCCTCAACAGGGCTTACCTGGCTAGTAGGGACATCACGGTATCATGGTCAGTGCATCCTGAAAGCCCACTTCAAGTGTAACATGCTGCTCTGGTCTTAGCAGCAGCCGCGTGTTCGGCTTCATCTATGCATGACGAACAACTTTGCAATGAAGTTTGGGCGTACTGAAGCAGGTGAGCTATATGATACAGCCTATATCTGGGCGTGAAGGCTGTATGTGATGCATCACTCATGAGACTAGTGCTGCAGGTATGTTGCAGAAGCCGACCCAGAGGAGGTTGAGGGTGAGGCCCCTCAGCTTGTACCCCTGACCCAGGGTGAAGACGGCCAGGCTGCAGAGACAGGCGGCTCAGACAAGAAACCATTGGCAGCATCAGAGGGCACGCCGCTGTTGGCCGATAGGGCAGCCGAGAGGGCGCACCAGGCTGTGGGTGACGCCCCCAGGGAGGGTGGGGGTGACAGGGGTGAAGTGAGCACACTTGGGGAGGACTTTGTTGATTTGGGTGATAATGCTATCATCAGCGAGCTAGAGCCTGAAAGGTAGGGTCTGGTGTGTGTGGTTGCATGAGTCTTACCCGTGCCTCTTGCTTCACAGAATGGGTTGATGTGCAAACACTGTTGCAACAAGTTTGAGAGCACTCAGCTCAATAGCCTACTGTCCTGTGAAGCTACACTTTTTGAAGCTACACTTTTTGCGTACACTGTGGTACAGTGCGTACATTTTGTTTTACAGCTACCATGTGCACACCCACTTGATGCATCAATCTGCTGAGCTTCAGCTGTATGTGATGAATGCTTACAGTACCCTGTGTATGCAATGAGGGCTGTTGTCATAAATTGTCATTGCCGTCGCTGAGGCCATAGACTTGAATGGATATGTGCAGGATGACACAGCATGCTGGCGAAGCTGCACAGCCTGGCCAATCTGTACCTTCAGTGGCGGAGGTGCTAGACGCCATGAAGGTGCCCAGCGAGATCAAGAAGTCAAACTGACTGATCCTGTACATTATCTGTCGAAGCCCTGCCACTTCTGTTCTGCTAATCATGTACATTTTTTCAGAAATTGCTGCATGTACGTCTGTCTTGGACTTCTCACGTTGTAAGTCAAAGATACGGTCTGTGGTGAGTGCACAGCACTGTCTGGAACAAGCCAATCTAGACTCGGAACGCTTGTTTACACATCTACACATCAAGTTGAGATAAGCTTGCTGCTACTACCACTCACAGCAACACTAGTAACACTCAGCAAAAGCTGCAGTCAGGAATGCATACATGTACACAACAACAAGCGCTAATACTGTTTGATAAAGCTAGGAGGCATTGTGGTAGGCTGCTGGCATGGTCTGTAGTCAGATCATCTGTGCAAGTATACATACTGCTCTCATGTCCGCTGCTTTGGATGAATGCTGCCCTCACACACACTGGTTTGATACCCCAGTACTCTCACTAGCTCTGTTCTCACTGCGCTCACTCAGGTGCACACACACAGCCTTGTGCATTGCAATGCCTTCACTGCTTGAAAGGTGCAAAGGCAACCACTGAGTTATGACCACCAAATCCAAAAGAGTTGGAAATGCCAGCTGTGATGTCATGTTGCTGCTTCTCATTTGGAACAGTGTTGATGTCTGACACCTCATCCACCAGGTTGTCCTACAAACACATGCTTACTTATCAGCAGCTTGAGCTTGTTGTATTCTGCACAAGACCGCACTGAGGACAAAAAAAGTCCAGACGGCTTATTGTATACATGCTCAGTAGAGCACATAAAAGCAAGTGCATCTGTACGCTGCAGGCTGCAATGCACGCACTGCCATGTTTGAAGCTCAACTGACATCATGCAGCATTTGCAATGAAACAATCATTTTGTCTGCTGTAGACAGAGAAGAATGCGGTGTGTGGACAAGGCAGAAAGTGACTGTGGACAAGGAAATACATGAGTGAAAAGCTCAAATTGTGGACAGGAAACAAGTGGTTGACAAGCTAAAATCACGAACGTTCACAGCTAGTGTTCATTTTCATCATAGTCTTACATACCAGACCCTATCATGCTGCTACCACCACAGGAACTGGACGAAAATCAGATGCACTGACGCACAGTTACAGTGCAGCAGGCCAGCACAGGGCAGATGCCCCCACCTGGTTGAGGGTAGGGTGGACCCAGCCAGTCTCAATGGCTTTCAGGGTGGCGATGGCCTCCATACCTCCTGCAGCCCCTAGGCAGTGCCCAATCATGGACTTGGTGCCGTTCACCTTCAAGTGCTTTGTGTCGGGGAAAGCTGACTTGACTGCCTTGATCTCTGCGATGTCTCCCACTAGAGTGGAGGTGGCGTGCGCATTGATGTAGTTGACCTGTACAGCATTCGACTGCAATTTAGCACACAACACAACTGGCATTCGAGATCTGCATCTGTGCGATGTGTTTGCTGACAGCACACCTGCCGTGCAAAACGGCCGTCTTCTGCAATCCTGAAGCAGAGTCAGCACTGCTGACGAAGGACCAGCAACAGTTTGCTGACGTTTGGACATCAACGTCTCCAAATGTGGGGTTCCTGCCAACGGAGTTGGCACTCCAAGCCGAGAAGACCCCAGTAAGCTTAACATTTGGAACCCAGTAAAGCCCAACATTTGCTGCTGCAGATCTTGCAAATTTGCGACGGCCACCAAACTATACTGTCCTCTCACAAACCACCACCAGCTTCACAAACCTTAGCTCTGGTATTGCCTGCTCTTCTAGCTTGCTCAACAAGGGATGTGTAGCAGTCCAGCAAAAGCTGCAAGATGATAGTGGTCTATGCTAGACACACAGGATACAAAAACAACATGCCTTCAGCTGCTATAGGACAATCGAGTAAAATCCCTAGGGCTGTGGGTGCAGTGTACTCACCTGATCTCGCTCAATCATTGAGTCCTTGAGTGCCAACTCAATGCAGGTTTTCACTCCCAGCCCATCAGCTCTGGGGTCTGTCATGTGATAGGCATCACAGGTGATGGCACCCCCCAGGTACTCCCCAAGAATGTTAGCCCCCCTCTTCTGGGCATGTTCCAACGACTCCATGACAAGTACACCAGCACCTTCTCCCATGACAAAGCCGTCCCTGCCTTGATCCCAGGGACGAGACGCCTTCTGAGGCTCAGCATTGCGCTGTGATAGGGCTCTGCAATTCCAGAGGGCAGATGATCAGCAGGCTGGCAGTTGAATTTGCCAATCAATGCAATGATGACATACAGGAAACAGATAGTGAAGAAGATTCTGGAAACTCTAGGTCTAGATGTTCACCAAAGCGTCACACCCTCAGCATTGCATGTCTTGGCAGCAAAACCTGCCATGGCTATGTATACATGCTGCATGCAGCTGTGATGCTTTTCATTGCATGAGCAGCCAGTGCCAACACAGCACATGCTCTATCACTCAAAGCCACCGGCATCATCAAGATTTTGGTGAAGGTTTTTGGTCACTGTCTTGCATGGCATCTCTGCAGAACTGCAGCAACAAGTGACTACAGAGGCGCAGTCCCACCTGCAAGCTACAAAGCCACCCAGGCCTACAGGGATGATGGGAGCTTCTGATCCGCCAGCAATGATGATGTCAGCGTCACCCTTCCGGATGTGGTTGGCTGCCGCCACAAAGCAGTAGTTTGCGGTGGCACACGCCGTGGAGATGGAGTAGTTGGGGCCCATGAAACCAAGATCCATGGCCACCAATGCACTTCCCCTGCAACAGCCACATTATGTGTGATTCAGGCCCATGAAAAGAAGATTCACGGCCATCAATACACTTCTCCTGCACCAGTCACATTATGTGTGATTCAGGCCCATGAAAAGAAGATTCACGGCCTTCAATGCACTTCCCCTGCGACAGTCACATTATGTGTGATTCAGGCCCATGAAAAGAAGATTCACGGCCATGAATACACTTCCCCTGCAACAGTCACCTATGATTTGGGCCCATGACAAGAAGAGCCATGGCCAGTATACACTTCCCCTGCAACAGTCACATTATGTGTGATTGCCTGCTTAGACTGGCTTCAGTAGTTGGAATGCTGTGACTCGTGAACCTAAAGTCTATGGGTGTGGACTTGAGTTCACGCTTCCAGCCATTGCAGAACCTGGACCAGAATCAGCTCCTTGCTTGGTCTGGTATGCTGCTAATGTACTGCATGTTCAAGGATTGTGATGAGCAAACATGGCTGGCGTCATGAGTTTACTTGTGGCACAAGACATAGGATCTACCTGAAGCTTCAGGCTCAATACGGCACCGCAGCAACATCAACTGACATGGAGTTGTTTACTTGCAATATGGCTCCAGAAAGATGAAGCAGAGCAGAGCAAAGAATTTAAAAACAACCAATCATGAGCACTACTTATGTTCAGCAGCACACAACGCAGATGATGCCGGTGTTGAGTGGGCTTTGTTCATGGGGAATGGCCTCACATGTTAGTAATGGCATAAGGGATGAAGAAGGGTGAGATCTTCTTGTGGCCCTTCTCCACCAGGTTCTTCACACCATCTTGGAAGACAGTGAGCCCACCCATACCAGTGCCAACAAGGACTCCAGCTTTGGTCAGGTCAAGCTTGCCGTATGCATCAGCATTGTCTGCCTTGTCCAGGCCTGCTTGCTTGAGGGCCTTCTTGGAGGCAACTACTGAGTATGTGAGGCAGTCATCATATCGCCGCGCATTCTTCCTGTCTACAAGCCTGCAGGACGTGCCTTGTTATGGGTTTTGAAGCTGAGATGCAAGTTCCTAGCGTGCGCATGCATGTTGCAGACATGTCAGACAGCTAGCTGGTGTTGTGACAGCAGAACACTGAACAGGGTGTAGGTGCAGCATGCAAACCCTACCCTTCGATGTCAAAGTTTTCTATTTGTCCACCAAATCTGGTTGGGAACTCTGATGCATCAAATCTGGTGATTTCCTTGATACCACTCTTGCCTTCCAACAATCTGCATGTAGACGAAGCAACCAGTAAATGAGCAGTCACTCTGTTACTGCAATAACGTTTGCAGCAAGGCTGAGAATGCTCGAGGAGCTTACGAGTCATAGAACCTGTCTACATCATTGCCAAAACACGAAGCTACACCCATGCCAGTAATGACAATTCTTTCATTGTCTGGTCTGTGCGCTGTGACTATGCACCTTCCTGCAACACGGCACACCCCTTGATCACTGTATAAGCAGCCAGGTCCGGCTCGGTGTTCGGTGACCTTGGCAGCATCGTGAAACATACACAGCTACAGCGTCGCAACTTGCTTGCAGTGAGGTGTCAGTCACAACCCAGCGGCTTAAACCGGAGAGGTGCGACGTTTGACCAGGGACGCACGAACCTACCTGCGCGACGTGCAGACTGTTGTGGCCTGTTAAAAGCTAGCGGCGCCTGCGGGAATGCTCTGTGTAGCTTGCACTGGCCCAGTGGACTCGCACGAAGATTAGCTGCGCCTGGCATCATCGGTGTTTTATTTTCAGCGGCCAATTGCAGTCCGAGAAGCTATACAGCACGCAAAGGCGCTCGCCAAAGAAATGAATGAGCACAACAACAATCACAGGCAGAGACCGACGGAGATACAACCTCCCCTAATTTGCACTGCATATCGATGGTGCATTGCGATGATAGACGAACGGCACGATTACTGAAATTGATGGCTGAGCTATGATAGTGTCTAGGCCGTTCCTAGGTCCCAACTTTGCCTGCGCTGGTAACTTTGCATAATCAGAAGTAGTGTACCTTTGAGTTTCATGCTTCTATCAACTAAGGCTGAAAGCAAGACCTTGCATGCACAGCTCGTGTGAGAGCAAACAGCTTATATGGCTGACCCAAGTCAGGTTCATAGACTGTCACAGACGCAAATGTGCTTGCGGGCCAGGAAGTGTTCGTTTCGTGACAGATGCACATACGAGACCGGTCATGGCTGATCATGATATTGAACGACCAATAACTTATAGCGTCGACATGCAAGTCATGGTGTGTCTGATAGGTCCAGAGCCTAAGGTCCTTTGTCAGAATTTGAAAATCTTTACAAGGCTCACAGACTAGGGGTGAAACAGCACTCAGACTGGTTTGTCTCTGGCTCTCATATGCTCATTCAATTGTGTCATGGCCATCCTGTGCCCCCAAACTTTGCGCATATACGCATTCACATCGAGCTGTCCGATGCATGACGCATCATGATCATATGCAGGCGTTACGGCTATTGTCTGAACAGGATGACCGCATGCGGCGGAAGCCAACAATCAACAAGTTGTTGTCGTCCGCCGCATTCGATCCCGTTGTTGTGGAGCTTGCTATGCATTTGTGCTTTCGGACGTTGCCCGGTGTAAAACTTTGCGCACAATCGTGTCAGAGCATCAAAAGTTCCGGAAGGCGTGGTTGCTCGGGTAGCCCTTTCAAACGCAGTCTTCTAGCGTTTGCTGAAAGGGAAGCACAAGAGCAGCCTTGGAGTGCCAATTCGGCCGGTCAAAAGTACGCTGCATAGCTGTGAACGTCAGTGCACGACAGATCTTCCAAAATGTCGGAGTACCGTGGCGAGCTTGCAAATCCGTCTCGCTGTTGACAGGCAGGGTCAACAACGTCAAGACCTCCACTTGGTACTTGTCAACCCTCAAATTCCTCAGAACGCTGGTAGCGTGGCCAGGACCTGCGCAGCCACTTCTGTTGCTCTCCATTTGGTGAAACCTCTTGGATTTGATATTGACTCCCGCAAGTAAGTGCACAGACTTCAGCTATATAGATATAGCATTTTAGATGTAGCCTGTCCAGCATGCTACAGTTGCCCGCATATTGCCTGCTTGCAGATTGAAGCGGGCTGGGCTGGATTACTGGCCATTTGTTGTTGTCAAAATACATGACTCCTGGCAGGTCAGTCTGCAGATGCCAGTACTTGCAGCATATGCTGGTCCCAGCATTGGCAGCGTGGCTTTGTCTGGGGTCCTTAGCCTTTTGTTTGAAAGCTGTCTAGCAGACTGACATACCCGAGCCTTTTCAGGACTTTTACAGCTACTTCAATGAGCAGTCGGGACCCAAGCGTCTGTTTGGGTTCAGCAAACGTGGTACAAAGCATTATGCCACACCAGGTGCAGGACAAGCTTGAGGCAGCCACCAGCACACCAAGCTGCACTGTAATGATCATTCTGTTGATGTGCAAGACTTGAAAATGATTACCTGCAGGCACGTATCAGGCAGGAGACTGGCTGATGTTTGGTGCTGAAACTACAGGTCTGCCCAAAGAGGTATGTTTGTATAACTTGTTGCTGCACTTGGCCTGATACATGCAAAGTTGATTGCAACCATGTGAATGTTGCCAGCAATGCATGGAAGCTGCATCTGCAGGCACATACAGCTGCAGTAGATACACAAGGGGCTGTGGTCAAGATACCAATGATTGAGACTCACGTCAGATCGTTGAATCTTGCAGTCTCTGTTGGGGTAGGGCTGTATGAGGCCATCAGGCAGCTAGACTTTGCACAAGTGGCTGCTGAGCATGAGCAGTGACTCAACATAGCACCAGCTGTGCATTTGCCCACCCCAGAGATTTTCTTGATGATGAGGTCATCAAAATGAGGTCATTGCTAGAACTGGATCATGAATCCAAACTTGCAATTCACCTCCTACGCAGGCCTGCATCTGCCTAAACTTGGCAGATGTGTGTAGAAGGCAGCCAGCATCAAGCACCTGCTGCCACTGCATACTTGATGGCTTGCTTTGGCATGCCTCTGCTATTGTGACGGCTAGATTGTTTGGCTCAAAAGCTCACTTACATAGAGAGTCAGCAGTTTGGTGAGAAGCCTAGTGATCATACACTACAGCTACTGGACCCAACTTTAACAAGTGATGCTAGCACAACATTTCACCATCAGGCTGCATGTAATCCAAGTCTGATGATCCCACTGCATGCTCTTATATCTGTGGGCTTTCATGCCTGCCAGCAGATGTACTCCACCTGGACCATGCCAATCTGCAGTGGGCACACAGTGTCCACAATCATGTGAAGTTTCTGCATTGTCACAGCATTCCTGATGAGTTCATGCTGTTCAACATTGTTGCAAGCCTGACACATCTGCTACATAGCAGTGGCTACAGTTTAAATATTCACAGTAATTGTTAGTGTACCTGCCCTAGGACTGTCTTGAGACTGCCAAGTGGCGCTGTCCTCTTGCTGTGCAGTATCTTGAAGATCTGCATGTACTGCAGCACCCACAAACAGCAATCAGAGGCTGCTGGTGAGCGCTATGATGCCTCACACGTCACATACTAAAACGCATGGAGATGAACATTTGTATATAGAGAAACAGCTGAGTGCTGACATTGCTATCATGCCAATACGCGTTCCATGCATACCTCTGAGCTGGCATCTGGACAAACGAATGAACGGTCATTTGACTTGAAGGCCTTCTCCAAGTCTTCTGTCCCAATATACCTGCAGCAGCAGCAGCATATACTCTGACGCAGGAGGAGCCTTTTGCTGCAGCACATGTGGATTCAAGCATCCCTGCCAGACGACTGTCCTTTGTCTTGCTACTCTTCTGATAAATCAGCACATGCGAGCCCATCTCTGCAAACATATGTCGTATGTCCTGGTTCAATATGTATGCAAGGTGGCATAAATTGCTAAGGGTCCAAACCAGTACAGAAAACACAATTCCAAAAACTTCACAACTTGCCTCAAAAATGGCATGAATGTGAGTGCCAATGCTTTAGAACATGAGTGTACATTTGCACTACAGTAGATTTATGCTGTTGATGACAATGCTATGCCTGGACAGGACAGCAGGCACTTGCCTGACAGCAGCAACTTCACTCTGTTGCACCGTGAAGGAATCCACAGGGACCTCATCTTTGACAGTGACCAAGTACACATCAATGAACTCGTTGTTTACGAAGGTGTCATCATTGGTGTTGAATGCTGATTGCATGCTGAACAATGGCTCAATTGCCTGAGCAGCAGTACAATGTCAAAAAGGCAACATTGCAGTAGTGTTTCTGCCTTCCAGTGTATCATGTGCAACTTGTCCTCTGTGACAAGGAATGTGAGGCGTTTAGATGAAGCAATCACAGCAGCATATTGTTTGCCAGGTACAACACAGCAATCATGGTGACCTGTCCAACTCATGAACAACAGCGCAGTGGACCTTGTGCCTAAGCTACATACTGATGTGTGCAATTCTGCATGTGAAAGCAACAAAGATAGCGGGTTCTTATAACCCACCTCAACTGGCACATCGACACCAAGCTCCTCTTGAGTTTCTCTTTGAGCCGTCTCAAGAGACTGGTCCCCAGCTGTCACTGCAATGCAAAACCACATGATTGAGCAGCAAGATTTCTGCTACATGCAGCAAATGGCTCAGTTCTGTCTATGGAGTGGCGCACCATGACCTGCTGCCGAAATGTCCCATAGATTTGGCCAAGATTCTTTGCATTCAGCCCTCTTCTGGATGAGCAGTCTATGTGTACTTTGTGCGTAGATCCAGACATGGACAGCCCTGTGCCAGTCTCCTGCACAGCAGGTCTGCAGTGGCACCTTTCTAGGCTTCAACCTGCTGTGATACCTGATAGGACAAAGTGAAGTCACTCTGCGGTCAACATATAAAGCGACGTTCATGTGTACTACATGACATGTATTTGTACCATCTCTATGGACATGATTCCTGGCCTTCACGATGCCAGTCTTTGCGCCGATCTCGTTCAAGACATCGAAGTACTCTGTAGTTGCCGAAGTGCTGACGGCAGGCACTGCAAGCGATGCTGTAGCTGCCATGCGCACAACGGGCCGCGGAGCCAGAGATTTCAGATACGACTGTCGGAACAAGGTACGGCGGGTCTAAAACGTACTGCCTCTCGGTACAGCAGGCGATCCACTGCTTTACTGACACCGTGTCACGTTCGAGAAAAGTAGGTGGGGAACGATAAAATTCTGCAAATCATTTCTTCAATGCAATCGTCAGTGCTCATGTTCACTGCATAGACCGCAAAGCGATAGCACAGTATTAGTCAAACTCTATTGAATGACTAGTTTGACTGCCCCAACCTTCCTGGAAGAAGATGAAGGGATAACCACGCAGGCCTGGGCATCGACTTGATGAGACTTGCGAATAGGGGTTGCGCGTGAACGCAGATCGTGTAGCCCTTGGCTGCGGTATACCTGCATCCGTTGCAGTGTACCAGTCATGGCGAGTTGGCAGTTGCATCCTGCTTAATGGTTTGCCGGAGTATGTCAGTGCCTGAACAAGCGGGCACTTAACATAATTGCTGCAATCACTTTGCTGTCCGGCAACAGCGAGTGCCTCCCGATCGCTGCATCGTCGTCTGAGGTTCCATGGACACGCAAACACCTGCCTCAGGCAGTCCTACCCCTGAGGTAGCTCCGTCTCATACAGTCGTGGACTGTGTCCAGTGCTCGGCCTATGTTTGACGGCTTCATGACGGCCTGAAGAGACATCTTACATGTGCACATCCTACACAGAAGGCGTGCACTGAGTCATGAGCTATTTGTAGGCCCTACTTGGCATGTTGGGCAAGCTAAAGCGTACTTACAAAGGTGCATACCACTCTGCAACAACCAGGCAATGCAAAGCGCAACACCTCATCATGTCACTGCTGCATGTTGACGCTGACTCTTGCTACTTTCACTTGTGCAACACAGGCTATATATCAGCAGCTGTTCTCGGAAACCCTGACAGGAATGGCGCCCCAAACTTGCTGAGGCCATCTCCAGGTCTTGATTTCCTTGCAGAAAAGACTGCATTGTCTAACGGGGCTGCTGAGAGGTGAGCTCTCCTGTCTGAAGTTGTCTATGCAAGCACAGAGCTTTGTATGCCATGAGCTGAGTCCGTCGACATAGTCATGCTGCATCTGCAACCATATGCCAGCAAGCAGTACATGCATTGGCAGATGGAGCAAGCCATGCTTATTGGTTGACTTGAAACCAACGTGTGTTATTGCAAGCGCCAATCCACCAGTCATATACTAGCACCGTCACATATTAGCACCGTCACAACTGTTAGTTATGAAACAGATCTCACAACATGCAGCCTCTGATCCGTGTGTCATTGTCGCTTTTCAAACCTGTCATGCATCTCTCAGCACCATTTTGCAGAGGGTGTTGCAGCACTTTTGACAAACTGTACACCTGCTGTACAGGCCAAGGTCTCCTGTAGCAGCAGTCCTGGAGCTGGAGTCTGCTGCACCCCCAATGGACCTGGACCGCTCCTCACGTCTTGGGAGCTCGCCTGTTCCACGCCTACCCCTGCCTGACCTGAGCGCTTATGCCCTCCCTCCTCTTGAGAGCAGTGAGTCTGCTCAGGATACCTCCAACCTTGAGGACTCAAGGGAAAAGGACGGTTCTGTCACGTTGGCGGCTTCCCCTGTTGATGCTTCTGCTGCTAAAGTGGCAGACCTCACTGATAAGGACAGGCCATCAAAGCCTGTCTCCACTGCTGAGAATGCCACAAATGCCAGTAATGATTTGGAAAGAGGCGGGAAGGCCTCTAGCACGACTTCAGTAGAGGTTTTACCATTGCCAGGCACAAGGGATGAGAATGAGTGGTCAGTCGAGACAGACATCGTGACAGAGTCTGAAGCGGCTGGTGCTGACACCAAGTCATCAGGGCCACCTGAGGAGCCCCAAGAACAGCAGGAGTGGCCTGTCAAAGGTGACTTTTCAGCTTTTCAGTGGTGAAAGCACCAGGCTGATGTATTTGGGAGCTCTTCTAGGTTTCCGGGTCTGTGGTCCAGCTTTGGTACATCACTGGATGTGCATACCTTTTCGCATGTCACCTGTACATCAGATGTACACTGCAGGTCCATTTGCAGACACACCACAGCTGCAGACCATCGCCACTGTCCACTGCATATTCGTTGCCGGCAGCTGATACTTCCTTGCACTCTGAGGCAACCAGCAGGCCAATGTCTCAAGGCACAACACCAGAGCTGAAGTCGATTTTTGCTGGGCTGACGCAGTCAAACGCTTTGTTTCAGTGGTGGTGTGACTGCAGGCCAGCAGGAGGTGCAAGCTGATGCTGAAGGCCAGCTGTCAGGCCCAGCACCAATGCCTGTAACCGAGGAGGGGTTGGACAATGCAATGCAGGAGCTGGCCCTGGAAGTCAGGTGTGCACTGACTCATCTCTGGACCATCAGCCATGCTTGCGTTGTTTCTCTTGCATGCAGCATGCTTCTGAGTCGGAGGCAGGCTGACCAGCACTGGATGCATGTTGGGTAGTTTTGTGTGGCATTCACAAGCTAGGCAGCATTGACATTCCACGTGTGGCTCATGCTTAGCAAGGCACATAATGCACACTGCTGCGTCTGCGGCCACTGCATCAAACATCGAGTCTCTTCTGTGACCTCCCAAAGCTGCAGTTGCAAAACTATTGTATTTACCCCAACAGCATGCGATGCACCTGGACGCACTACATTGCCGCTGTCATGCTGCATCATGTCCTCACATGTTTTCATATAGATTCACTGTATGACACCTCATGGAAACACCCGATCAAGCCAGCATACATAGTGGAATGCTGATTGTTAGCATGGCCTTTGGTGAGTCTTCATCAATGCACAAGACTCAGGATGAAGTCTACATTGTGTGTGACTCTGAAGCAAGCCACGTGATTGTTGCTGTGTGGTGCTCCTGCAGACAGCTTTCAAGTAATTCAGCCCTGGTCAGCCAGGGCTCCTACCTGCAGCGGCATACTTCTTCTCTCATCCTCAAGATGTCTCAGGATGCAGCCACGCCTCCATTACCAGCTGTTGCACACATGGTGAGCCTGACGCCCTTGTTGTCATATCCTAACAATGTCCTCTAGTCATGTCTGTATATGCAACATATGTTAGTATCTCATGCTGCTATGCTGGAGATTCACCTCATGATTGTTGCATGCCTGGCTTATGCTGTATTGTTAGATTTCATCAATTTCATTATGTCCTCATGTATATGTACAGCATCAGCATGTGAGATTTCACAAGCTTGCCAGCTGCAGGTCAAAGCTTGTTGCATTGACTTGACCTGCATGTCAGGTGTCAGAGCGAATCAAAAGTCAGTCTGCTAATAATGGCATCATACATTTCTAAGAAACACGCTATCAGCATCAGTTGCTGGTGACCTGTTGCAGCAGAAGTTGACAATGTCATAGCTGGCAGCGTATGCAACAGTGTTCAGCCAATAAGACATGCAAAGAAAAGCATGCAGGATCTAGAACAGTGGCTGGCTGCCTCAGGTTGCAGCATGCCTCATCCTGTTGAGTCAATTATTCCTATGTTCCCTCTAGCGGCAGAAGCCCCTCAAGTCACACGTCGTACACAGTGTCACAGGCGCATATGGTCTGCATCAAGCAGGTATAAACTACAATGTTACAGCAGTCACAACCTTGTACTGCGTGCTATTGCAGGGCGCAGCTGCAAGGAGTGAAGCTTCTTCCCCACAGGTGGCGACCCCAGGCCGTGTTGCCAAGCCGAGTGACCCCCAGAAGACCATCAAGAGCATGGCTGCCAGCCTGTTCAGGGCCTTTGATGAGGGCAGGTTGAAAGAGCGTGCCCCAGCCCCTGCTGCTACGCCAGGTGGGTCATGTTTGTCCTTTGCCAACGTCAACAAACAATAACAGGACCTTAGGTTCTTTTTTGAATAGAACTCCCACCAGCTTGGTTTTTTTTCCACGCCACATACAACTGTGCTTTCAAGCCAGGATGTCTGGTGAGTCACAACTGGCTCCACACGCCAGACATTCAAGTATTAAATGAAATGAAATGAAATGAAGTTGTACCAAATGCTCAGGTCTGTCAGTTCACCAGTGTTACTGCGTTGCAGCTTTGGTCATGATATGACAAGCGGTGCAAGACAGTCAGCTAGAGCTGAAGGTATAGGCATGACACCTGCATGCAGTGGATGCACAAGCCATGAGTACTTTTTTTTTGCCCAGCACTTTGTTGTCAAGGCTGCTCTTCGTTTTGCATTTGCCATGTCATCTTATAAGCAGTCAGAGTGAAGCCGCTCATGTATGTCAATTTTACTGCCCATGTAGAGATAAAGATTAGGAAGGTGCGTGCACACACGCATTGAATTACACAGTCAGGATGCCTGAGCTGTATGTCTGCTGATGCCCCTAGATAAAGTTCTTTACCTCTTTAGGCTGCTGGCACGTGCAAATCACAGTGTAACACCCCTCCAGAAAAAGGAAAAAGATTTTGTCACACTCACACAGCTTTGATGATCTGTGCATATGGAGCTGGTCCACCATCAGAGTCCTGCCTGAAGAAATCAGGAATGTTGTGGCCAAAGCTTGCTGTTCTGTCGCAGGTGCACCAGCACAAGCAGAGCACACCCTGGCGGCAACCCTTCGCACCTATCGGTCATCGCCACCCAAAAGGAGGGAAGCCTCAACCCCATCTCCTGCTAGGACCTCATCCTATGCTTCCCGCCAACAGGCTTCCCTCCGACGCTCACTCTCCCCCCACGCTCGGCAGCAAACCTCTGCCGCGAGGAAACGCCCTGAGTGGGATGCCTCCAAGCCTTCTCAACCAAGCCCTGAGCATGCAAAGCGTGCTGCGGATGCTTTGAACCAGGCTATTGCCACAGGCATCCGATTGAACAGTCAGCCAAGTCCTCAGCGAGCACAGCCAGCTGTTGCTGAGTCACCAATTCAAAATGATGGTCACTTGGGGGCACAGCATGCAGCTGTGAGGCCCAAGCTTCCTGGTGGTTTGCAAGCTGAGAGCGCTGGTCAGCTGAGAGTCAGAAGCAGGGCCTCTGAGTCAGGTGCTGCAGCCAGTCATGTCATTTCAGGCAGTTCACACCAAGCTGCGGGAAGTGGTGCAATGAGATCGCCTTTGGAGACACCCAGCAGCAATGCAGCTCAGCCAGCATCAGTTTCTGACCACAGAGTTCCCAACAGATCATTGAAGGGTCAGGCAGGCAAAGGTCAGCTGTCCCCAACACCTTCACCCCCTCGCTTCCGCCGCCTGCCCTCCAATAGTCTCCTCGACCGTCCTGCTTGGGCTTCCCCAACACAACCTCGGGCCACAGCTGCAGCCGTACCCAGTCAGGCATCATCCTTGAGGCGTAGTACTGGCTCTCGCACTGTGACTGCGTCCAATGAGAGGAGGCAGACAGCCACAGGCAGCCGTCAGATGGAAGGTGGCGTGACAGGGAATTCTGCTGCTGGTGCCCATGCAGCCATTCAAGGTGTCAGACTGGCAGCTGACTCAGATACTGACATGCTAGGACAAGCAGACTCCCAGGCTAGTGCAGATTCCCATGCAGACTACCTGACAGATGCTCACGCACATGCTCATGCACCGGCCCTGCAGCGGCTGCAGCAAGCAGTAGAGGAGTACAAGAGCAGCTCCCCGCATGTGCTGGTGCCTGCTGCAGTTAAGCTGACAGCGGCTCTCAGGCAGGCCGCAAAGCGACCTGGTCAGCTCAGGCAATCTGTCGAAGACCTGCAACTGGCAGGCTTGAAGCTCAAGCATGAGGCAGGGGACAGTCCATGTGCTGACATGCCAATGTCTCCATGGCCTGCATGGGTGAAAGGGGCTTGGGGGTCACCCCAGGCTCCAGGTGGGGTGCCATCAGCACTCCCAGGTGTCCCAGGCAAGCAGACTCAAGGAGCTGCAGCAGCAGCTGCTGCAGCCATGCCATGTGACTCAGCAGGGATTGTAGGTGTGAATGCAGCAGCGATGACTAGGGACGTTGCACCTCAGCATGCACAGCATGAGCTCAGACCTGGCAGGGCCGCTGCACCAGAGGCTGCGTGGAGTCCTATGAAGAAGCCAGAGTCTGTAAGTAGTAGCAGAGACAGACTGGTCAGGCGCGCACTGGCAGAGGCAGAAGCAGCTGCTGCCAGGAACCCATCACAGTACCCAAGACGGCCCAGAGGACGATCACAGGGCAAGCCTTCTGGAGCTGCAGCTGGCAGAACCAGGACATCTGTCACTCCTCCCAGGCCTTCTATCAAACCCTCTAGGGCTTCTGCCACCCCTCCACGAGCTGCCATCACCCCGCCTAGAACTGCTAACCCACCCCTGCCTGTACCACCAGCCAGTGACAGAGCCAGGCAGCACAAGAACCTGCATGCTGCCCTTGGTCAGGCCAGCAACTTGGTGAAGCGACCATCTGTGAAGCGCAGTCAGGCTGGGGGCTCACGCAAGCGGTCTTGGCAGCCCACATCAGCAGCGCCCCATGCTTTCAAAGGGCACCCAGAGCCTGAGCTTCCCATTGTAGAAGGCAGGCAGGCCCAGTCAGCCCATCAGGGTCGGCCAGTCCACGGCGAGGCTTCGTCCTTGCAGAGCCGGCAAAGGGCAAGTGCCCTGGAGGCTTTTGGGATAGCCCCGACAACCCAGCACATAAACGCAGTGCAGTCACACCGTGTAAGGCTTGCTTCAGAGGATGATGAGGAGTCATTGCAGCTTCAGCAAAGCATGCAGGCTGAGGCAAATGTTGGCATGCAACACTTGACCCCAAACTTGAATTCAGGTCCCAGCGCTCATGCTACACTTGCCCCTGCGCACAGCATGACGTCTGTTGCAGCCTTGAGGCAGTGCTTTGAGCAGCGTGGTTCACCAAATGTGGGTCTGATCGACAGTGTGAAGCCGCGCAACAGGCTTCCTTTGAGGAAGGTGTCCTCCAAGGCACATGTGGTCACAGATGAAGGCTCACCGCAGCAAGCAGCGCTCCTGTGGCAGCAGTCTCTACGTGGAGAGCCTGATGGGGAGACTCTGGATGTTGAGCACCAGGCTGAGACTCATGCTGAGTGTGACAAGGCTGATCATGGTGCTGGGGGACGACAATCTCATGCAGGTCATGCGGCAGGTATGATTGATTGATGGATACATGCATTTTGTTGAAGCTTGCACCTTGTCAGCAGGCCAGCATCTGTCTTTGCAGTCTCTGACAACAAGCAAATGTTTAAATGTTTGGATTTCAGCCTGTTTGATGACTCCTGTATATTGCTTTGTACATCATGCAGGCACATGAAGCCTATGCCTGAAACTTGTCCTTCTCTTTCTGGGAATGATGCTCTGCATGCTTGTGGTGTTCCTTCTTCAACAAAACAAATGTCTGTCTGTAGCCATGGCCCAAGTTGACAAAGTGCTGTGATGCAGGGCGGCATGGGCACATTGCAATGGCAGGTGATGCCAACACAATTGTCCCACACCTATATCACACCATGAGCGCACTGGTCTCTCAGCGGCAAGCCAGTCCCAGGGTGTCAGTGCCAGGGATGCCAATCAGGGCCAGTGAGGGGACAGCAGCATCCCCAGCAGATCAAAGTCACTCTGTGTCTCCGTCACGGCTGACTGAAGCCTTGCTAGCAGCTGCAGATGACGTCACTTCATCTGCTGAGAAGCTGCCGGTGTCCCACCGGCTGCCTGTCAGCCGGTCTGTGTTTGATTCTGATGAAGGTGAGACCAGCTGCTACTATGCCAGCTTGACAATCACCAGGGCAGCTCAATTTGTTTTTCGTGCACCTGCCATCTTTGCTTGGAGCACAGCAGTATGCAGATATGCTGTAAACAGGATGCATGGGTTTGTCTGCTTGCGTTGAGTCATGACCCTGAGTGCTCTTCAGACAAAGGGCTTGAGGCACATCATACTGAATGCCTAGCAGAGCATCATGAAATAATTGAAGATTCAACAAGATTCAACATTGTGCAGGATCTCTCGTGTCATCAGATGAGGAAGTCATCATCAGTAACAAGGGGACAGCCTCTGCTAATCCCCAGGGCTGCCAGGCGCAGCCCTTGACTGAGGAAGCCACCCTTGCCCTCCTGCCAGACAGGTATGGATCAATTTCCAGTAGCTGTCAGCACTTCAGCCTTTGGTTACATGCCAACACCAGTGGCAAAATGTCCACTGCGCTGGTACATCTCACAGTTCCCAGTCACAATACGTTTGTTTGTGAGCACTGTGTATGAGCACCCCCTGAAGTGGCTTTGACTGTCTGTCTGTACGTTTGTATCGCGTTCTGTGCGCCCTGTCTTCTGTTTAATGCTGCTTGTGTCTACAAAAGCGCCCTGCTTGGTATGCAGCCGTTGCACTCCATGCCCAATACCACACTGTTGTGTGTCAGCACTCTCAACACAAGCTCCTCTTGGTAACAATAAAAAGCAAGAGGAATGTCAAGTAGATTATCAGTAAATCGTGTTCACAGGCAGATGAATGTGTGACTGCAGGGGCATGTCACCTGTGTCTGAGTCATCGGGGGATCAGGCAGCTTCTGGCTCAGGTCAGAGGCGTGAGGGTGAGTCAGCAAGGCCTGCTGGCCTGTCTGGGTCACAGCATGCTCAGCACACGCCTTGTTCAAACACCGACATGAGGTCAGCAGCCGTCTGTTGGGCATTTTCACTAACTGCCATCAATACCTAATGAGTCCTCATGGCATCCCTCAAGACTGCTCTTGAGGTGCTTCAAGAACCTTGTTGCTTGTTCCCTGACGCTGCAGGTTTCAGTGCTTGGATAAGCAATTCCACCTTGTTTGCATGCTGCTGGTGCATGCAGTTCATGATGGCTTCTTGTACGTGTAAGTGGTAGCCAGGCATGCTGACTTGACCAAGCAGAACACTATTTTGCTGCTCCACCATGTCCAGAGGTGCACAGTGTTGTTGAGCATGTGCAATGTGCAATGCCATTTTGTTGCCAGCCTCACAGCAAGACACAGCTGCATAGCTCATGTCTGTGCAAGTTGCTGCTTGAGTCTCAAATCATCAAAGTTGATGCAGACGTGAGGTGTACCCATGGAGAGCCCTGGCGTGGGCACATGGCCCCAGCTGGTTTCGGGTCATATGCAAGCTCCTCCCCTCGCCCCCACCCCACTTTGTCCACCCCCTGGGGCCTCATCTCCTCCAGACCAGCCTGGGTCTGCATGGCGCTGATGCCAAGAACTACGCATTTGATCAGGTGACTGACTTGCTGATCCTAGCACTGCCAGGCTGTGTTCTTTGGCAAAGTGCAGACTTGCCTTGCACAGCTTTATCAGCAACCCACAACTTGCAGTTGAAGAGACTCCTCAAAGGTTACGAGTCTTTCCAAAAAATACCTTGCAGTGCCAACACTTGAGGGCTGCTTCTTTGCAGCTACTCTCCTTGCTGGCATGCCTACCTAGGCAAACCCTTGAATGCAATGACACTCTTCTGCCTCAGCAGACCCCAATGTTTACTGCACACCAGAATCAAACAGGTATTGCTGTTATTGTCACTCATATGTTGCACTGCTGTTTCTCAAAGCGCTCCTGACCAAGCTCCTTGATTGGTTCCAGGTGCTCTTGGAGGACTGCAGTGAAGCAGATGTGGCAGAGCAGGCCAGTGGTGTCGTGGAGGCAGTGTTGCAGGGGCGTAACAGTGTGGTATTGGCCCTTGGGCAAGCCGGCTCTGGCAAGAGTCACACCGTGCTT
>JAABUO010003199.1_pt1 | contig 19612 bp, 34 predicted proteins | sample 5559291 | NCBI WGS metagenome assembly JAABUO01 (sample SAMN10711878, study PRJNA513372) | rock metagenome | isolation source: Antarctica rocks | place: Antarctica: Victoria Land, Finger Mt sud
CATCAGACAGGCCAGGCCAATACCATGCCTACCTGTCATTCCAGGCTAAGCAGAGCCACCCTTCTGGCTTCAACAGTCTGTGGCACTCTTCTAGAGCAAGCTCATAGTCAACAAGATGAATGCCGTGCATGACTGTGACTAAGTCTGCCACCCCTCCATGCTGTGCCACCTTCTTGTGCACCGTGGTCGCACTGATTGAGTTGATTGTCACACCACACTCCAGTGCTTGTGTGTGTGCCTTGGCAAGCAGAGCTGCGTTGCTTTCAACTGCTGTGACTCGAAACTTCCTGCATGATCAAGCGCAGGGTGAGGCAACTTTATGCTTGTCTTGGTTCTGGATAGACAAGAGATCATCACTGGTGAGGGCCATATGACTGGTGGCCTCTTGGCAGTCTCATGTATGAGCTGGTCTATAAAGAAAAGATAACAAATGTCTTGCCTCTTTGCTAGCTCAATAGCACCCCGACCAGTGCCTATGGCAATGTCATACGCAACTGGTTGAGATCCACGTGGGAACAGCTTGTCTATTTGACTCCACACTGACTCTGGAAAATATGATCTGCAACAGACAGCCCAGCAATGATGACACACTGGGGTTTGCAGCTGCTCACACATCATCTGAAAGCGTTCTAGTGCTGGCTCATCTGCTAGATGCTTGTCAAATTGCTCACAGGTAGCAGAGGCACCCAAGTGCTGTGTGCTGGATCTAATTCTGAGCATGACACTGATGTTACAACTGTGATTGTCCCTCGAGTCAGCCGAAATCATCTGCCGATAACCTACCTGTATCGCGCCAAGGGATGCGCACCATGCCCAGACAGCTTGGCACCTTTCGGGACAAAAGTGTCTCCGGTGGTGCTGGAAGAAGCTACTGGCTGAAATGGATGAGCAGGAGTGCCGGTGGCAGGCTCGCATACATAATCATGCAATGCGGCTCTCGGTTGTGTAGCTGCAGCGGCTTGCAAAATCGCTGGCCACGCTGCATGACCCCTGCCAGGCAGATCATACAACCTCAGAGCTTTGCCTAGATTCCGAAGGCACGGCATAGCTACTGCTCTGCTCAACTCAAAACCTCCACATGTTGGTCGTGGTGTGACACAGTGTCATTCTGATCTGATTTGTGATGTCGATCATGCTGAGCAACGCTTGTTTGACCTATTGAAGTTGGTTCAAGATGCTCGTGAGATCATGCGTGCCGTGCATGAACGGAACCCGTAAACGCAGAAAGCATGGCACTTCTTTGCACAACTGTGTCAACAACGGAACCCGCCGGCTCGCAGTGCGACATTGCAGGCTTCCATCGCGAAAGGGTTTGGCGCTTTGACAACATTCTGTCGTGGGAAGCAGTATGCTCAGTCTCAAGATCGTGTCCGACCCTCACGCGAAGCGCAAGCGCGTGCTGCTCCGGCAGAACCATCTTACATTGGATCATGAAGTCTCGCAAACAGATCCATTCCAACTTTTGAGAGCTGCTCGGATTGTCTTGCTATCTGAGGTCGGTTGAAAGCAAGGTGCACCTCGTGAACTGCAGCTGGCGCACAACGGTTGTCTTGGCGGACATCTGCATACTGTGCAGCACAGGATGAGCTCTATTTTTTACAATCCAATGATGACTTCTCGAGGCCAGTGAACCCCAGAAATGAGGCCGCTGCTCTGTCCCTTGTGTTTGATCACTTGAACAAATACCCAGGTCAGCCCATGTATAGATGAACGAGCACCAGGGGTCATTCGAATCCCGCTCAGAACATGATGCATTGTACAGGTCAATATGCCAATTTTGAGCATTGGATCAAGCAGCAATGTGCAGACTATGCTGCTGGGTCAGATGCAGCTGACACTGCAGCGGCTGACGATGCCGTTTTGCCCAGCAAATTATTTAGGTGGGTTTCCCTCCTGCAGGCCTTCAGCGCCCTTGATTCAGCTGTGCAGCTTGGGTAAGGGACACCAGCAAAACATCTGTACAATTGCATCTATTTCTCTGGGGCGCCTTTTCTGCTTTCATGAGCATACATTTCATTTGATCCCATCCCTCTAGCTCCCTTGTACTTTTGTTGCTGCAGATGGGTTCAGCAGTCTGACGTACAAACTCACCTGCAACCCGGAATTTTCAGCAGCAGTGTCAGAGGCTTGGCAGCATGTAAAGATCTGAATTCAGGCAGCATGGCCATCAGAGTTCCAGAAACCCTTCTCATCACTGAAGACACAGCAAAGGAATCTGACCTGGTGATTGCATCTCAAAAGCCTGCCATCACCTGTAGGCTTGTTACCCCTCACACATGGCACATGTGCCTAGCTGGCATGAACCTCTGCATGCATCCTCAAAACTTTCTAAAGCCAAACTTTGTGCTTCCTGTTTCTGTGTGCATGCAATCAAACTCTGCTGGACAAGAGTCCCAGGCTAGCATTGTTTCTTAAATTCACCTGTGTTGCTTGCAGGGTCCTGCTCTGATGCAGTTCACACAGCTAGGTGGTGATTCCATTGCTGTCATTTGGACAATGGTTGAGCGCCATGATCCTGACTCACAGTGGGCTGCCTTCTGGCAGAGTCTGCCTGAGACACTGCACTCAGGCCTCACCATGTCCGACACCCTTCTGCAGGCACTGCAGGGTACGTCAGCTCACACTGAGTGCCACAGTGCACGCCAGGTGAGAAAGCATCATCATAGCCAGCGACACAGGGTTGCTGTGACATCTGTTTCAGGTCAAGGTCAACAATCCTGTTTTCTGCCTCACACCCATGACTATTTAGTCTGCTGTAGAGTGTAGTCCCCTGTGTGTACAAGCTCTGCCCTCTGGGTCATGGATTTGCTCTCACTTGGTTATATAAACACATCACTGTGCTGACTTAGAGGGGCTGTTGCATGTTTCAACCAGTGACACTGATGGGGCTTGCTGTTGTGAGAGATGCCTCATATTCATGGGAAACCAGACAGGCATACACACTATTAGGTGCAGCATCTAGCCCTTGCCACATGGCATCATACAGTGTCTTGTGCTTGCAGCACATCAAGGAGCAGTATGAGGGGCTCAAGCCTATCTTGGATGCTTTGGTGGCTGCCTACCCTGCACATCTGGAGGCAGCCTGGTTTAGCTGGGATGCATACCTGTGGGCTGTGCAGCTTTGGTATGCATATGGCATGAAGGTCAGCATTCATGCTCCTGCAGCAAGCATTTGCAGATGCAGCCTGTGAGCATTGTACACACCTGACGCTTCCTTGCCTCCAAGTTTTGTGGTCCCTGGTCTCAATGAACACATCCTCATTTGGCTTGTGTATTGCTGTGCTAGCGCTTAGGTGTAGATGCAAGCTGTGATCAAAATCATCGCTCATTTGCAGGCTGTGCTGATGAGTAAGGATGGCTGGCATGTGCTGTGACTAATGCTTGTGAGGATGGTGCATGTGGTTTGCTCTCCTTGTGGTGAGTTATTCTCAGCTGTGTGCAGGTGAAGTGGCCAGATGGGTCTTGCAGGGAGTGCCTGGTGCCGTATGCAAGTCTGCTCAACCACTCAGTGCGCCCACACATTGTGCAGTATGGTCAGCTCGACGCTACAACTCGGCAGCTATGCTTTCCCCTGTTCCGGCCTGTCAGCAAGGGGCACCAGTGCTTCCTGTCGTATGGGCCTTTGTCCAACCTAAAGCTCATGCTGTTTTATGGGATAGCCATTCCAGACAACCCATATGATGTCGTGCAAATTAAACTTGAGGTAGGGTATATCTGAGCAGCATAGCTGCTGCTCCTCCTGTTGCTGTGGCTTTGTTTGTGTGTGCTTCGCTGCAGGCACCTGTCAAAGCAGAATAAAATTGCTGTGAATCTGCATCTTATGACATGCTATCAAAGTATTTGCATAATGTGGCACAGCTGCCTTTCTTGTACGACAGCTTTTGAAATCCAGTCATGCTGACACTTTCAACAACAGCTGTGGTGCAATCACCCTAGTGTGCTGCAGGCAAGAAACGATCACATGCAAAATCAGGCCGAGGCATTTCTGCAGAAGTTGAAGTTGCCCTTGCAGCATAAAATTTGCCTTGGTTCACTTCCAGTCGGCTTGCAAGTGACTGCTGCTGTACTTGGCATGCCAGCTGACACCCTGAAATCCACGATGCGGGGTGGCAGAGAACTAAATGTTAATGAGACATCAGAGCAAAATGCAATAAACAGTGCTTTGATCCCAAGACTGATGAACATACAGCAGCAGCTCTATGACAGTGCATCAATGCTTGAGGGCTTGCAGCAGACTGGAAACAGCGACCCAATGCTTAGCTGCGTTACTACATACATGGCCAGTCAACTGCATATTTGCAAATATGCATTGTCGATGTTGCACTTGAACGCTATGACGTGATTTTGACAGCACAGTGACTGTAGACAACTGCCAATGCAATCACGCTACAACCTTTTGTGACAAGCATCCAGGCATGCAACATTCTGCTCATTATGAACTGCAAAGAAAAACATACACGAGCGCCTTTTGTAGCAAAGTTAGCAGCTGATGGTAGTTGCCTACACAAATGTAGCTCAGCTAACAGTGGTTAGTCACAAGTGTGCAAAGCAGTTGATGCGCAAGCCTCATACTGTTTGCCTACATTGCAATTGGCATCAGATCCTGCGAGTGACTCTACAAGCTTGAAGTAGGCATACTTGCAGTCAAACGGCATGTCATACCAGTAATTGATGGCAACAACCATGTTGTCCTTTCCTGCCTTTTGCTCTACCTGGTGCCACCACAAACTTGGTAAAAACAAAACCTCGCCTGCCTTGACAGAGATCCGCATAGGTTTGGGCAGCGCGGCATTGAAATATGCAGCAAATTGATTGTGTTGACTCCTGCTTTGACTGCATCGGCTGCTTGCTTGCCAATGGGTGATGAAGGTTGTCTTTTGCCTGAAGCGTGCTGGTGCTGCAAGTGCTGTAGGAAAACTGCCATTGGCATTTGTCTTTCCAATGGTAATACAAAGTGGGGCTTGTGAACCATCTGTGCTTTGCATAGCAATAGTGCAAACAGCGTCTGCTCTACCATTTGGTGTGACAGCCACAGTGACCTGCACATGCCAGACCCTGATCCAATCAGGGCAAATCAAATGCCATAGTCCACTGCATTGTGTCTATGCCTTGGGTCTGTTTCTTCCGCAGTTTTGCGCACCTGTTTGTCATGCAGTTTGTGTGACAGGTAAGTCTGGTTCCAGAGTGACAAAGCTGGCCAGTGGTTGATTGCGCCTGCAATGCCAGGAGCTAATGTGAGTGCCCGCTCAGCGTTTATTGCTGCCAGCTGAGATCAAAGTCTTGCCTGTCAGCAGGCAGGGCTTGTTCCTGCTGACGAAGTCCCGATAGAATTGCAGGGGTGTGAGAGGCCATGCTACTCGCTGCACCTCAGTGCCCAAATCCAGTTCTGCAGTGGGAGGTATGCATGCTTGGCATAGCCAGGAAAAAACGAGACAACTCCAGACTGCAAGTACGAACGCGCACCTCTTACTTCCACAGACAGCTCGTGAAGAGCCTGTAGCGTGGGTCGCGAAGTCATAGGATTTGCTATGTGCGTCTGACCAATGGCGCCATACTTTGCAAACGCTGCCCAAGTCAGGTAATGTACTTTCCGTGACTGTGCTTGTCAACGCTTGCAGACAAGTGGCGATTTGTGCAAAGCGTTATTTAGTTACGAGTTGCAGCTTGCTAGTCAATCATGCCAGTCATGCAGCTTGAAGGCACGGCGCAGAGTGCGCCCTCACAGAGATTCAGTCAACGCCTTTCATGAAGCAGCCTGATCAGGCTGCTGCCCATGACAGATGTTGCATTTGCTTCGATCACATGGCTTTGCGCCTGGTGCAATATCCTGACCAGCGCCAAGCAGATCAGCAGGCAGCCCCACAAAGTCAAAGTAAAACAGCAGGTCGGAAGCTCTTCCAAAGCAGCATTTTGCTCAAAGATATCTGTGTAGGACATGCATTTCCTTAGTGGTATGAATCCGAGGACATGCATTTGGACAAACACTTATCAAAGTATCCAGGTATGAATGCATTTGTAGATTCAGGTCTAGGACACTGCCTTCCCCATTGCGGTTGCCATGTTGCCGAGCATCAGAGCACGTGGCACCATTGGAGAAGCACATCTTGCTCTGCCCTTGGTGCGCACCATTGACGCAGTAGCAATTATGCAATTATGAACCATGCAGCACCAGAGCATTCCCCTGCATAGCTACAGGCAGTATATGTATTTGGAAGCTGGTTTGGCTGGTGCTGCTCAAGACTGTTCAGCTGACAGTGTGTACATGTACATCAGCATGGCAGCCTACTGCGATGCTGCTGCTCAACTACTGCAGAAGCTCCAGAGCAGGCAACTCTGGCTGCTGCATGGAACATGACCTCACTGCTGTAAGCTAGACAAGTCAAGTGTCGCGCAAAGCTGAAAGAAGTTGTTCTTGGTTGCTGCGTTTCAACTGAATTGTGCTGTTGCATGGCAGAGGCTACCTTGCAAGGTGGTCTGTCAAACACAGGAAAGATTGCTGTGCTACCTGCACTTGTTTAACATTGTCTGGCCTTGTCTGGCCTCTGTGTAGAGCTGCTTGGCGTTAGCAATGTTATGATCATTCTGAGAGCGTGCAGTGCAGCACCGTCCAGCCAGCAGGTATAGAGGCCATATATATTGTCGCATACAACTCTGTGCAGCGGTGTTATAATACATGATGCACAAGCACTCCACATCAGTCTGCAGGCCAGCAACCTTGTGCTGCACAGCTTTTTCAGAGCTTCTGGCTGTGGATACACTGACTCTACTGAGGACTACTATTACCGGTACAGTGGTAGCTCACAATTGCCTTGAGAGGGGACAGGCATGCATATGTGTGATGAGAATGCTGGTGCAGCTGCCAGGACATCACTGTATTCAAGAAACATGTGATTTGGGTTGCGTCTTCAGACAATATCGTGATTATTTAGACAGCAACATCTCTGAATCTGCAGCGCAGAGCGCATGCCCTTGACATAAGCCTTTCTGGGACTGCAAGCTGCACCTGTCAGGCCCTATTGTATCAAGTTAATGATCAAACATATGCTTACCGTACCGTAATATTTGTGACAATAGCCACGCCATCAGACATTCCTTCGCTCTGTGTGCCACACAGACGCATCCATGTGACAGCCATCTAGTGGCTCATGCGGGACGGCATTTTCAGGTTTCGGCATAAGTAGTTTGACCTCTGCAGTTGCTCAGACACAACCAAATTTCTTGCTGTTCACCTGCTTCTGCTGATCACGGCAAACACATCATCCCAATTGCAATAACTATGCTGACTGCAAGCATGACGCGCACCAGCGGCTTGGTCTCCACCAGCCGAAACTCCGTCAACCGCAACGTATTTCGAAAAAGCCTAGCACCTATTGCTTTGCGCCAACGCAGCACGAGCACAATCCATGCTGAGGCAAACAACACAGGAGGCTCCAAGGGCGGCTCCATCACCAACAGCGGCAAGACCGCGCAGCCCGACTCATACGAGGTATGCAAGGCATGTCAGGCAGGAAGTGTATTGGCTGCCACAGCAAGGCTGCAACCACCTGATACGTGCTTGATGCTTGTCGATTGTAGTGATGACACGTGTTGCCAACCATGGTATCCTGTAGGTTGTAGTTTGCATGCGCATTTTGTTGCGTTAAGGTATGCAGCTCACGACAAGTGCATGCACTGCTTCGAATATTCACGTCGGCTCATGTTGGTGTCTGCCTTTGCAGCGTATTGAAGCACCCGTCCGAAACCACGATTCAGCGGATAAAGGCTATGCGTATGAAGGCAAGGACATCAGCGACCGACAGAGTGATGTTGACCGTCTGCTAGTTGACCAGGACCAGCCTGAGGAGCAACGCTTCCTTGGGACTGCGGTAGCATTTCCAGATGCTCTGAGGTTCAAGGGTGCAGCACCAGAGATTGTCAACAGCAGGTACAATTATAGCCCCACACCCTGCAATACTCACTGCACATCTCCAGCTGGCTATGCATGCTGCGCACGCAGGCTGCCTTCTTCACATCAAATGCTGTTTTTGCAATTGCTGCTGAGGGCCACATATGCATATGCTTGGCAAGTTCAGTTTGTACCGTTGCCAGTGGCTCAAAGTCGGCTTGCGCGTTGCATGACACTTTGGCAATATGGATACCTGATTATACGTTCTGAGCACTGCCCCTGTGTTTCCATTTCGATGTTCACTGCAGGTTGGCCATGCTTGGTGTTGTTGCAGCACTAGCAGCAGAGTTCACAACCAACAAGAACGTGTTTGAGCAAGTCAAAGCCTACCCAGGACCTATTGCCGCCACTTTCCTGCTCTGGATCGTTGCCACCTTGGTGCCAATCCTGAGAGGCACTCCCAGGAAGGGCAACTTCATCTTCACCTCTGGGCGTGAGCTGATCAATGGCCGCGTTGCTATGATGGGTTTTGTAGCCCTCATTGCCACTGAGTACTTCTCTGGAGGACAAACCATCCCCCACTTCTATGGTCTCATCAAATAGATTAGCATTTCAGCAGGCTGCCTAGCTACAAAGATTCTTGAAATTGACTGTCTTTGTGTGTGTGCCTAGCCACATTGTCCTGTATAGTGTGATCACATGTGTTTGTCTGTGCACTCTGGCACCATGGCAGCCTGGTAGCATAGTGCTATATTGATATTGCTGCCATGGTGGCAGCTGCGGTGGCCACATTGCGTGTACAAGTACAATTGATTTCATGCAAGTTTTTGTTAATTAATGACTGTTTCTGTTTTTATACAGAATTGTCTATTGTTGCTGACATGTACAACCCCGTTACCATTTCATTTACAGATTTGATACTAGATAGAATCAGCTTCTGTCAGGAGACTGGCTGTTTTTAGCTGTCACACTGCAATCACTCAGGATAGGTATTGCAAACTCACAAACACAATGCTGTGTAACAAATGGAACTGCAGCCAACTCAATGCAGGTGTCACACTTGCATGCACAGCAGGTAGCAACTCAGTGTTCACATGTAGACTCAGTTTGATACAGTCAAATCATGCAATGACTGACGGCACATGCCGTAGCTAGTCTTGCAAGTACTCTAGCCATCACCCATTTTTGGTAGACGTTGAAGCAGCTGTGACTGTGCCTAGCCTTGTTCTCAACTGGCATGAATGCTTTTGCTTTGCCAAGCTCTTGCTCAGCATGTGCACCTGTGGTGTGGGGTTCCATCGTAGTCATGCATGGAGTGGTCCAGCGCACTACAGAGTCAGCAACACAATCTTGTCAGCAAATTCAGTGGTCCAGGGTGTTTGATCAATTTGATGTGCAGACGCAAGCTGAAACGAATAAACTTTGCCTCCTGTGTGAGAAGCACACTTCTGGCATATTTGTCAGCTGCGGGCCGAACACGCAGCAGTACAGTAGTGTTCAAGGTTGATGTGCTTCCTGACTGACTCACGACAGCGGCGCAAGCAGACTCTCTGCACAGACAGTCTTTACAGTGCATGCAACTTATCTTGAAGCTTGAACTGTTGCCAATTCCAATATGCAGTGTCAATGACGCCTGATTGTACACCATCTTTCTGCCTGGTGGAAGTGTTGACATGTATTCCAACAATGCGAGCAACTATTCAGCCCCATCCTGGGCCGCTGAAAATATACCCTGTACACAAGACACAGACAAGACATGCTGTGCACATGCAAGCACTCCTGTGCGCTGCTGCTGTCGTCTAGTGATCGCACTCAGTGACCAGTCTGGTCATGTCAACAGGTTCTGCAATCTGAAAGCCGGGGCTGTGAACAGGGCGGCATGAAGAGCATAGTGGACACTTGAAATCCTCTGTGCAGCACTTTGCGATCAGCAGGACAGCAAAAGCACTGATGAGGACAGCAAAAGGTGTGCCAAGGTGCACGACATACATAGCATGATGACATGCCGAACATGCCCCTCCATTGGTTGCGAACATGATGTGATGACAAGCATGACCCTTGAAGTGTGTGTGGGTGCCCTGCATCTGGGACAGGGCTTAAAAGCTGCACCAGGTGTGCTTGATGTGCAGCCGTCCTCTTCAAGCTGATGCTGCCGTTTCTCTACTTCCCTAGCTTCCTGAGCCTCTTGCAGCTGTTGCTCCTGCAATAGCCTTGCAACCGCTGCCAAGAACACTTGAGCATCCATTGAGTGCTTTCCTGGACCCTAGCAGTGCCAGGGTTATCTTATAGCATCAGGCCAAAGGTATGGCGGATAGTCAATGAGTGGCAGCCTTGCAAGGTTACAGCATTTTTGCACTCAGCTTGATAGAAGCTGACGGCAACGTCAGAAACCGTTTCAAAGATAATTTCAGGCATTTGCAAGAGTACATCTAAGCAGAGGCTATGGTCAAATCAATATCACCTGCGAGACATACTGTTACAAGGAACAACAGAGGCAGCAGCAGCAGCAGTAGTAATAGGCAAAGGTGTGTGAACATTGCATGCAGCCCACTCTTTGCCAGCATCGAAGCTGTATCGCAACAGCGGTTTTTTCGATTGACATAGCTTCAAAAGTGTGTGACTGAAAGTTGAAAGCAGGGTCATATCCTGCTCAGACCTCGCCGTGCTCTGGTTGAAGCCTCAAACAAGTAGCCTGCCGCTGTGGCTGCTTGCTCAGCACACCTTGCAAAGCTCTCTGCTGAGCTGCTTGTGCTGTCAGGCTTTGCTGCACGTGTAATGACCACAGCAATGTTGGACTGGCGTGCAACACTCAGTGTGAAGGCGCCACCATTCACCCTTTGCCAATGATGTGGGCCTGCTAAAAGCTTGTCCCTGCAAAGGCATGGTCCAGTCATTTGATGCATATGCAGTTGGACCTGCAGCCCTTGTGGGATCAGGCATTTGAAGGCACGATATGCACCCATAGTAATGACGAATGTCAAAACAAAGGTACCCACAGGATCAAGACCAGGCTATTTCTCAAAAATTCTCAGACAGTGCAGTACTGCAGACATCACATACCTGAGTGTTGATGCTATTTGAAGCACAGCCTGCCCCTTATCTGTGCTGTGGTGGTACCCACTGCTCTCCTGCTTAGAGGAGAAAGGCAGCCATCCAGAAAAGAGAGCCAGCAGGGCACTAGACGTGGGTAGGCCTCCACCGTGTAGATTCATGATAAGGCTGCCATGCACAGGATGCAATGCTGTGGCCAGAGCTTCCAGTACTTCACTATCTGCAATCATGTCAACAATAACAGAATGAATCTTGCAAACGTAATTGCTCTTAGAGGAGCAAAGCATTTTCTGAGCAAAAGCACTCACTGTTGTCATGCAGTCATTGACATATGGCCTTTACCTGGGTCACAGAAGCAATCAGGAACGTCATCATTGCCATCAAAAGCATCTATAAACACAATGTTGAGAGGGTCTGCAATCCCCTTGTGCACCTGAGAAGCCAGGTTCAAGACATAATCTGCTGCGTCTGCGGTATGCAATCTCAGGTTGGATCTGCGCAACACCAGCAAAGACCTGTCAAAGCGAATGTGTCAACATGCACTTGCAGCTTCACATCTTTGCCTTTGCTCAAAGGCACAGAGCAGCGGATCATGATACAGGGTAACTCATGCCATGTTCCATGCACACATATGCAGACCACAACATGCTGAGACAACTTTTGTGAGGCGCATTTATGAGTGAGTGCCCTGAACTGCTATATACAACTCCAAGGATTGCTCACTGTCGCTGCTGTCAGGGTGTCTTACCTGCTATATGGAAGGCCCATGCACTGAGTAGCCGCTGTAACAACAGTAGGATCCAGCTCAACTGCATCCACGAGCAAGCCAGGAAAGTGGTGGCTGAGAAAGTTTGGCAGAGATCCACCTCCTAAGCCTATACACAAGGCCCGGCAGCTTGTATGATGACGAGTGTCAGATGCACCCAGCCCTTGGGGTACCCCCCTGCCATTGTCAAGCCTCTGCTCCAGGGGATCAGACTGAAATCTTAATGTCGCCGTTGATGTTGTAGCAAGGGATGGAAGCCCTGATAAGCAGGCATCCAGCTTGCCTGTCAACCCAATGACAGCTGCACCTGCATGCCACATATGCCATGTTACCTCCAACTGCAAGTGCCATCGCAGTGCACTGGATTCATGTGCTTGCTTGCGCTACAGCAATGACAAACAGGAGGTGAGCCATCTATTCAGCAATGCATCTTACGCTTGCTCATCAGGTGCTGACAGGTGTCAGAGCATGAAACAGGTGGCTGAGCGTGTGAAGCAACCATATACACTGTGATTGCGTGACCAACAGTTAGCATGAAAAAGGCCCAACCTGCTGAGGCCATGGTCTTGAGGTACTCAAAGGCCAGACAGTCAGCTGTGGCATGGAGAGTGTGCGAATTGTGCTGCAGTGCAACCCGAGAAACACTTTGGCGAGTGTCATTGAATCTCAGAACCCTCCACTGCTGCTGTTCTGCACTGTCAAGGCCACTGAGTGGGGACGCAATGTGTGCGGTCACCGTCACCTGCACAGCATCTTGTGAGCTACATTTCGTCTGCAATTTTGTGCTCTCAAACGATTGGCACAGGCGTACTTCGCCGTTGCCGCAGTGAGAACTTTGGGCGAACACAGTTGTCCCTGAGTCGTGACCCCAGCCTCCGGCCTGAGTTCCCCACCACTCAGGCGAGTACTTCCAATGCCCAGGATCGTTTTTCTCAGCAGCTGCTGCGGCGCGAACTCTGTCACCTTGCGCACAGTGAGGCTTTGTCCGTGCTGAGCTCGCAGCTGATAGTTGACAACGTCTTGTAGCGTAGGCCGGCACAGCGGCAATGCGATGCGCCGTGACGTGACAACGATACAACGCAAATGCGCGCGAGCAACGGCACTTGAGAATCACGAGTTGCTGCCCAGGAGAAACAAGGCCCAGCGTAGCGCGTGACATGCAACTCTGCTACTGCCGAAGATTATCTTGATTTTGTGTCGGCGATCATCGCAACGCTCCTTTTTCCTTTGCACTGGCCTCGAGCCAGGCTTGTGTGTCGCTCTGAAGGCGCGATGCTGCCGTTGCCGAGTCAACGCACAATCATCGCTTGATCTCATGTCTAAATGCAGGTGAGTAATCGGGAACGAGCGAGACGAACGAGTCCTAGGCCTAGCTGGCTTTTGTAAGTGAACCACCGAAGTAACCATTGCCATGCGGACACTGCTTGGAAGGGAATTGAGCCGTGCACGGCATGCAAAATGCTTTCAATGATTGATCAAGTGCATACAAACGCAAAGAACAATGCATCTTGATCAGGCCCACTTGCTTTAGCTTGATCTCTTGTGCAGCAAAAGGCCTGCTTCGCTGAGTGCCTCGTACATAGAAGCCTACGTTATGCTTGATACACACACAACTCCTGCATTGCCGTGGGGGGCAGGAGGAACGGATGGCGTCAGCCGCGCAAGCACCGCTGATCCTTTGCCAGGTCCTGCCACAGCTACTTCCAACCCTCGCGGCCAGGTGCCCTTGCCTGAGGTTGGCTCTCACATTGAGGTGAGGATCACCTGCGCCCGAGAGAGCAACCTTCCAGTCATTTTCCCTCTGTCAGATAAACATTCGCAACACACAGGTCAAGTGGCAGATTGAGGATGAGGACAAAGTAGAATCTCTGGTACTTGCGCAAAGGTGTTGAGCAACAAATGTAAATACTGCTGTGGACGCTTGAACATTGCAGCGCTTGCCATTCGTGCAGTGGTGGAAAGCACATGTGCACTGGATAGAGCCTGTCTCGTCTGAGACCAGTGCGCCACTCGCTGCTGTCTTGAGGTGGATGCTGCCGGTTGAGATCACGATTGCTTGTGTGCTTTGAGCAATGTGACTGGAACAGTGTTGGCCTGCGGTATAGGTACCAGGCATTCCGTGACTTTGAGGAAGAAACAGCAGATGTGATGTTTATGGCAGATGGTATGATGCCAGTGTGTCTAATACGACAGCAATCATCCAAGCATTTGACGTTGTGATGCGCGACGTCCACGCCATTGCATGCACAGGGCATTTGTATCATACTGATAATGATGAGACGCTTTTGCGATGGCGGAAGGAAGGAGAGCAGCAGAGCGACTCTGATGATGATGATGATGACGGCAGCCAGCTGGTTGATGCTAATGATTTAGATGAAGATGAGCAGCTAATTGAAAGGTCAGACTAGTGACTGCATCTAGGACAGTATATCAAGATACAATGCTCTGCTCAATGACTGGCACAAGTGCTTATCCTGGTTGGTGTTTCAGGGAGCTTGGGGTGAATGCAGAGGATGTCATGAGGCAGCAACTCCAGCAGTACCCACTGGACCAGCAGAGGCAGCTTGCATCAGGGGCTAGAACATTTGTTGATCATTTCAGGTAGCTCTCCTAGATGCTTGTATGCAAGCTTATGCATCAGCAACACACCTCCCATGCCAGTATCCAGTGCATGATTGACCATAACATATTGTGTGTCTGTGGGTGTGTGTACCAAACAAGGTCATTGTCTGAGCTGCAGTTGTGCCTGAAACACACAAGTAAGCATGTTATGTGTTTCATGATGATGTCTCCAGGGAACAACTGAGTCAGCTGGCGCAGGCTCAAGGCGGCTCAGGTTACACTGTCACAGAAAATGATGTACATGGCATATTTGCATCCCTGAAGCAGCGCTGAGCGTCATACTTCAAAGCTGTATACCAGCTGACATGTTTGTATCATAACAAGCTTTGAAACTGATCTGCACGTGGCCAGTGAAGTGCGCGTCACAAAGCCTTCCATCTCCACTGGCTGCCTATGTAGTATAGTGTATACAAGCAGCTTGGGATATGGCGCCCGATTCTTATGCAGCAAACACAATTCCATTGTAAAGATGACTGGCTGAAACATGAACCTACATTAAGGGTGAAACCAAACTGACAGATGCTTCAGCTTCACCCACGAATACAATACTGATCGCACTGCACAATTAAACCCTGCTCTCGCGTATGATCCCTCGCAATTAGACTGCAGGTTTTTCAAGCAGTGATGCACATGCGCAGCATGCCCTCTGATCTTTTTCAGCTTGGCTTGTGTAAAGGTGCAACACCTTGCTTAGCAGTAAATATTCATTAATGAGCCATCACCTCCAAAAGCAACGTTTCGTCTTCTGGAGTGATTTCTTCAAAGCAGAGACAAACTTCTCTGCTCGGTTGCTTGGACTTGCGCAATCACTTTCATCGCAGTGTGCAGAATTATCTTTGGGTGGTAGTGTCAACAACATCTAGGGCGATATGCCTTATCTGTCAAGGCATTTGACTTTTGGCTAGCAGCCTGCCCCCGTGTTTGCGGCAATTACACTCATCGCACCGGTACCCATCAAAAGACACACCGCATGGCCGCCTCGCAGTTGGATGTCGTCGTCCCTGCTGAGTTGTAGCTCTGTTGCTTCGACCTGTGTATAGGTGATCAGCTGTGACTGAGGGCCCCGTAATATGATCAGCTGTGACTGAGGGGTCCGTAAAAGACAATACTTTGACAGCCTTCAATTTCTGTCTTTACAGATTGTGTGCCTGTGTAGAGTTCTGAAGACGTGCTTCAGAATCAGGAGCTGACAGCTGCAGTCCTCAGTCACCTGGACAGCTTGCGAGATATCATTGCTTGCTCTGCTGTCAGCAAGTGCTGGCTTGCTACAGTCAGCAGCTTGGCACCAACATCCTTGGTCATCCCTGGCCCTAATGCTAAGCTGACACTCCCTGCCACTCATCAAATTCAGTATCGGGTACAGCAGAAACACAGCAGTGGTCATTTGCAAAATCTGCATAGATTGTCAGTACTACTGGAGGCATCAGAAGACGTGGCAATAATCCTATCAGATGGACTGGCAGCATTTGGACTGGCAATGGTAGCCTTTGCAGGCCTGTGGCCTCTCACTGTTGTTACACTTGGTGGCCCATTTATGCTGACACAGGTTGTGCCGCTGCTACCTACAACACTGCAGTCCCTACGTGCAACAGTAGGTCCTCGACAAGAGCTTGATAGTGATGGAGGTGGCAACATATCATTGGCCCGTTTCAAGAGGCTCAAAAGCCTGCGCATCTTGTATCTGAATTTTGGAGGCCATGCAAGCCAAGAAAAGGCTTTTGAACTAGATGCTGCTCTGCCAAATCTGCATGACTTGCATGTGTCACCATGTACCACCACATGCTACATTGACTCTGTGGCTGGTCTGCTACCAAATCTGACCCATGCAGCCTGTGTTGTGCGTAATTGTGATGCAGAAAAGTTTGCTGACCTGCCATGCATTCAATGCTTATGTCTGGGTCTCATCAAAGCTGACGACAGTGATGTTTCATTTGTGGTCAAGGCAGACAGTCGTTTACAAAAGCTCAGCATGTATGTTTCCTCAGGGGTCACCATTGTCATTGTGTCGCATAAGTCAGACTTGTGCTTTCATTGTGGTGGACTTGGCAGAATATCGGCTGTTAGCAAAGTTGGCACTCAGGAGGTTGTGTGCAGGGTGCCTAGAAACTTTCAGCCACTTTCTTTAGATGATCCCAATTTGTCAATAGATGGCCTGAATCTGTAGTGTCACAGACTCCATTTATTATGCCACAGCTGTGTTTCGAAGCTTTGCATGGCCAATCACGACATTCGAACATCCATATTTGATCAGCCTAACAACAACGACAAGCGTACAGTTCGTCTGCACCCTGCAATTCACACTCTGTTCATTTACATCTGAGCACAGACTCTTAGCATCTGACCAAAGAGATAGCCAGCACAAACGAGATGGAGTGTCTGAAATTGCTTGATACGCAGCACATTTACTGTGAGAACTGTAACTTGACGCATGCCCAACTCACATCGGTTTTGCATTGAGGCAGGTCAAATCATTTTTGTCATGTAATCATGACACTGTCATCCTTTGTAGTTCAAAACAGCTCATGCATGACCAAGTATCACTCATCATAATGTGTCAACATATAATAGTATGAGTATCTATAGCAGAATTGTAATATAGTACAGATGCACTAACATCAATAAGAATATATGGTCTACTAATGGGGCAGTTCTGACCGTCACTGATTGTGACGTCATGACCAGCTCAACCTGACAAATGCAGCAAGACTGCTCCATTCTGATGTAATCCGGTGCAAGACCATGTAAACTGTGCACGTGGGTAACAGCTGCAGAGACAAAGCACCACAGTAGAGATAGCTGGGACACCAAACCCAGACTCACCATTGATACACACCATGTGTAACACACATTGTTACAGTGTGGCCCACATATGGAGGTAACGAGTCTGCTCACGGCGCTAGCTGTGACCTCTTAGCAACCCCGTTATACATATATGGGAAATGTGTAGAGAACCAATATGGGCCGCTGCTGCATGTCAAGCTGCTGCCCTTGTATTGCCACCTTTGTCAATTGACAGTCGTCTAAATGAAGCGAATGTTTACAGCTACTCTGGCCTGTACGAGAGGCTGCCTTCACCATCTTCTGGCTTCCTGATTTCGCATTCTCTGCAAATGGCAGCATACGTCAAAATCAGTGAATGCAAAAGCAACTACTGCCGTTGCATGTGTGAGCAACAAGCACCCACAGCTTCTTAGCTTGTGCATAAGCTAGGGCAGGTGCTCAAAGTGAGCTAGGCACAGCAAGCAAGGCACACACACACACAGCCACACACACAATGCGGTGAATGCAGTGTGAGCAGCAGGCAAGGGAGAGGCCCTACATGTGCACGGGCCAGCCTTCATAATGTTGGCTTCCCTGCTTCTTTCTAATGGGCGCTGCTGTTGCTCTTTGAACTGCGCTGCCACACTGTTGTTCCTATCTTCATGCTCAGCTGCCATGGCAGTGTTGCTTATTTGCTTCTGGGAAGCAGGATCCGAAATGTGTGCAGCTGGTCTTCACACAGATGCCTATCTTGACAACGCCACTTGTTCTGAACACAGTACTGCCGCTGCTTGCTGCTGCGCTGCTGCTGTGTTGTTCCTATCTTCCTGCTCAGCTGTCTGGAGCTGCTGGCTGCCATGCCAGCTGCATAATTTGCTGTGTGGCCACACCTGGCAGGGTTCTCTAACTACAGTCTGGCTGCTGCAAAGACACCATCACTCCTCCTTGCTTTGCTCTGTCGCTGCCCTGGATGCCTGAGGCGCATGCTGGGTGACCCAGGTTTGGGCTGTGTGTATGGGAGGGGGGGAGGGGGGCGGGGAGAGGGGAACAGGTGGGGGTTTAGAGGCGCCCCCCTGGCGGCTGCTGCTGCCTTCCACCAAAGTGACCACCTGCTGTGGCATGGCGACCCCTTCCCCTGCCCCTGCCCCTGTCGCTACCCCCTGAGCCACTGCTCCCCTGGCTACTGGGGGGTGTCTGTACGTTGTTGCTCAGGCCTGGCCTGTTGGTGTCAGCCTGCCTGTCGCCTTGACCTCTGTCAGACCGTGAGGCGTGCTCCCCAAAGGGGTTGCCATCCCCATTCCCCAGGCGTCTCAGCATGTCAGGCCTCAAGCCAGAGCCAAAGCCTCCTCTGGCAGCTGGTGCAAGGGCAGGGGCAGGATCTCTGGTGCCCTGGAACTGTTGGCCTGGCTGGCTTTGGGGGCTGCCAACAGCAGGGGAGTTGGGTGTGGGCATGCCACTGCTCGAAGAAGTGTTGCCCTTCCTGCCACCAGTGGTGCTGCTGCTGAGTGAGACAGGGCCAGATGGCCTGGCAAGACCTGGTGGGGGTGGGGGGGTCAGACCCCTGTCAGCAGCCTGCAAGATGGGCACACATATGAAAAAGTGATGACCTGAAGTATGCAGGCTGAAACCAAGGCGCATTGAGGACAGCAACAAGCCCACAGTCAGTCAGTGAATGGCAGCTGCAATCTTGAGATGAGGGCTTGCAAGTATGTTGAGTAAATCAAAGACAAGGGATCAGGCAGGCAGAGTTGGGTGACACATTGAAGGCAGGGGGGAGGTGAGTGAGTGTACCTGGACTTTGTCCTCCAGCTGTGTGATGGAGGCAATGGGGCTGGAGGCAATGGGGCTGGCGCCTGCTGTGCGCTGCTGCCCATCCTGCACCTCAATGGCATGCTTGTCCAGCTGCTGCTGGGATGCCTTGGCATGTGCCTGCCGCTCCTCCTTTACCAAATGTAGAGTGCATCAGGAATTGATTCTTCATGTCATGCATGACCTCTATCAAGCAGTGCTACTGAGGGTATCATAAATGCAATCATTGTGTTGCGTGCAACTTTCTGCCTTCATCTAAACATACAGTCATGTTCACAACATTAGTCTGGAACATTGGTTTTATGGCTTCTACGCAACTCACTCTTCATATATGCACTCAAACACATGACCGCCACAGCATGAGCGTTCCATATGTCTGTCCAGGCATACAGTAGCATGCCAAGCATGCGAGATCACATGAGGAGGGTCTGCAAGATTTCAGCAACAGCAACAAGCAATCGCGCAATTGTGAGCAGACTGATCTGGGGCTGAGCACAATTCAGTTTACCTTCAGCTGTTGCTGCAGGACACTCTTCTCCTTCACCACAGCAGCCACCTCTTTCTTGCTGATCATGGCAGCGGCCTCGCATGCCTTGCTCTTCACCTCATACTCTGACTGCACAATGGCATTCAAATTGCTCAGCAATGTGTTCTTGTTGTGCTAAATGGCCAAGGCTGCAACCATCAAGAAAGACATGCTGTGACAATTGGTTTTGCAA